>Ga0082212_10006343_pt1 | contig 15920 bp, 13 predicted proteins | sample TergutNt197P3_FD_71548 | JGI IMG/M metagenome (GOLD analysis project Ga0082212, IMG submission 71548) | Neocapritermes taracua P3 segment gut microbial communities from Petit-Saut dam, French Guiana - Nt197 P3 | ecosystem: Host-associated > Arthropoda: Insects > Digestive system > Gut ... | reverse complement strand
AGGCCCTGGTTTCCATCGACGTCAATTCCGGCCGGGGGGCTCGGGAAGGGGGCCTGGAGGAGACGGCCCTTCAGACCAACCTGGAGGCCGCCGACGAAGTGGCCCGCCAATTGCGCCTAAGGGACTTAGGCGGCCTGGTGGTGGTGGACTTCATCGACATGCGCGATGAAAAGCACCGCCGGGAGGTGGAAAAGCGCATCCGCGAAGCGGCCAAGGCTGACAAGGCCAAGTGCGATTTCGGCCATATTTCCAAGTTCGGCCTTCTGGAACTGTCCCGCCAGCGCCTTAGGCCCTCCATTGAAATGGGCAACTACATCACCTGCCCGGCCTGCCAGGGGCGCGGCCTGGTCAAGACCCCGGAGAACGCCGCCCTGGGAGTCCTCCGGCAACTGGCCCACGCCATGGCCAAGGGCGGGCTGGCCGAGGTCCGGGCGCGCCTGAACCCCGAGGTGGCCCATTACTTGCAAAATTACAAGCGGGCCGAACTGGGGCGCCTGGAAGAGAGGCACCGGACCCAGGTCGTCATCCACGGCGACGCCGCCTTCGCCCCCGGCCGCTGGGAAGTGGAACAGGTCAAGCGCGGGGCCGAGAATGGGGGCGGGAAGCCCGTTGAAGGGTTGGGCCAGGAGGCCAAGGCGGCGCCTTTAAGGCCGGAGGAGGCCGAAGGTCCGGCCGAAGATGCGGCTTTGGACGAGTTCGAGACCTTTGCCGGAGAGGAGACCCCGCCCCCGCCGGGCCGGGGCCGCGGGCCGCGCCGGGGTGAAGACGCCCGGGCCCATGCCTGAGATCCTGGCCTTCCGGCCGGCCGGATTTTTGGTCCTCCTGGCCGTCCTGGCCACGGCTTTAGGCTGCGGCGGCCGCCGGACGCCGCCCCCGGAGTTTCAACCGCCCGAGGACTATCTGCGACGCCTGGTCTTGGTTCTGGAGAGGGGCGATCACCGTCCGGCGGCCGGGGTGCCCGTTCATATCGAAACCGGCCCTGAGGCCCGGCTCATGAGCCCGCCCGAGGGCCGGGGCCGCACCGACGGCCAGGGCCGGCTGGAACTGGTCTTCGTCCCCCGACCGCGCCCGGACGAGGCGGCCCGGGCCGGAGGGGACGTGATCGTGGATTATCCGGTCCAGGCGGTCCTGACCCTGCCGGGCGGCCGGGTCCTGACCCTGGACGACCGGGAAACCTTTGCCCGCTACGCCGACGCCCGCTACCAGGGCCTTAACCGCGATCCGGAAACCAGGCCGGTCTATTATCTGATCAGCCTGCCCTGAAATTTTTGAGGAGCCTCTGGCCCAAAAGGGAAGGTGGATGTGGTATGATTAATTTAGCTAAACGGTTCGCCGACTGGCTAGAGAAAATGTCAGTAGCCGCATTTGCCGTTGGTTTATTTCAAAGCCGTGAAACGGACATCGCCTTTTCGGCGATTGCCCTTGGCGCTGGAGCTTTTTCGGTCAGCATGGTTATAAGCTGGCTCTTGGGAAGGGGGGCAAAATGAACAGCGTTTTTTTCCTGACGGCGCTTTTTGTTGCCGCTGTGTCAGTCTTGGGTATTTATTTCGCCTGTAAAGGCCGCCGCGAATAAACACAAATATGGGAAAAACCATGGTGATTGATGTTCATGTGCATTTGACGCCGCCGGAAATAGCGGCCGACCGGAGCCGGTTTCTGGCCGGCGAAGGCCCCTGGGCCGCCCTCTACGCCGACCCCAAGGCCCGGATGATGTCCACCGACGAACTCCTGGCCCTGATGGACGAGGAGGGCGTGGACCTGGCCCTGGTGGGCGGCTTCCCCTGGTCCGACGAGGACAAGGCCAAGCGCCACAATGAGTGGCTCCTGGCCGAGGCCGGGCGCCATCCCGGCCGCCTGCGCCCCCTGGCCGCCTTTGACGTTCTGGCCCCCTGGGCTTTCCGGCACGCGGAGGAGATGCTGGCCGCCGGCCACCTGGGCCTGGGGGAACTGGCCCTCTACGACCGGGGTTTCGGCCCGCGGGAGCTGGATATCCTGGGCGCCCTGGGCGACCTGTGCCGGGACCGCGGCCGGCCCTTCCTGATGCACGTCAACGAGCCCATCGGCCCGGCCTACCCCGGCAAGGCCCCCCTGGAACTGGGCCAGGTCTACGCTCTGGTCCGCCGCCTGGCCGGGGTCAGGCTGATCCTGGCCCACTTCGGGGGCGGCCTGCCCTTTCTGGCCGCCCAAAAAAAGGAAGTGCGGGAGAGCCTGGCCCAGGTCCGCTTCGATACCGCGGCCATGCCCTTTCTCTACGACCCGGCGGCCCTGCCGATGGCCTTGAAAGTGCTGGGGCCGGAACATTTTTTCCTGGGCACCGACTGCCCCTTGCTCAAGCCCTCGCGCTATAGGCGCTACTTCGAGGCCGCCGGTCTCTCCCCCGGGGAGACGGAGACGATCATGGGCAACGCGGCCGCCTCTTGGCTTCTGGCGGAATGATTTGGTATAGCGGGGAGGAGACGCTGAAATGGCATTGAAAAACGAGACGGAATTCTGGTCGGGCCGGAAAGTGCTGATAACCGGGCACGCCGGTTTCAAGGGCGTCTGGCTGACCCTGCTCCTGGAGGCTTTGGGAGCCGAGGTTTACGGCGTGTCCCTGGCTCCGCCCACGGAGCCCAGCCTTTTCAAGCTGGCCGCGGCCCGGCCGCCCAAGGGCGGGGGCTCGTTAATGGGCGATATCATGGCCCAGGGGCGCCTGGCCTCGGCCTTTGAACAGTCCGGGGCCGAGGTGGCCTTTCACCTGGCCGCCCAGCCCATTGTGAGCCGGTCCTACCTGGCTCCGGCGGGCACCTTCGCCGTCAACGTCATGGGCACGATCAGTTTTTTGGAGGCGGCCCGGCAGGCGTCCACGCTCAAGGCGGCTGTGATTGCCACCAGCGACAAGTGCTACCGCAACGACGGCCGCCGGGGCGGCTACGGGGAGGACGACCCCCTGGGCGGGGACGACCCCTATTCGGCCAGCAAGGCGGCGGCGGAATTGGCCGTGGGGGCCTGGCGGCGCTCCTTTTTCCAGGACGACCGGGTCCTCCTGGCCACGGCCCGGACCGGCCATGTCCTGGGCGGGGGTGATTTCGCCCCGGCCCGGCTGGTGCCGGACGCCATGAAATCCTTCACCGACGGGCGGCCGCTCATTCTGCGGCGGCCCTGGGCTCTACGCCCCTGGCAGCATGTGCTGGAGCCCTTGAGCGGCCATCTGGCCCTGGCCCGGGGGCTTTATGAAGGCCGGTGGGAATGGGCCGGGGCCTGGAATTTCGGCCCGGACCCGGCCGATCACTGGCTGGCCAGCAAGCTGGCGGGCCGCCTGGCCGAACTCTGGGGCGGGGGGGCCAAGGTGGAACAGGCCCCGGCCCCGGGCTACCAGGAGGCGGAGGCGGAAATTTTGATCCTCAATGCCGAGCGGGCCCGGACCGCCCTGAACTGGCCGGTCCGCCTGCCCCTGGAGGAGGCCCTGGCCTGGACTGTCGATTGGTATCGGGCTTTTTACCGGGGCTGGTCAACCCTGGAAGTGGTCCAGCGGCAGATTGCGACTTATTTGGAACGGTGAGGAGGACGCCCGTCCGGCGCGGGCTGGACACGGCGGCGCCCGCCAAGGGGGCCGGATGGAATTAAAACCGGCAATTCCATTTGCCGGCATCTCCCGCTCATACCAAGTTACTTTCAAAAAACACCATTTTAAAAGCAACTTGGCATCAGGCATATTTGCCGACCAGAGCCTTCAAATCCCCGATGTTTTTCAGGCGGGCGATTTCCGAATTTTTGAATTTGAAGCCGAATTCCTTTTCGACGGCGACTATTAATTGGATATGCTTTAAAGAATCCCAGTCCGATATATCTTCGGCGGACATGTCGTCAGATATCTCCAGGCGGGGCTGGCTGAAAATTTCCCGGAAAACTTTACGCAGACGTTCCTCCAGCATAAGGCCGACTCCTTATTCCAATTCCAAATCAAGCGGGGCTTGATTTGCGAGGCGCTTGTTCTTTTTGAAAGCGCGGCGGAATTACGAAAGAAAATCAGAAGCGGCGAATTTATCCGCCAGGGCTGATTTCTGTACTTTTCCGGTAACCCCTTTAGGCAGGTTGTCCACAATAAATATCCGCTTGGGGCGTTGGAAGACCGGTAGCCTGGCCTCGATGTAAGCCAGAAGAACTTGTTCCGAATCAGCCCCGGCCGAGGGGGCCAGCTTGACCACCGCAGCCACTTCCTCGCCATAAATCGGGTCGGGCAGGCCGATGACCGCTGCCTCGGCCACCAATGGAGATTCCAAGAGGACATCTTCAATCATTTTCGGGCTGATGTTGACGCCGCCCCTAATGATCAAATCCTTGAGCCGGCCGGTGATGTGAAGCTCGCCCCACTCGTCGAAAAGGCCCAGATCGCCGGTCAGCATGCCGCCCCCGGGGAGCAGCCTGGCCCGGTCGGCCTCGCCGGCCAGGCGGTAATCCTTGAGGCGGTGCGGGGTGGCGATAAAAACCTCGCCTTCCCGGCCGTCAGGCAGGGCCGCGCCGTCTTCGGAGCGGATGGCCACTGTTAGGCCGGGCAACGGCGGGCCGGAGGAGCCGGGAAAATCCGGCCGCCCCGGCCGCTGGCTGGTCAGGAAGAGCGTTTCCGACAGGGCGAAATTTTCATAAAGGCGAAAACCGAACCGCTCTTGAAAGCTTTTTTTGACGCTCGGAGCCAGAGGAGCCATGCCCACCAGCCCAATTTTAATGCTTTCAGCCAAAGAAGACAAATCTTCGCCGTCGTCAATCTCCAACAGCATGGAGAGCATGGTGGCCGTGAACCAAAGCGCGTTTATGCCGCGCTGCCGCACCGTTTCCCAAAAACCATACATACCCGCGCCGCCGAAGGGGGCGTCAATGACGGTCGAGGCCCCGCAGGACATGGGCAGGGCCCAGAGGTTGTAATAGCCCCCCAGGTAGGTCATTGGCAGAATGTTATAAAACCTGTGCCCGGCCGCCAATCCCAGGGCGGCAGAGAAGAGCCGGGCATTGCCGAAGAGGCCGCCCCAGCGTATGTCCAGCACTTTCGGCAAGCCCGCGGTGCCGGAGGTGGGCACGAAGAGCAGGGTGGCGTCGTCAGAGGCCGTGAAGTTTTCTTCAAAGGGGGGAGCCTCGGCCGGGAGCGCGCCGATATCCAGGTTGACCAAGCCCTTGAAAGCCTCCCTCGTTTTCCGCGCCTCGGGCTGGAAGCAATAGATTTTAAGCTGCTTCAGGCCGCCCCAGGCCTCCTGGCGGCCGGCCAAAACCGAAGGCGTCGTCACCAGGTGCCTGACCTCAAGAGCCGTCAGGATTTTCAGGGCGTCCCCGGCGGCCAAGGCCGGATTGACGGGCAGAACCGGGACCCCCAGCAGCATGGCCCCTAAATACCAGTAGGCCAGCTCCAGGCAATTGTCCACGGAGAAAGCCAGGGGGGAGGCGCCGGTCAGGCCTTCGGCGCGCAGAAAGGCGGCCAGCCCGGCGGCTTTGGCCAGGGTCTGGCCATAGGTCAAGGTCAGGCCGTCTTCCGCCCGAATCAGAAAAGCGGCCTCCGCCCTGGCGGAAAAAATCCCGTTCAAATGGTCCCGGCAGGAAACGGGCATAGGTCACGGATTCCCGGAGTTCGGAATTTCGGTCGTTTTCACCTATTGCTCCAAGTATTTTTTCAGGCAGATCGTATCAAAGGTATCCCATTTTTTACGATCTATGCACTCATACCAGGTGTCTTCCTGCTGCTCCATGAAATGGAGCCGGTCGAGAAATTCCCGGGTATGCTTTTCCTTGGGTATGATCACCACCCCGGAATCGTCGCAGACCGCGATGGCACCGTGGTATTGTTCCCGGCGTTCGGCCAGGGCATCGGGCGGAATGGAGATGGCCAGGTTTTCATTCACGCAGCCAATGGGAGTGAAGCCCAGGCACCAGATGGGCCAGTTTTCCTTGATCAGCCGGTGGACGTCACGGACATACCCGGTCACCACAATGGCCTTGGCGTGGCGGTACAGCAGCAGATACTTGGAAGCCAGGTCGCCAAATATGGCCCGGTCGCCGCAGTTGAACACGTCAATGAACACAATGTCGCCGCGCGCCACATGGCGGATTTGTTCATGAACATGCCAGTTGGTGCCGTCACAGGCGAAAACCCAGAAAACATTGCCTACTTTAAAATGCTGCCGGTTAATGGCGCTTACTCCCGGGATCGCTCCGGTCTTATATAACGCGTCGGCCACTTCCGTGGACGAAACCCTATTGCTGGCGATATAATCAATAATTTCAGTTTTCATATCACATCCCTAAATGGAGTTGTTGAAAAGCAACTACAAACATTGGCCATCGCGCATATAGAGACGGCCATCTATTTCCACGGTTACCGATCTTGCGATGAAATCCAAATGGAAGGCGATGGAGTTTTTACCCCCCATGGTGGAATTGGAGCCGAAGCCTAAGTGGACGCAGCCGAAGGAGCCTTCATCAAGCAGCATGTTGCCGCAGGGTTGGGCGGCGGGGTTAAAGCCGAGGCCGAACTCGCCGACAATGCGGGCCGCCCCGTTCCCGGCCTCGCGGAAGATGTTTTCTATCTTGGCCACCATCCGGGAATCATCGCCATAAATAGCTGTACAGGCCCCTTTTTCCAGTTTCATATATATTGGTTTGTCCAAACAAGCTATATCGTCCAGGGCCACGGAGCCGTCGACCACGAAGAGGCCCTCGGTGGCTTCTTCAATGGGCGAGACATTGACTTCCATGTCCGGCGGCGAGGCCAGCCGACAGCGGTCATCAAGAAAACCGGGGCAAAAGTTCGCGTCTCTCCCGGTAATATCCAAACTGACGTCAGAGCCGGAGGAGGTGGTGAAGCGCAGGGATTTTCCCGCGGTCAGGGCTTGGGCGATCTTGATCTGCGGAGGGGTCAGGGAGCGGTAATCGACCATCAAAGCCGGGTGCTCCAGCATCTGTTCCGTATACTGGGGCAGGCTGAGGTAGCGCCCGCCGTTTTGGGCGGCGGACAGGCGCGCTTTGGTATGGGCCATGGAAAACCAAGTAAGGCCGAAAATCAAATCCGACGATCGCATGGCCTCGGCCGCCGCCGCGTCCGGTTCGGCGCCGTGGCAGGGGGCCACTTCAGCGAGGAGGGCCATGGTGACCAGGCCGCCAAGGTCGCGGCAGATGGAGGCGAAGCGCCGGGTTATCTCGGCGGTGCGGGGATCACCGATAACGGCCACCTTCTCTCCAGCCTTCAAATCACCGCAATGCCTGATAATATGGGTAATTACAGGGTCGTGTTTTTTTGGCAATTCGGCACCATTCGGTTTTGCGGGATGCGTGTCATTCCAACAGTGAAACTCTCCGCGGACAGGGTAACCGCGCCGCCGGCCAGAAGTCAAGGCGCGGCGGCGGCGTTTCTTTGCAGGTGGCGCCGGAATTCGGCGTAGAGACCAGGTTCGTCCATCATTTTCAACAGAGCCAGACACAGGACGACGGCCCGGCTGGTCGTGGCTATGCACTCTTTGCGGCTGCCGATGCTTTTTAAAAACTCGTCCATTTCCCGCGCAATGAGCCCGTCCAAGCGGTTCAGGCCTTCCCGCAGTCCAGGGTCCCGGAGCCTGAAGCGGTCCGGTATTTCCAGTTCCCAGCCGTTGAGGGGGCTGGTCACTTTTTTCATGGCCAGTTCATAGGCGCCGCTCTCAACGGCCGAAGCCCCGGGCGCGGCCAGGATATGCAGGTTGAGCAGGATCAGGACGTCTTCATCCAGAAACGAAAAGATGGCCTTGAGGTTGGCCAGCAGTTCCTCCCGGGTGGTCTCCGGGACCAGCAGCATGAAGTTGAGAGTAAGGGCTATGGATGTTTCCTTAAAGGCGGCGACAATGGCCCGGATATCCTCAAGGCGGTATTGGGCCTTGTTCATCACCGGCGTGGCCAACAGCCGTTCGCATATATTTTCCACCCCCAGGCTGATGCGGTTGAAGCCGGCCCGGTCCAGAAGGGCCAGCATCTCCCGGTCGGGACTCCCCCTGGTCAGAAAATCGACGGCCCGCGACTGGCACTGGAATACCAGTTGCCTTGGCAGGAGGCCGTCTTCTTTGGCCTTGACGATCCGGCGGCACAGTTCCTTGGCCGTTTCCTTGTCGCAGAGGAATTCCTCGTCATTGAAAAACGCCAGGTCGCAGCCGTGCCTCTCCCAGGCCAGGCGGATGAGTTCCAGCGATTCGCCGGGCTCAAGGGCCAGCCGCCGGGCCGGCGACCCTTGGGCCTTGGACAGAAACTTGGAGGGGCAGTAGCCGCAGCGGTTGGGGCATTGGCTGCTGGTGAACAGGCGGATGGTTTTGACGATGAAGGCGTTATGGTCGACGCTGAGTTGATCAACCACTTTTTCATTCAAAGCCCAGTATTTTTCATAGGGGATGTTGATGTCCAGCATGTTTTCGTAGCTCAGCCGGTTGAAAAGCTCAGCGGTCAGGGGGCGGGCGGGGTTGACCCTGGTCTCCCCGTCGCGGCCGCGCCAGGCCAGGCCGGCAATGCGGCTTAAGACGGACTCCCGGTCGGGCTCGAATCGGTCGGCGGCGCGGGCCAGGGCCGCCAGGGGCTCTTCGCCGTAGCCTAAAACCACCGCGTCGAAGCCGCAATCGAGCCAGTCGTTGTAATTGTAGGTCGGGGTGATGCCGCCGGCCGCCAGAAAGGCCGCCCTTTTCTGGCGGGATTGAAAATGGTGAACCAGATCAAGGCATTGTTGCATGCCCATATTGTTGCCGCTGACGCCGATAAGGCCGTAATCCTCTCCCGGCCATTGGGCGGCTTCATCCATGTTCGGGTCGAATATATCGCAGTTCAGCCCGGATTTTTCAAGGTGATGGCCTATCCTGAACACGCCGAGCTGGGGGGAGGCGTAGAAGGGAACGGAATTGGGGGCGCAGATTAAGAGAACTTTCATGGCGGGCCCCCTTTTCAGTCCCGGTTCGGCCGGAGCCCCACGTTTTCCCGGCCGTAGTCGGCGAGGGTCTGGTCATAACAGCGGTGCTGGAAGTCCCGCCGTCCGTCGATGCACCTGGTGACCCGCTCGCGCGGGCTTAAGACATCCGGACTCCACCAGACCGGGTGGGTCAGTACATGCAGCTTCTCATCCCCGGCTTCTTCCAGGACGTCCCGCAGCCGCCGGAAACGCCAGTATCCGCTGGAGTCGGAACAATAGGCGAAGTTTTTCCTCAGCCCGGCCCCGTAGGCGTTGATCATCCCTGCGACCTCCGGCTCGTCAAAGCCGGTCCAGTCGCCGGTTTCGGGCTTATGCAGGGAAAAAGCGCCGACCTTGGCCCGGAACATGTTTTCCAGCAAATCCCTTTCCCAGGCCAGCCGCTCCCGGAAGCCGCCGGGAGATTCGAGGGTGAAGCCGTAGAAGGAGGGGTCGAAGTGAAGCCCCAGTTCGTGCCCCAGAGAGGCGATTTCCACCACCCGAGCGGCCACCTCTTGTTCCAGGATATTGTAATATTCGCTGTGGAGCAGGATGAAATAGGTGGCCCGCAGGCCCAGGGCGGCTTCGAGGCGGGCCAACTTCACGGCCCGGTGGACGGACATGTCCACATCGTGGCGCCACAGGATGTTTTTGCCGGGCTCGGCGTGGTCCCGAAACGGGATGAAGCGGTAGCGGTCGCGGGCCAGGCGCAAGAGCCCGGCGTAGCCATCTTCGGTGAAATCCTTGAAATGGCGGCGCAAAGGCGGACGGGGTCCGGCGAGGTCGGTCATCGGTGGCCTGGAGTCCTGTTTTGGCATTAACGCTACCTGGGGCTTGATATTTGGTAAAGGTTGAAGTAATATAGTTTTGTATAATTAATATTAATTATACCCGGGGCGCCTTAGGAAAGCAAGCTTAAAGTAAAGAAAAGCGGCGGAAATGGGGCGCCTGAGAGTCAAATATTTTAACTACAGGGTAATTTTATGACGCCGTTTACCGTGACTGAGCTTTGGTCTTTTCTGGCTGAACGCGGGCTGGTCTCCGGCCAGCCTCCTTTGGGGGGGGAGGTGTTGGTCAAAGGCGCTTCGCCCATCAGCGCCACCACGGACGGCAGCTTGTCCTGGATGCGCCACCAGGAACTGGACTGGGAAGGCATTCAGGCCGCGGCCGTGATTTGCGATCAAGAGGCCTCGGCGCCCCGGGGCGGGCGCGTCATATATATTCCGGTCAAAAACCCGCGCCTGGCCTTTGCCCTGGCCGTAACCCGCTTTGTGGCCCCCGCCCCGGAGCCGGGGGTGGCCGCTACCGCCCTCATTGACCCGGGGGCCGTGGTGGCCCCGGACTGCGGCATCGGGCCTTACGCGGTCATAGGCGGCGGGGCCGTCATCGGCCGGGGCACGGTCATTCACAGCCGGGTCAGCCTCATCGGCCCGGTCGAGATCGGCCGCAACTGCATCATTCACAGTGGCGCGGTGCTGGGCACCGATGGTTACGGCTATGAGCGGGACGAGGCTGGCCGGCCGGTGAAAATGCCCCACCTGGGCGGCATACGCATCGGCGACGAGGTGGAGATAGGGGCCAACACCTGCGTTGACCGGGGAACGTTGGGGGATACGGTTATCGGCTCCCACACCAAGATCGGCAATCTATGCCAAATAGGTCATAACGCCCGCCTGGGCGAGAGGGTGATGGTCACCTGCCAGGCGGTGATTTCCGGCAGCACGGTGGTCGGCTCCGACTCCTGGCTGGCCCCGGGCGCCTTGATCGGCGATCGCCTGTCTTTGGGCGCCGCCAGCTTCGTGGGCCTGGGGGCTGGAGTAACCGTCAACGTGCCTGACGATGGGGCCGTGGTGGCCCCGCCGTCCAAAAAAGTGGACGGGCGCATCCGTTATTTGTTCGATTATTTTGCGGATTAGTAAGAAAGCCTCAGGCTGGTACGCCTGCTGAATTGCCGCTATCCGGGTCAGGACCAGGCTGAAAGCCAATTCGAGCCGTCGTGCCATTCGGCCGAACCGTCTTTCATGAGTTCGGCTTCGGCCAGTTGGGCGCCATATTCCTCCAAAAGGGCCTTGGAATCGTTAAGCATCCGGCGGGAGCGGGCCAGTTCGGCGGTGAAGGCTTCACTCTCCGGCACGTCCTTGTAGGGCCCGACGCCGAACTTGAATTTTTCTTTGAGGGCCTTAAGCCAGGCCGCGAATTTTTCTTCCCGCCAGTCGCAGTCCAAGGCGTCGAGGCAGAGGTAATAGGCGTATTCCCATTCGCCCAAGGCGCCGAAAAGCGGCACGGCCACATCGTAGAACCTGAAACTGTATATTTTTTCCGGGTCCATCTCCCAGATGCGGCTGCCCCGGGCAAAGGCTTCGGAGTGAACCTGGCCCGGCTCTTCCCCGGCGGCGGCCCGGGCCATCATTTGGCTGAAAAACCGCCCCCTGACGTCCACCGTATGGTATTCCATCACAAATTCCCGGCCCCGGCGGCCAAGTTCCGGCAGCCGGCCCGGTTCGGCCGCGCATTCCTCCAGACGGGCCGAAAGTTCCCGAATGTTGCTGAAACTCAAGACCGGGGCGCAGTCGCGGATGCCGCCCACTTCCGGGCGGAAACAAATCACCGGCAGGCCCAGGGCCATCATTTCCAGGGCCAGCACCCCCAGCCCCAGCGTGACCTGGTCAATGCCCAAATCGGCTTCGGCATACAGGGCCGGAACCTTGTCATTGGGCGTGTTCTGCACCCTGAAGGCGCCGGCCTCCGGGTGGCGCTTGGTGAATGAATCTATGGCGCTCAAAATCAGGGTGTAATTCTTTTTCCGGGGGTTGGTGGGGGCGGTGAGTATTTTTTCGACCCGGGGCCGATAGCCGGTTTTCAGCGGCCAGCGGGCCGGATCAATACAGACTTCTATCTGCGGCAGATAGCGCGGCAGGTGGTTCAGGCCGCAATCAATCGACAGGAAAATATCGGCCATTTCCGCGGCCGCCATTATGTTGCGGTACTGAAACTTGGTTTGGGGCGGCGGCTTGGGCAGGCCGGTGAAACCGAGTTGGCTCAGATAGACATAGGGAGTGATGGATTGGCTGATGTGGTCCGCGCCCCAGAACTGGAAAATGATTTTGACGCCTTTGTCCTTCAGGCGCCGGAGGTCGGCGAAAGGCTGATGAGGCGTCTTTTCCCGGCGAAAGTCCAGACGGGAGACGAAGTTGGGAAAATAGTTGAAAGAGGAGCCGAATTCAAGACAGAGAAAATCGAAGGATTCGGCTTTTTTCATCATCAGGTCTACGAACTCCGGCATGTCGGCGGAGTTTCGGGGGTAGTGGTAGTCGGCCTGATAGCCCAGGTAGTTGCTGGATACCTCCACAGTGGCGGTTCTGACCTTGTGCCCCCGTAGCCAGTCGGCGGTCAGGGCGCTCTGGCCGGCGATGATGGTCGGGGCGAACATTATGGACAGGCCGGCCACGTCCGCCGCCCGTTCGGGAACTTTGAAGGCTTCCGGGCGGTCCTTCGGCGGAGGGGCCGGGGCCAGGGGCAGATCGGCCTCGGTCAGGCCGGCGGGGTCATGGAGGCGGCCCATAATTTTGGCGGCCCGCAGGACCGGGTCGGTGGTGGATATGCCGGCCCAGGTCTGGCTGTAAGTTTCAGCCAAGAGCGCGGTGGGCCGGGCGGTCGGGTCCGGCCACAAGTCCCGGGGCTTGGTGTTTTCGGGTTTATTTAGGAGAGCCAGGCGAACAGCCAAGTCGCCCCGCTGGGGTTGGCTGGCCAATAGTTCCCGCAGTTCCCGGGCCGCGTCCTCGCGGTCGCCGATTTTCAGGTGGATGAAGGCTGAAAGTTCAAGGTCTTCCGGCTCGGACGGCGAGGTCGCGGCTAGGAGGCGGTCAACCTTGGTCCGGGCAGCGGAGAAATCTCCCAGGTTTATATCAGCCTTGGCCGCGATCCGCCAAGTTTTAAGGTCTTCCGGCCGGCGGGCCAGGATGGCCGCGGCCACGGCCCGGACCTGCCGCCAGTTGTTTTGCAGCACATGGAAATTCAGGGCGTTGCCCAAGATCGGCAAGTCGTCCGGGTCGGCCGCCAGGGCCCGCTCCAGCCAGGCCCCGGCCTCTTCCAGCCGGCGGTCGGCCAGGGCCAGGACAGCGAGGTTGTTCAGGGCCCGGCTCTGGGCCGGGTCCAGGCCCAGCACCTCTTGGAAAACGGCTTCGGCCTCGGCTTTCCGGCCGGCCAAGGCCAGGGATTCGCCCTCTTGCAGCTTGACTTCAATATCCATGTTCACCGCCGGTCAGTTCCCTAGCCCGCAGCTGATCACTGCGGCCCAAGCTTATTTCGTTTGAAAGAGTAACAGTTTTTAGTGAAAATTACAAGATATTGTGATATATATATTCTATTTTTCAATATATTGAGATTGAGGCGACAATGACGGAACTTGGGCGGGAATCTTCGCGAGCCGGAATTGCGGTGACCGGAATCGGCGGGCTGGTGGGCGGCGCCTTGGAGCAAGACTTAAAGACCTTGGGCTTTGAGGTCACGGCCCTGACCTCCCGGCCGGGCGTTCCGGAAACGATTTTTCTGGAAAAAGGACGGCCGGCGGAGCCTCTTCCGGTGCCCCTGAAGCGGATCATTCACTGCGGCGGCTTGGTAGGCGGCAACTATAGCCGGGAGGAGTATCTGGAAGCCAATGTCCGTCACACCCGGGAACTGCTGCTCTGGAGCGAAGAGAACCGCCTGGAGCAGTTCGTATATATTTCCAGCGGCGGCGTTTACGGGCCGGCCGAAGGTTGGCTGGACGAGGAAGCCCCTCTGCGCCCGGAGGGCTTTTATGCCGAGAGCAAGGCTTTGGCCGAAGAGGAGGTTCTGAAAGCGGCCCTGCCTCTTGTTTCCGTAGTTAGGCTTTATTTCCCGATAGGCCCACTGGAGAGACGGCATTTTTTCGAGGCTCTCAACAGGAGGGTCAGGGAGGGGGAAGTTTTTTTCAACGGCGCTCTGGGCCGCCCTTTTTTATCGCCCGTTGATTTGCATGACCTTGCCCCGGTCCTGGCCGCAATGATCCAAAAAAAAATATCCGGGGTGTTCAACTTGTCGGCCAACCAGGCCTTGAGCGTGAAAGAAGCGGCTGAAATTCTGGCCGAGGCCAACGGAGCGGACTTGAAGGCTTCCGTGTTGGACGGCCAGGGCGGTGACTTTCTCGGGCGAGCCGACAAGATAATACGGGCGACCGGGTTCAGCGCCTTCCGTTCCGTCCGGGCGGCGCTGCGCGGGAAAGCCGAATTATTTCGCGCGGGCGGCCGCCCGGGATAAGGCTTTCCTCGATCATAACGGTGTTTCAGGATACATTGACGGGTAGCGGGCCGGCGGCCAAAAACTCCGGCGGCATGAACATGGCCGGCAGTTCGGGCAGGCTGTCGTAGTTTTCCTCATACCAGGCGGCGGTGCGCAGAACGCCCTCCTCGAGATCGACTTTGGCTTGGTGCCCCAGAATGTCTTTGGCCTTGCCCAGGTTGGGCACCCTCAGTTCAATATCGGCCGACAAGGGTTCGCAGAAGACGATCTTGGAATGGGAACCCAGGATGCGGCAGACGGTCTGGGCCAGCCCGTAAATGGTGGTCACCGCCCGGGCGTTGCCGATGTTGAAGGATTCGCCCACGGCCCGGGGGTGTTCCAGGGCCAGCCTCAGGCCAGCGACCATGTCGTCAACATAGCACCAGGCTCGAATCTGGGAGCCGTCGCCGAAAATCTGGATATCCTCGTTTTTCAAAGCCTTGCGGATGAAGATATGGATGGCCCCTTCGCCGAGCTGGCCCGGGCCGTAAATGTTGAAAGGACGCACCGTCACCGTGGGCAGGCCGTACTGGCGGTGATAGGCGGCGGTCAGGTGTTCGCCGGCCAGCTTGGAGACCGCGTAGCTCCAGCGGGCCTCGCCCGTGACCCCGGTGACGCTTCGGCTGTTTTCATCGACATTGTAAGCCCGGGAACCGAAAACCTCCGAAGTCGAAAAATCCAAAAACCGCTCCAGTCCGTCCAGCTTCAAGGCGGCTTCCAAGACATTGGCCGTACCCATCATGTTGACGCGCATGGTGTTGACCGGGCTGACCACCGTGGCGCTTATGCCGGCCACCGCCGCCGCGTGGACGACAAGGTCGGCGCCGGTCATGGCCCGTTCCAGGGCCGCGGCGTCCAGCACGTCGCCCTGAATGAGGGTCAGATGGCGGTGACCTTGGGGAAAGACGCGAAAAAGGGCGTTGCGGGTGAAATTGTCGTAAACGGTGATATGGTTGTCCTCGACCAGGCTTTCGATCAGGACAGTGCCGATGAAGCCACCGCCCCCGGTGATAAAAATGTTTTTCTGCTTCAACATGCGGCCTTTCCTTCCGGATTGCCGCCCTGAGGCGGGCGAGATTTGGCGGGGACGCCGGCGCCGCCCTGGTTACGGCGGGGCCGTCTTGCAACATGCAATTGTCATTCCAAATTTTCGACCAGCAGATAAACAGATTGAATGATTATATATTTTGGTTGGATTCCGACGCCGGCCACGATCTGGCTGGATACGGAAAGCAAAAAATGCCCTTAACCTCAGGCCTCGTCAACGCTTTGACTTGATATCTGTAGTCTTCCGGAGGCCGGTTTCAAAGGTTTCATAAGACGCGGCGCAGGCGGCGCAACGCATATCCCTTCCTAGCTTTTCCCCGCAGAGGCACACCCAGCCCTTTTGCCGGGCGGGGTTGCCATAGACCAGGGCGTGATCCGGCACATCACGGGTCACCACCGCCCCGGCCCCCACAAAGGCGAAGCGGCCGATGGTCACCCCGCAAACTATGGTGCTGTTGGCCCCCAGGCTGGCCCCGCGTTTGACCAGGGTGGGTCTGGCCTCATCCATGCGCCGGATGGCGGCGCGGGGATTGAACACATTGGTGAACACCATCGACGGCCCGCAAAAAACCTCATCTTCAAGGGTCACGCCCTGGTAGAGGCTGACGTTGTTCTGGATCTTGCAGCCCCGGCCGATGGCCACGTCCGGCCCGATCACCAC
>Ga0082212_10006342_pt1 | contig 15920 bp, 16 predicted proteins | sample TergutNt197P3_FD_71548 | JGI IMG/M metagenome (GOLD analysis project Ga0082212, IMG submission 71548) | Neocapritermes taracua P3 segment gut microbial communities from Petit-Saut dam, French Guiana - Nt197 P3 | ecosystem: Host-associated > Arthropoda: Insects > Digestive system > Gut ... | reverse complement strand
TTTCCATATCTGACGCAGTAACCGGCTGTAAAGTCCCCGGATGCAGAATTGGATCGTGTTTTTCCTTCATGTCGGCCCGCAGGTTGTACCAAAACTTGGGCATCTCATCTTCGTTCAGGTAAATACGGGTTGGAATCGTGTGGGCCATTTTGTGCCTCCTTGTAAAAATTGCGGGCTGAACCAAAACCTGGCTGCTTTTTGCCCTGTTTAATAAACGTTTCTATATATAGAAACGTTTCTCTATAAAGAAACATATAGGGAAAAAAAAACTTTGTCAAGGGGAATTTGAAAAAAAGTGAAAAAAATGGGGGATTCTTTAAAAATAGTTTTTTTCTTGCCACCGTCTATGCAAATCAGGCAGTCAATCTCATGTTTTGGGAAATAGGCTGCTACATCAATTTAATAATCCTTGACTCTAAATGCACTCCTTCTGGAAAGGCAATTTTCTCGACACTGTAGAGAAAATTGATGAAAAATATGAGAACCAATAATAACTAAAGAGCCTATTCTTTTTTGATTACTTTTTTGGCAGCCTTTTTATTGAGGATTTGTGCCCCGAGTCCTTTATGGCGCGCTCGATACTCTCGGAGTTAATCCTGTTGGTTTTCACGATGTAGTCTGTCTGGCTTGCTATAAAGCCCCACTCTATCGCCGTTGGCAGCCCTGCAAAGAACATTACCCCGCCGACAATAATGCCGAGTATCTCTATGCCCGTCACGCCCCCTACAATCCCGCCAACAATCAACGAAACAATAAGTAATGTTAATACCATTATGGACTCCTTATGGTTCTTATGCCCTTATATTATGAATACAATAGGGTCTTACATTCAAAAATATACTTCTTTTTTTTATAATTTCAATGTTTTTAGAAAAAAAGTGAAAAAAATGCAGAAATTTTATATTTAATCACATTTATTAGTGCAAAATGACATATTTTAATTTTTCGTCATCATTGCAGGGGCATTACCCTGATTATTTGCTCCTTACAAGACCACCACAGTACACAGTCAATATACCCAATGGGGAGGCCGGTCTCCTCTTTTAGATGGGCAAACATTCTGTCGCATACTTTCTTTACATCCCCATCAAGTTTGGAGTTGTTGATATTTTTTACCAGATCCTTTCTGCCGCCCCAATTAACGCCAAGACGCTGAATCCAGATATCGTATTTTGCAACATCCTCGCCAAGGTTTCTGGCAAGGTGGTTCCTTGTAATAGGCCCAATGTGCGGAAGCGATAAAAGATAGCCGAGTTTTGCTTCGAGGTTTTCTTTTTCCAGGGCATAATAGCCATTCCGGTATTCCGTGCGTTTTAGCCATATTTTTGCAATTGCATTAACCTTGTTTTTATTGCCAAAGATTTTCAGCAGTTTAACGGCTAATCTATTAATTTCTGTTTCCGGTGCAGATCCTTGCAAAAACCCCATTATTTCCCGGTGTTTTATTTTAGCCGTTTTTTGTTTGAACCCGCTTGCCAGAACCACATATATGGCATGTTTGGCGAACTCTTCGGCCGGTAACTGTTCTTTTTTTCGCAGAACTTTTTTCAGCACAGAGAGTTCATGGGTATAACCGGCCTCCTTCATTTTTGATTCAAGGTTAATGAAATTTTCTTTTGATAAAGTCAACATCACTCCCCAATTAGCTCCGTCTTTTGCCCGGTAAGGCTGTTTATCTGTTCGTTCACTTTTTCTGCCCGTTTCTCCGATTCCTGGTACTTGCCGATAGCATTGGAGAGGTGCTTCCCAACCAGGTTGTAATCCTCAAAAAACCTCCCGAATTTATCCTGAACCTGGGAAAGTTTACCGAGCATGGTTTTGGCTTCCTGTTCAATCTGCAGCCCTTTAAGGCCATAGGCCAAAGCCATAAGGTATGCGTAAAAACTATTCGGCGAAACAGGTATTACGTGTTTGGACATGGCGTAATTAAAGAGCTCGTAATCCTTGTTGGTAAGGGAATCGTTAATAATTGTCTCGTAGTAGACATTCTCTGCCGGTATATACATAATGGCAAAATCAAAAGTCCCTTCCGCCGGGTTAATATACTTTGTTGCTATTTCGTCTATGCGCTTTTTAACGCTGGAAATAAATTCCCTTTTAAATGATTTTTTATCTTCCTCGTTCTCGGCGGCAATAAGCCGTTGAAAGCTCTCCAGAGGGAATTTCGAATCCACCGGGACAATATTCCCGCCAAGTTTAATAACCGCATCGACCTGGTTCCCGTTTTTAAAACTGTACTTTGTTTCGTAATTTGCAGGGACAATCTGTTTAAGGAGCTCTTCCAGAAGAAACTCGCCCAAATTGCCGCGGAGTTTTGGTGCCTGTAAAATGTCCTGCAGCGAAGAAATATTTTTCCCTATATCCTGAATGTTCCTTGCCGTCGTTTCAAGGACACCGAGTTTGGTATGAATATCCCCAATCACGCGGTTGGAATTGGTAAGCTGGCTTGTTATGTTACTTTGGGTATTGCTCAGGTTCTGGTTTATGCTGTCATACATTTGGTGAAGCCTGGAGTCCATCTGCTTTTGCGTATTCAAAAAAAGCTGCTGCTGCTGCGCCAGGGAAACCTGCTGGCTTTCCAGTTGTTTTGTTTTAAGTTCACCCAGTTCATTTTTAAAATCCAGTAATTGCGGGGAAATATCCGCTGTTTTGCCGGAATAAAGTTTTATAAGGATGATGATTATTAGAACAAACAAAACCGCAAAAGCGGCAATAGCAAGGACGATCATGGAAGCCTCCCAAAAAAGAAATACAGGTAATTATAACACAGGTTTGAATTATTTATACTATACTATTGTATAGAGATGTCAATTGACATGACTGCTTAATCAAAAAGTTTTTTACAAAAAATCAATAAGCGGGATTATCAAGGCGCCGGTTTTGGGATCCCGCTGTTCTTTATTGGGAAGGGTAAGGGTTAATAGTGATCCGTGTTGAACAGCATTAAACTGTGTCCTGTTCCCGCATACCAGGATCATTCCCCTTTCCGAACAACCGTAACAGCCTAAACCTCCTTTTTGGAAAGGGACGGGAAATGTATCGGAAACAATTCTTATTGGCAGTGGAATTTGATGAGTAGCTGCCGTAACACGCATTCGCTTAATATCCAAAGCAGTCGATGTAACATGCATTCGTTTAATATCCAAAGCGGTCGATGTAACATACATTCGTTTAATATCCGGGGTGGCGGTGTTAGTATGCATTCGCTTTGTTTCCGGTTTTCGCTGCGGTTCCGCCAGTAAAAAACTAAAAGTTGCCCGCTCTTTGGGTATCCTGGCTTCAATCGAAAGGGCGTGGAGCGCTGCTGGTGCAGTTTCGGTGTCAAAGGCAAAGTGGCACCACTTGGCTTTTGTGCTGTGTGCGTGACCATTTTTACTATTGGCTTGATCTTTTACATCGCGTGTCTGTGCAGTTGGCGGCGATGAACTGATGCCCGGCAGCGGGCAAATCCCGGTGTGGGTGCAGGGGGCGGCGGGGTATCTGCCCTTATTCAGCAGTGCGGTGCGGAGGGCAGAAATAAATGCCCCGCCCTGGGGGTTCCCCGGTTCTACCACAAGGATCGAGCCATCATCGGCGCAGAGTTTACAAAGCAGGGTGGCGGTTTTTTCGGCGCTCTTTAGTATACTGCCCCGCTGCATTTCCGGATAAATTTCGTTGAACACATTTACTGCCGTTACAAGTTTTGCTGGCTTACCGCGAATTGGCGCATCAATGGAATCGTGGATGGTTTTAATTTTCCACCCCGCGGCGCTGTTTGATATGTTATTATTGTGTTCCCCGCTTTGGGTAGCTGCGCAAAGAGCCCTGAACAACTTGTACCCGGCGTCAAGGGTTGCAGCGCTTTTATCGACACAACGGAATTCAAGTTGTATGTTACGAAGCTCAGGAAAAGCAATCCACAGTGCGATTGGCAATGTTAAAGGGCCAGAGCCTAGATCGGTAATCGCGTCCCCATCCGACAGAACGGGTAAAATGCTTTGGTTCCCTGTTATCGCGGGACTATTTGCCTTGGCAGGGTTTTCTGTTCTGGCAAAACTTCCTGCATCAAGAGAAAAAAGATGGCAGAGACGGAACAGGTTCCACGGCAGAAAATAGCGGAGGTAAGCAGAAAGCATATTGGGGCGATTTAGGTATCCACCTTCCCGTTCGCCGCGGGCCGCGGTTAGGAGGCGGGAAAGATCTGCAATATCGTAGCGGAGTTTTTCCCGGAAACGGCCGGGAATGGGAAAAGTTACTTCTATAAGAGAAAGGAGTTTTTCCAACAAAAGATTATTTTAAATATTACCTTATTGGCACCTTTTGTCAAGGGAATTAAAATGTTATACTGGTTGTGGAGGAAAAAATGGATAAAGAAACCATTACCCTGTTTGCCAAATACAATCAAACTGCCAACTGTTCGATGAACGAAATAATCAAAACATTAACCCCAGCGGAATGGGATAAAGAACTTGGCGGCTATTTTAAAACTGTTCATGCTCTTTGTTCGCATATTTTTGTCTGCGATTTTAACTGGCTTAAACGGTTTTCAAAGTTCAGGGATTTTGCGGTTTTTGGCGAACCTTTTTTTAGCAGGGAAATGTATTCTTTTAGCGAAGTTATTTTTAACGATTCGAGCGAATATCTTGCCAGACGACCGAAGCTTGACGAATGGATTATCCGCTTTGCCTCCGAATTAAACGACAGCGAACTTATGGGAATGTTAACGTATACCGATTCAAGCGGCGCAGACTATAGATGGCTTTTCGGCGGGCTTATTATGCACAGCCTGAATCACGGTACCTACCACCGGGGTATGCTGTCGCTGTATCTGGAATTACTGGGTAAGGAAAATGATTTTGGTTCGCTGCGCCCCGTCCAGGCGAAATTATAAACTGTCCTTTTCTGATAATAAAATGAACATATGAGGAAATGATGAACAAAAAAATAGGGATGTATTCTTCAATAATAACGTTTTTCGCTGTATTTACTTTTGCTTGTACCATGGTTTTGGGATTAATACTAAAAAATGATACTATAGGCAAAGATGGCAGTTATTTTTCCAGTATATTTATTGCATTGGGTTTTATCCCCATGATTTGCTCGTATTTGTCATTTATGCCCAACGAAAATAAATCAATTGGATTAATTGCATTATCGTTTTCTATTATGTATGGTGTATTAATTTTGATTGTTTATTTTACCCAATTAACAACTGTGCGCCTGGCAGAATTGTCTGATGAAACAATTAAACTAATAAATTATTCTAAATTTGGATTATTCTTTAATTATAATTTACTTGGATATGCGTTTATGGCGTTATCGACATTTTTTATTGGGATAAAATTGGAAATAAGAAATAAACAGGATACAACATTAAAATATCTTTTATGTATCCATGGGATTTTTGCCATCTGCTGTTTTATATTTCCAATTATAGGAGTATTTAAGGAAAATATGGCTCTAGGGGAAATTATCGGGATATTGATATTGGAATTTTGGTGTATTTATTTTATGCCAATATGCGTTTTATCATATAAATATTTTAAAAATATGGCGTAGTATATGAAAATGCAAATACCAGGGTAATGCTTCCCCGGAATTTAGTTTTTAAGTTTTTCCAGATACGGGGAGTACTGCTTGTCTACTTCCGCAATATGTGTAAGGAGCCAATTTTTAAGAAACCGGGCAAGATCGATGGGTGCAGTTTTTCCGGCGCTGAATTCCTGTATCGATTTTAGTACGGTGTCTAAAAAATTATCATGCTGTTTTCTGTGTTCGGCCAGTTTCGGATAATTAACCTGTACCATATATTTGTCTTCGTTGGAAAAATGTTCCCTTGCGTATTCCGCCGCTTTTTTGATTGTCTGTAAAAATGCTTTGTCTGCAACAGCGGCGCCCTGTTTACAGCTTTCGAACAGTTCGTTAATCATTTTTACCAGTACTTTATGCTGGTCATCGATGGGCTCGAAACCAACTGAATAGGCACTGCTCCAGGTTACAGATTCATCGTTCATACATTACTCCTTTTTTACTATTTTGCAATAATATTCCAAAAAAATCAATTCCTGTTTTTTACCTGTACCAGAAGATCCAATAGCTCCGACCGTATTGCGTCGAGTTCCGCCCGGATATCCTGGTTTTTACTGGAGAGGTCTGTTTCGAGCTGCTTCCTTGCGTCGTTTATGGAAAGGTGCCGTTCGTAAAGAAGGTACTTTAGGCGGAGGAGCAGACGCAGATCCCTGCCGGAAAAAACCCGGTAACCGGAAAGGTCTTTTTTTGGCTGGATTAGGGGCATTTCGTCAACCCAGTAGCGAAGCACGGAATTTTTTATTCCAAGTATGCGTTCCGCTTCCGGGCTGGTAAAAGAGGCCATTAATTGTCCCTTTCTTTTTGTGATGGGCGGATTTCTATTTCTATGGGGATGTTGCGGTAGCCAAGGTCTTTGCGGATTTTATTGCGGAGGTACGATTTATACGCTTCGCTTACCGCGGCGCTGCGGCTTACAAAAAAAGCAAACTTTACCGGGTTGGAAGAAAGCTGCACGGCGTACTTTATTTTAAACCGGGTTTTTGGTCCCTGGGGGGGCGGGTTTTCTTCCAGCCACCCTGCAAGCGCTTTGTTTAATACCGATGTCTCGGTGCGGCGGTTAAGCTGGGCGTGCATTTTGATCGCCGTTTCCAAAAGTTCGTCCACCCCTGTACCGTCTGTTGCGCAAACCGGAATGATGGGGGCGTATTCCATTTGCCCGAAAAAAAAGTGAATTTTGTCTTTTACCGCGGTTAAGGCATTTTTTACTTTTGGGATCGTATCCCATTTATTTAACACCAGAATAATCCCCCGGCCTTTGTCGCAGGCAAGGGCGGCTATCTTTTTGTCCTGTTCGGTTAAGCCTTCCTGGGCATCAATTAATAAAAACACAATGCTGGTTTTTTCCAGGGTTTTTACCGCACGGTTAACCGAATAATACTCAATGTCTTCCGTTACTTTGGATTTGCGCCGTATCCCCGCAGTGTCAAGGACGGCAAAGTTTTTATTTTTATAGCGGAATTCTCCTTCTACAACATCCCGTGTGGTGCCGGGTACGTTACTTACAATAGAAGCAGCCGATGCAGTCAGGCGGTTTGACAGTGTCGATTTTCCCGTATTGGGTTTTCCCAATATGGCCAGGGCAATTGAATTGTTGTCCCCCTCGTCCAATGTTACTGCGGAAAAATCAAGGCGGGATACAATAGCTGCCGCAAGCTCATTAATATGATCCCCGTGTTCCGCGGAAATAAACAGCAGTTCTTCAAAACCGTACTGCGCCGCATTCCACGCTTCCGCCTCCAGCCGCCCGCCTTCGGTTTTGTTTACCGCTGCGATTAGCTTTTTCCAATGCGGGCGGAGGAGCGAAATAAATTCTTCATCCTCTGCGGTTAGTTCGCCTGCTTCCAGGAGGAGGACAATCAGATCGGCGCTTTCGATGATTTCCAGTGTTCGCTCCACAACCAGCTTGTCCAGAACGTCGTTCAGTTCGTTCTTGCTGATTTGTGAATTGTCTTTGTCTAATTTAAAGCCGCCGGTATCGATAAGCCGCAGGGGCTTTTCCGCAATAAAGGCTGTTTCTTCTATCGGGTCGCGCGTTACACCGGGGACAGGGGATGTAATTGCCCTGCGGCGGTGCAGCAGCCTGTTAAAAAGCGTTGATTTGCCGACATTGGGCCTTCCAACAAGCGCGACGGTGGGAAGATTGCGGTACTGGAGCCTGGTATCGTTAAAAATTATTTCGTTTTCTTTCATCTTAATTACCTTGAATCCTGCCTATTATTGCGCTTCCAGAATCATATCCGAAGCAAGGGTAAGGCTGGGCAGGTGCTCCCTGTGCCAGTCCCGGATTAAGTCCTGTACCTGCTTATTGGAAGAAGATGCCAGCGCAGATTCCGCAAGTGTTTTACAGGCGTCAAAGCTGACGCTGCGTATTATGTGTTTTACCCTGGGTATAACGGCGGCATTCATGCTGAACTCATCCAGCCCCAGGCCAAGCAGCAATGCGGCAGCCGCAGGGTCGCCGGCCATTTCACCGCACATCGCTGCTTGTATACCCTGGGCATGGGCGGCGTCAACGGTTTGTTTAATTAAGCGGATTACGGCTATTTGAATCCCTTTGGCCAAATAACGGACTTTAATATTTTCCTGATCTGCTGCCAGGGTATACTGTATCAGGTCGTTGGTACCTATGGAAAAAAAGCCGGATTTTTTTGCCAGGATGTCGGCAATAATTACAGCCGAGGGGATTTCTATCATTGTCCCTGTTTTAATATCGTCAGCAAAAGCCTGGTTTTTTTTATGGCATTCTGCCCTTGCTTCGTCCAGTAAGGCGAGCGCCTGTTCAAGCTCCTCTATGCCCGATATCATGGGGAACATTATCCGTACATTGCCATGAACGCTGGCGCGCAGAATTGCCCGCAGCTGGGTTTTAAACACATCGGGAAAAGCAAGGGAATAACGGATTGCCCTCCAGCCCATGAGCGGGTTTTTTTCGGTTTCGTTGGAAAGTGTACCCCCCGCTATGCCCAAATCGGCCGTGCGGATGGTTACTGGTTTCCCTTTCATTGCCTTTATTACACGGCTGTAGGCTTCCATCTGCTGCTCTTCGGAATTTGCCCCGTTCTGAATAAATAAAAATTCCGAGCGGTAAAGGCCTATACCTTCTGCGCCATGGCAGGCGATCTCTTCCGCTTCTTCGCAGAGTTCGATGTTTGCCATAAGGCTTACCCTGCGGCCGTCTGTGGTTTCTGCAGGTAAGTTTTTTAGCGCAGAGAAAAAACCGGAGGATGCCTCCTGGTTAGCAAGCTGTTCTTTGTAGCTGGCAAGCGTTTCACTGTCGCTATCGAGGATTACCTCCCCTGTCCCGCCGTCAACAATAATTTGGCTGCCGTTGTTTGATTCCATGGTTATCGAAGAAAGCCCAAACACTGCAGGTATGCGGAACGAACGGAGGAGTATTGCCGCATGGTTTGTCCGGGAGCCGCCGTCCAGCAGGACTGCCTTTACATTGTCTTTATTTAATGCCAGGACTTCCGAAGGAAGGAGGTTTCTTGCAACAAGGATAACATCTTCCCGCAAATCAGCCAGGGAAAAACGCTTTAGCCCCAGGAGGCTTTTTATGATACGCCGTGAAACATCAATAACATCGGCAGTACGCTCCCGCAGGTATTCGTTGGATGATTCCATAAGGCGGCGTGCAAGTTCCCGGGAAACTTCGGAAACCACCCATTCTATATTTTCGTAATTTGTTTCGAACCTGGCTTTAACTTTATAATGAAAATCCTGATCCTCTACCATCATCAAATGTGCGCCGAAGATGCCTTTTTGTTCCTTTGTTCCGGCCTTTTCCTTTAGGGTGCGGAGTTCTGCCGCCACTTCCTCCACTGCCTTTATAAAACGCCCCATCTCCTCCGGGCTTTTTTCCCTGGGGATGGTATAGCGGGGAATTTCCAGTTCTTCCACATACAGAAACGCCTTGCCAATGGCAATGCCCGGCGAAGCTGATATGCCGGAAAGTGTCTTCATAACAGCAATCCTCTATGGTATTATTGTACATAATAAGGTTACCATAACAAAGGAATAACATGAAAGTCACATTAAAACTATTCACTGTTTTTTGTATTATCTTTGTAATAACAGCTGCAAATGTTTATGGGCAAAAAACGCCGGTTATTACTTCGGGCAGGGTGAACTCGCAGGGGAAGTTTTCTTTCCAGTACGGGCGCCTCGACATTAGCGTAAAGCTGCCCCGCACCGCAAACGGCCTTTGGCCTGCCCTGTGGCTCCTGGGCACCGATTACGGCAAAGTACCCTGGCCGGAATGCGGCGAAATCGACCTTCTGGAAATGGGCCATTTTTTGGGGATTGAAGGCGGGACGCAGGAAAAATTTTTCGGCGCGGCTGCACACTGGGGTTCTCCTTTAGGGGAAAAAGACCATCCATACTATGGTATTTTAAGAGCCAACACCTATGCCCTGCAGTATGGGGCTTTTCATTTGCTTACCCTTATCCGGTCTCCCAAAAAGATAAGTATGTACCTCGATCTGGATAAATTGCCGGAAGAACAGAGGGCCCATGCATCGCCGTATTTTGAATTGGAGATAAGCGCGGAGCTGGAAAAATATTTTAATAAGCCTTTTTTTCTTATTATAAACCTGGCTGCAGGCGGCCATTATACCGGTATTACCGGTAAAGAAAACATTCAGAAAATAACTGCCCTGAATCAGGGGAATTCAAATCAGGCTGCCATGTATATTGATTATGTCCGGGTCTGGGACGAGCAGGGTAAATTGATTTTTAATGATGAATTTAACGGTACAAGACTCGATGCCAGTTATTGGAATGTAGAAGTGAATGACGACGGCGGCGGAAACCAGGAACTGCAAAGTTACAGACGGCCGAATGTTACCGTTGGCAGGGACAGGGTTAGCGGAAAAAATTGCCTTATTATTACTGCCAAACGGGAATAATATGTACAAGCCTTATATAAAACCTGTTGTCGCTGCATCTGCGGATATTTCGATAGCAGAGTCCCATATTTCCAGGCTTGTTCTTTTCTTTTGCCGCTTGTTCGGACGCATCTATCTTTTTTTCCTCCTGGGCATTACGCGGATTGTTGTCCGGAACGGCCGCCCTTTTTACGAAGCGTATAAAAGAGCCATGCATGGAAAAAGCCGCTGTATCCTTGCTTTCCGTCATCCCAACGGGGGGGAAGCCCAAATACTCATGTATTTTGCCCTGTATATGCTCCGCCGTAAAGCCTGGATGGAAGGGGTAAAACTCCGTAAAAGACCGTATCTGACAATTGTTTACGGTTACGAAGTGGCCCGCTGGGGCGGCGGTATTGCTCGCTGGGTTATGCCTGGATTGGGGGCTTTGCCGGTTCATCATACCAAGCTTGATTCTACCGGGCTTACGAGGATTATTAATGCTGTAGCAGATGGTCCCTGCCCTTTGGCAATTGCGCCGGAAGGCCAGGTAAGCTATACTACCGAATCGGTGCCCCGGCTTGAACCGGGCGCAATACGTATAGGTTTCCAGGCTGCGGAACGGAATAATAAAAAGGGTGTTGATTGCCCTGTAGAGTTAATCCCTGTTTCAGTTCATTTCCGGTACGGGAACAGGGGCCGCAGATCGATGGAAAGGCTGCTGCGGAAAATAGAAAAGTATACCGGTTTTGTTAAAGACGGCACAGGTTTTTCGCTGCGGCTACGGCGTGTCAGGGATTATATACTTGAGCAAAATGAAAAACGGTATAACATAACGCCGGAAGAAAATCAAAGTTTTTCTGAACGTGTAGATAATGTAATGGAAGCAGCACTTGTAAAGGCAGAGTTTATCCTGGGGATAAAACCCAGGAGCAGCGAGCTTATTACACGCATGTATGAAATACGGCAGGTTAGCTGGGACAGGATGGTGATTCCGGACATTACCAGTTTTGATCATATTAATCAATTTGAGCGCTGTATAATGGATCTTAATGCAGGCGAAGCATGGTATGCCAGCCGCCACATGGAGCTTGTTGATTTTGTCTGGTATTTCCGTGTACCCATACCCAACGAGGATGATCCCCTTTATACCAGGATTGAATATGTACAGAACCTTTGGGATTTTGCCAACAGGACCATGGGCGGCGCTTATGCAAACAGGGTAATGAATGTCCATCCGAAACGGCTGCTTATTCAGGCGGGATCGATTATTAACATAAGCGAAAGGCTTCCGGAATACAGGGAAAACAAAAAAGCGGCAGTTGCCAATGCCATGAAAGATCTGGAATCGGCCTATCTGGAATGTATTGACCGTGCGGCAGAATATCAAATTTAACAGCTCTTTGACAGGGGAATTGTTAACCGAAGGGAAACGCCTCCTGGCTTCCAATAAAATTGCTTCCCCTGCGCTTGACGCAACTTTGCTTCTTGCAGAAGTTGTCGGCCTTTCCCGCGAAGAGCTTATAACCCATTCTGATCATAAAGCAAGTAAATCACAGTGCAGGCGCTACGCAGAATTACTGGAAAGAAGGTGCAGGGGCGAAAGTATTGCCTATATTTTGGGGCGGAAAGAATTTTGGGGTCTTGAGTTTTCTGTAACGCCGGCAGTTCTGGTTCCCCGCCCCGACACCGAAACCCTTGTCGAAGCAGCTCTCACGCTCATCCACTCATCACTCCCCACTCATCACTCCCCACTTCCTATATTAGACCTATGTACCGGCTGCGGGGCGGTTGCCATTGCGCTAAAGAACGAATGTCCCGATTTGGAAGTATGGGCGGCAGATATTTCCAAAGATGCTTTGGCCGTTGCCTGCAACAATGCAGATAAGCTGGGGTGCGGGATCAATTTTTTACAGGGCGATTTATTTAATGCTCTGTTTCCGGGACAGGCGGTAAAAAATCGGTTTTCATTAATTACTGCCAACGCCCCTTATATCTCGTCTGCGGAAATTGATTTACTGCCCCCGGAAGTAAGGGATGAGCCCCGCTGCGCCCTGGATGGCGGGCCCGACGGCCTGGATTTAATACGCCGTATTATTGCCGAAGCGCCCATGTATTTGGAAAAAGGCGGGTATCTTGCACTGGAAGCAGACCCTTCCCAGATGGATGCCATAATCATTCTGATGAAAAACAGCGGCTTTTCCGAACCAGTTTTGCATAAAGACCTTGCCGGAAACAACAGGGTTATTGCCGCAACCTTTTTTGACCTGGATGTGTCTTAATGTAGACTTAAGGGAATTTTCCGGTTAAAGTTGAACTGATCGTAACTGGGCTTAATTTGAGCTAACTGAGCATTTGCTCGGTCGCTTATTCGCTCGGTAGTTCAGGAGGGACAAGTTGCTTAAAACATCGGCTGCTCAGGTAATTATCGCCATTATCCCCATTGTAGGTATTGTAATGGGTTCGGTAGTGGTGTTTTTTTATCTGTTGTGGCATCACCGCCGCAGGATCCTTTTGATTAAAGCGGGGCAATTCCAAAAGCCCGATTTTGATCTTCTTTCCTTTAGTCTTTTAACCGGACTGCTCCTTTTAAGCGTTGGGATTAGTTTAACAGTGTTTCTTGGCATTATGGAAAACACAGGTTATGGGCTTTTGGGGGGTATTATCCCCCTGGCTGTGGGATTTGGGCTCCTTGTATTTTATATTATTAAACGCGGCTATCGCCGTTCATGAACGGGAAAGAGCCTGGCTCTGCAAGGGTGCTCAATCAATCAACTCAGTTTGCCAAAAAACCTGCCGGGTTTTTGGAAGAGGAAAGCCTGTTGGTGGAACAGATTCTTTCCGGGGAAAAGGAATTGTTCCGTCTGCTAATTGGGCAGTACCAGCAGAAAGTGTATGCCATGGGCATGAGTTTTTTCCATAACGAGGAGGATGCGGCAGATTATTCCCAGGATGTGTTTCTGCGATGCTTTAGGAGCCTTTCTTCGTTTCGCGGGTATTCGCGGTTTTCGACCTGGCTATACCGTATTGCCTACAATACGGCTGTAAATGGAATTAACCGCCGTAAGGAGTATCACAGCCTGGCGGAAGACCCTTTAACAGAAGAAAGCCCGGAGTTGCTGACTTTGCGCAATGCCGCGATAGATGCGGTTCGTTTGGCAGTTAAGGAATTGCCGGAAAAATACCGGGTTTGTGTGGATTTATATTTTTTTTATGATTGTGCGATTAAGGAGATTGAGGTGATAACCGGTTTTCCGGAAAACACCGTTAAATCCCATGTATTTCGGGCAAAAAAGCTGCTTAGGGACAAACTGAGCGGCGGCATTTAAGTTAGGAGGTAACAATGAAATGTAATGATGCCCTTGATATGGTTTATGAATCAGAAGAAGCCCTTCCGCTTGGGAAACGCTTAAGTGTGGCGTTCCACATTATTCTTTGCGGGCAATGTGCCGCTCATCTTGGAAACTACGAAAAAGCCCGTTTTTTGCTAAAGACGGAATTTTTCCCGCCATCACCCGATTTTAGCGATTCAATAATGAACAGTATATACCGGGAAGATGAAGAATACGAAGAAGAAGCTTCCGGCCATTTAATGGAAGCAGGCGGGTTTTCTGTCAGAGGCTGGGTAATAGCGGGTTTAGCTTTAATTATTTCGCTGGCGACGATCTTTTTTGGACAGGATTTTGCCAGTATTGTCCGGGATCAGGGGTCTTCGTACCTTATTCCGCTGGGCATATTAATTGGCGTTGCCATTACGGTTTATGGAGCCCTTTTTATTGGCAGCCATTTAAAGGAATTCTCCGAAAAATTTAAATTAAAGTTTTAGCTTTTTAACCAGACGGTTTCCAATTGCTTATTTTTTCTTGCTCATAATGATAAAATAAAACCATGATTTTTTCCGGCGCGCGAATTTTGATTGAGTCTCTTATTAAAGAAGGTGTTGATACAGTTTTCGGTATTCCCGGGGGTAATGTATTGTACATCTACGACGAACTCTATTTATGCCGGGACAGAATACGGCATATTCTGGTAAGCCATGAACAACATGCAGCCCATGCGGCTGATGGTTATGCGCGGTCTTCCGGCCGGGTTGGTGTATGTATTGCCACTTCCGGCCCGGGGGCGACAAATCTTGTAACAGGAATTGCCGCCGCTTACATGGATTCTGTCCCCCTGGTTGCCATTACAGGAAATGTCCCGCTTCACCTTTTGGGCAAAGACAGCTTCCAGGAAACAGACATTGCGGGAATAACCATGCCTGTTGTCAAGCATAATTGGATTGTAAAAGATGTACGGGAACTTCCCGAAGTGGTTCGGGAAGCGTTTATTGTGGCCAGGGGGGGCAGGCCGGGGCCGGTATTAATCGATATTCCCGCCGATGTAAGCGCCGCCCAAACCGAGTGGTCCGGGAACTTAATGTCCGGGTGGAAAGAAGGCGATGTAATGGGTTCACGGGCGCGGCGCCTTTCCGAACGCAATGCACGTATTACCTATAACAGCAGGGACATCGAAAAAGCTGCGGATATGATAAAAAATGCCCAGCGCCCCATGATCTATGCCGGAGGCGGCGTAAACATTTCCGGCGCTTCCAAAGAAGTAATGACCCTTGCAAATACCCTTAATGCGCCGGTTGCGTTAAGTCTAATGGGAACCGGGGCGGTACCAGGGGATTTTCCGTTTTGCACAGGGCTTATCGGTATGCATGGGACTGCCGCATCCAACAAAGCTGTACAGAAAGCTGATCTGCTGATCGTTGCCGGGGCGCGTTTTTCCGATCGTGTTACCAGTAACCGCTTTGCGCGGAATGCGAAGATACTTCATATTGATATGGATCCGGCAGAGATAAATAAAAACCGGCTTTCCGATTTTTCTGTTATTGGGGATGTTAAGGCGATTTTGAATGCAATTATTAAAAAATTGCCGGATTCGCCCCATTGCCAGTGGGACGGAGAAATTGAAAAGCTTATTAAAAAAGATAAAATAAAAAGCAATTACAGGAAAAGCACCGAACCGTTTCTGCATCCCCGCTTTATTATGGAAACAACCGCAAAGTGGTTCGGCAAAGAAGCCATTGTTGTAACCGATGTGGGGCAGCATCAAATTTGGGCCGCCCAATATTACCCTGTTGCAAAGCCCAGGTCTTTTATCAGTTCTGGCGGGCTTGGCGCCATGGGTTTTGGCCTTGGCGCAGCGCTTGGGGCAAAACTGGCAAACCCAAAGCGTCCGGTTGTTTTGTTTACCGGCGATGGTTCTTTTAGGATGAACAACGGCGAGCTTGCAACCCTTAATTCTTGTTCTGTTCCTGTTTTGATTATCCTCTTAAACAACAAATCATTGGGCATGGTTCGCCAATGGCAGCATATTTGCTGTTCTGATCGTTTTTGTGAAACAGAACTGAAAGAAAGCCCTGACTTTTGCGCTTTGACAAAAGCTTACGGAATTTCCGCTTTCCGTGCAGCTTCGGAGAACGAGTTTAATACAGCTCTT
>Ga0082212_10006341_pt1 | contig 15924 bp, 11 predicted proteins | sample TergutNt197P3_FD_71548 | JGI IMG/M metagenome (GOLD analysis project Ga0082212, IMG submission 71548) | Neocapritermes taracua P3 segment gut microbial communities from Petit-Saut dam, French Guiana - Nt197 P3 | ecosystem: Host-associated > Arthropoda: Insects > Digestive system > Gut ... | reverse complement strand
CCTTCCCAGCCCTTCAGCTGCATATCGGTAAGAGCGCCGGGCTCCGGGAACTCGACTTCGCAGTTGACCCCGACCTGCTTCAACATATCCTGGATGATGATGATCTGATCCTGGTAGCGCGGATCGGAGGTCATCTTAGTATTGAATCCGTTGGGGTAACCCGCGTCCGCCAGCATTTGCTTCGCCAGCTCAGGATCGTAGGAGGCCTGCTCCAGGTAAGGGTGATCTTCTCCCAGGTAGCCGGCAAAACCTTCGCCGGTCATCTGCCGTGAAGGCTTCCAGATACCGAAGCCTTTGGCGTCGCAGATCTGCTGACGGTCTATGGCGTGGGAGACGGCAGTACGCACCCTGATGTCATAGAATGGATTATTTTCAGCGTCCATACTATTGGGGCAGAGGACGAACGAGCCTGTACTATTCATGATAGAGTAGTCAAAATCCACCTGAGCTTCCATCAGGCCCCAGACCTGCTCCGGGTTGCTGCTCTGGAAGAAGTCGATGGCGTCTGAACCGTTTGACATGAGAGTGGCGCTTTGCACCAATACGTCGGTGATGCAATGGTATTCCACAGTATCGAGGAAAGGCAGACCCTCGTTCCAATAATCGTCGCGCCTTTCCCAGATCAAGCTGGATCCCCGGTTATACTCCTTAAGCTTAAAAGGCCCGCTGCCAACCGGATGCTCTTGGGCGTATTCTTTACCGTTTTTCAAGTAGTTTTCCATGGAGACCATGGCGTAGGATTTGGAGCCGAAGTGCTCGATGAGTACGTTCTGCCAATTACGGTAAGTGATCTCGACGGTGTACTCGTCCAGGATCTTAACGTCTTCATAGAACATATCCTCGTTGCCCCTGCCGTCGTCTTCCCATGCTTTAAAAGACCATTTAAGGACTTCGGCGTCAAAGTGAGACCCGTCAGAGAACCATACGTCGTCCCTCAGGTGGAAGGTGATGGTCTGCTTATTCATGTCGATGTCCCAGCTTGTGGCCAGCCAGGGCTCATACCGGCCGCCGTTCTTCATATTGTGCAGGCTCTCCGCCCACACACAGTTGTAGTTCCGGGCGACGATAGCCTGCCAGGGTAAGCCAATGGGTATATTGAAGTCTCCGGTGTCAATCAACCTGACTGTGCCGCCGTATTTACCGGTATCGACTTCCGGGACGACGGTCTCGCCTGTGGGCGCCGTAGTGTCCGGAGTAGCCGGCATGTGTACTTCCGGGGCGGTGACCGGTTGGGAAGGAGGCGGGGTACTGCTGCTACTGCTGCTTCCACACGCAGCGAGGGATAACGCGAGAACGAGCGCCGCCAACACAAAAATCGTTTTCTTCATTTACAACCCTCCAAATTTAGTGTTGAGTTCCGTGAATTAATGACAGTATAGCATACGTCGAGCCGCAATGGTATAATAACAAATAAAAAAGAAAAAGGAGCGGATCAACTTGAGCATTACTAACGGGCAAGTACCAGACTATACGGCGTCGGACGCCCTCAACGACGCTTTAGTAAACGCCGGCGTCACCCATGTCTTCCTGAACTCCGGCACCGACTACCCGCCCATCATCGAGAGCTGGGCGAAGTATGAGGCGCTGGGGAAGAAGAAACCCGAGGTCATCATCAGCCCCCAGGAGACGGTAGCCATCAGCGCGGCTCAGGGTTTCGCTCAGGCCACTGGGCAGACCCAGGCGGTATTCATCCATGTGGACGTGGGTACGCAGAATCTCGGCGGCGCGCTCCATAACGCTTACCGGTGCAGGGTGCCTGTATTCATCCTGGCGGGGCTTTCCCCGTACACCATAGAAGGGGAGATCAAAGGCGGGCGCGACTCTTACATCCAGTTCATCCAGAACGCCGCCGACCAGGGCGGCATCGTACGGGGCTATACTAAGCTGAATACCGAGCTGAAAAGCGGGAAAAACATACAGCAGATGACGTATAGAGCGCTCCAGGTGGCGGGAAGCGAGCCCAGGGGCCCGGTGTACCTCATGGCAGCCAGAGACGTGCTGGAAGAAGACGGGATCGACGTGGGCGCCGACATGAAGAAATGGGCGCCCATCGCGCCCATGGGCCTGGATAACGAATCTGTCGAGGTACTCACGGACGCCCTGGTCAACGCGAAAAATCCCTTGATCATCACCTCTTACCTGGGCAGAAATACGCAAAGCGTGGGCGAGCTGGTCAAGCTATGCGATAGGCTGGCGGTACCGGTGACGGAAATGGTACCCCCCTATATGAACTTCCCCACAGACCACCCCATGCATCTCGGCTCCATGGCCCATCCCCTGCTCAAAGAGGCCGACCTTGTCCTCTCCATCGACTGCGACCTGCCCTGGACCCCCGCTATGACCAAACCCCGGGAAGACTGCAGAGTGTTCTGCATCGACGTGGATCCCATCAAGGAGGACATCCCGGTCTGGTACATCCCCTCCGAGAGGTTCATGCGGGCGGACTCCTATACAGCCCTGAAGCAGATCAATACCAGGCTGGAGCAGAGCGGGGCGACTCCCGATCCGGCTGTAGTATCCGCCCGGCGGGAAAAGCTGGGCAAGATGAAAGCGGAGATGGAGGAGCAGAGAAAAGCTCAGGGTAAGCAGCAGGCGGAGATGACCGCCGGGTATGTATCGGCCTGCATAAGGGAGATCGCCAACGAGGATACTATCATCCTCAATGAAGCCCTTTCCGGAGCGGGTACGGTCACGAGTCAGATACCCCGGACGAAGCCAGGCACCCTCTTTGGCTGCGGCGGGAGCTCTCTGGGCTGGTTTGGCGGGGCGGCCATAGGCGTCAAGCTGGCTAATCCGGACAAAGACGTCATCGCCACCGCGGGCGACGGCGTATATATCTTCTCCTGCCCCACGGCGGTCTACTGGATGGCCCGCAGGTACAAAACGCCCTTCCTGACGGTCATCTACAATAATCAGGGCTGGAACGCCCCGAAGATGATCACGAGAGGCCAGCATCCGGACGGGTATGCCGCCCGGGACAACAAGTACTGGGCCAGCTTTGAGCAGCCGGCCAGGCTGGATCTGGTAGCCGAAGCCGCCGGGGGCGCTTTTGCCAGAACCGTAGAGAAGCCGGAAGACCTGCCCGCCGCCCTGCGGGAAGGCATGGACGCCGTCCACAAAGGGATCCCGGCGGTGATCAACGTGATCCTCCCGGCGGTGTGATTAAGGAAAGGATAAGCCGATGAGTAAAATCAATGTACCCATGGATCAGTTGTATAAAATCGCTGTGAAGTTATTCATGGGAATGGGTTACGGCGAGAAAGAAGCCGCTTACGGCGCCGGGACTCTGGTGGAGACGGACCGCAGGGGCATAGACACCCACGGCATGGCGCGTCTGGCATTCTACTACCGGAGCGTAATGGCGGAGGGCAGGGTCAATAAGGACGCGAAGCTAAAGGTGTTGCGGGACGAGCCGCCCTACCTGATGGTGGACGCGGATCACGGCCTCGGAGTCGTGATGGCGCCCCAGGCGGTGGAGCTTGCCATCGCCCGCGCTAAGGAGAACGGCTGCTGCGTAATGGGCGTGCAGAATAGCAACCACTTCGCCGCCTCCGGCTACTATACGGCGAAGTGCGTCAACGAAGGCTTCATCGCCTTAGTCTGCTCCAACTCCCCGGGCATCATCGCCCCCACAGGCGGTACGGGCAAGCTCCTGGGCAACAGCCCCTGGTCCCTGGGGGTACCCGGCGGCAACCGTCATCCCTGGCCGGTGATGTTCGACATGGCCACCAGCGAGGTAGCCCTGGGCAAATTTGAAACCGCCATCCGGGAAGGCAAGGAGGTTCCCCTGGGCTGGGGCGTAGACAAAGACGGCGCTCAGTCCGCCGACCCCCACGCCATCCTTAGGGGCGGCAGCCTGCTTCCCTTCGGCGGGGTCAAGGGATACTGCATCACCGTGCTGGTAGAGATACTCAGCTCCATGCTCACCATGGCGTCTTACGGCAATGGCAAGAACATGGGCGGCGGCGTGGACAATACCAGCCACTTCGCGCTGCTCCTGGATCCGGCCCGCTTCGGCGACCTGGAGACGTATAAGAACGGTATCGACGTCTATGTGGATACCATTAAAAATACACCCCTGGCCGCAGGGGCGCAAGAGATCATCGTACCGGGCGAGATCGAAGCCCGCTCCATCCAATACCGCACGGCAAACGGGTTGGAGCTGGACGAGACAGTGGCGGTCACCATAGCGGACGCGGCGAAGCAAATGGGGTTGCTGGCGGAAGAGCAGGGCTTCGAGGCCATGCTGGCCTGGTAAACACAAACGCCGACGAATGGGTAGCGTATTGTACTAGATATAACCGGCTTCTTTCGCGTCAAAGAGAAGGCGGTCTCTGAAATCAGGATGAGCGACGGCAATCAGATTCAAAGCCTTTTCCCGCGCGCTGCGGTTTTCCAGCTCCGCCACGCCGTATTCGGTGACGATATACTGGACGTCGTTTCTGGGACAGGTCACGGCGGAACCGGCGTCCAGGGACAAGACTATCTTGGAAATCGGATCGCGACCTTCTTTCTCATTGACAGAATGCATAGCGATGAATGATTTCCCGCCCTCCGCTTTCCTGGCGCCGCGTACGAAATCCAGCTGTCCGCCCGATCCCCCGGAGATATTATATCCCAGGCTTTCCGAGCATACCTGTCCTCTCAGGTCGACGCTCATGCACGCGTTGATGGATATCATGTCCTTATTCTGCGCGATGGTGGCTGGATCATTGACCCATCCAAGCCTTTTCATGAAAACATCTTTATTTTTATTCACAAACTGATAAGTCTCCTGATTGCCCTGTACTATACCCGTCACCGCGACGCCGGGGTACAGGGTTTTTCTTGAATTGTTTACCACGCCGCTCTTCATGAGCATAGTCATCGTATTGGAAAACAATTCCGTATGAATACCTAAATCCTTATGATCTTTGAGAAAATTACTCACGGCGCCGGGGACGCCGCCGATGCCCAGCTGGATCGTGGCGCCATCGGGTATCCTCTCAATGATATGGCTCGCTATCCTCTGATCGATCTCCGAAGGCGCTGGGCTCCCAAATTCTGTGATGGGTATATCGCCTTCGCATAGCGCCGTCACCTCACTGATGTGGACTTTATAGTAGTCCGAGTAAAGGGCGGGCATGCACTCATTCACTTGCAGGATCGCCTTTGCTCCCGCGTCTACAGCCGAGCGTCCGAAGGGATGGTAGCCCAAGGCAAAGTAGCCTTCTTCATCCATGGGCGCGACATTTGCCAATAGATAATCCGGCTTGATGTAGCGCTCGGAAAGATCTTCAAATTGACTGAAATGAGCGGTCAGGTGGTCGACGGTTCTCCCTTTTCTGATTGCCCGCGATTCCCATCCGGAGATGAATCCGACGCCATAGGATATATGGCCTTCCGCTTCCATATCCAGAAGGCAATCGACGGACTCGGCTTTCATCAGCCCCAACATGGAGTATACGTACAAGTTGTGGAATCTGTGCCGCTGTTCCTTTAGGGCAGTCAAAAGCAGCGTCGGCTCGCCGCCGGTCTGCATTTTGCTGTTATCTTCGATCAGCGATACCGCGTCCTGGGGCGAAAGCTTTTTTTCATCGTACATTGTCCTGTAATCCATGATCGCACTCCAATCCTCTCCGTATGAAAAAGAACTCGACCCCGGAGCGCGTATAAGTATATCCGGGGTCGAGTTTGCCAGTCTTCTCGGTCAGCGAAAGAATTCCTATTTCTTGATGTACTGCTTAAATAAGCGGGTATAGGGCGGCTTGATATTCATGATCTTGCAGGCGTTACCGCCCAGGATCAGATTCAGGTCGTCCTGGGGGATGTTGAGCCGGCCAAGCTCGCGCAGGGACCATCCATAGATGTCGATCTGATGAGCCGGAAGGCCGACATTGATGTTTTGGTCGCAAAAAGTCTCGGGGACAAAGCCCGGCATCCAACTCTGCGGTATAGAAGAGCCCCAGTCCGTGCCCCAGATCAGCCTCTCGACGCCTATATTCGGATCCTGAAGAGGTTTCGCGTACAGCTCCGCCCACCACTGGCCTGTCTCGAGATAGACATTGTGATGGCTGCGGGCGACGAGCAGGCACTGCTCATAGAGATCCGTCCGGTAGCCGCTCCCTTCGATACCGGCATGCTCGATGATGATGGGTACGTCGGGATAAGCAGCCGCGACCTGCCCGCAAAGGGCCACATTAGAACGGTCATTGTCCGTGCGCCCCCGGCCGCCGCCGCCGGCGCCGCCATAACCGGTGCATGCGCCGCAGTGATAGGTAGCGACGACTTTGTACTTCCTGCAGAGCTCCATCACCCTGCATATCTCTTCAAATCTCTCGTTCCAGGCAGGCGGCGTCTTCATATCGCCGGGCATGCCTTCGCCGATACCGACATACAATCCCGTATCCAGTTCCCGTTCGATTTCATCCAGCGCGGCGTCGATAGTCCAGGCAGCTTCGCCCGAGTTGTGTTTCTGGTAAGTATGCACTTCCTTCACGAAAGCGGCGATGCGGTTTGGGTATTTCTTTAGGATATCTTTGTCGATCTCATTGGTCATACCAAAGGCCGGCATGATCACCGCTACATCCACGCCATACTTGTCCATATGCCACAGAAGCCTGTCTGAGTTGTCATAAGCCTCGATGTGATGCATGTCTTTCCCCAGATCGGCGTATTCGGTGGATTTGTTGCTCTTCGAGACGCCGGTGGCGTGCCTCTGCGCGTGGACGTGGGTGTCTACCATGAAAATCCCTCTTGCTACCATTTTTTTCCCCTCGCTTTCATTAACATATCAGCAATATCAATCAACACAAGAATATCATCAGTCCAAAAAAAGTACAATTCAAGTTTTTCCCGCGATATTCCATAGCGGCATAACAAAAGCAAGAAAGAAATTGACGGAATCGGGATAATCCGTATAATGGACTTAAACCGATTAATCATCAGGCGGGAACACCTATGAATATCAACTGGTTTCGGGCCTTTTTGGTGGTGAAGGAATATTTAAATCTGTCAAAAGCCGCAGATTCATTATTCATGTCCCAATCCTCGCTATCAAAGCAGATCAAGTCTTTGGAATCCGCGTTGAACCTGCGCTTATTTCAACGCGGCAACCGCGGCCTGTCCATCACGCCGGAAGGGGAAACCCTGATCCCCTACGCGGAAATGATCATGCACTACTATAACTCCATGTGCGTGGCTTTTGAGAAGTACAACGGGCAAGCTCACAAAACCTTGCGGTTAGCCGCTTTTCCGGTCATGCACCTATATGGTTTCCTTGAAGCCTTTCATGATTTTAAATCCTTGAATCCGGACATGGAGATCGACATACTGGAAATGGAGATCGAGACGGCGATCCAATCCCTGGATATGTCCGGCTCCGACCTTGCGATCCTGCGGACGAGATTCCTTCAGCACCCGGAGAACTATACGATTTATCCCTTATTTGAAGACGAGTACGTGCTTCTCTGCCACAGTAGCCACCCCTTCGCCCAGATGAAAGAAGTTCCATTTAGCGAAGCGATTCTTGAAGACCTCGTGTTGACTAAACACGGGATCAACGAGTATAGAGAACTCATCGCTTCTTTCGGCGTCAGTGTGGACAAATGGAAGCCGAAGCATTCCAGTATATCGGTGTTTTCCGTGCAGAGCTTCGTCTCTCAGGGCATAGGCGTTTCCATCGTCGGCGGGGAACTGGCCAAGCTTCTGACCGTCGCCGCGCCGCTGACGAGAGTGCCCTTTATCGAGCATCCGGCATGTCCCTTGGGAATCGTATTAAGTAAACGGTCCGGCGTCAGCCCGTCCTGCCAAAGGCTCATCGATTTTCTCATCGAACGTTTTACGAACTACATCCCGGAGAGTTGTATTCGCGTGTAGAACAAGTCGCTGTTGTTATTTCACTACGCACAGTTAGAAGGAGGGGATACTCATGAAGAAAACCATCGTGTTGTTGCTCACGTTATCCATGCTACTCTGCCTTGTCGCCTGCGGCTCAAGCGGGAATCAGGGCGGAGGTTCGACCACGCCGCCGGCTACCACGCCGGGTACGACGACGCCTTCGACGCCTTCGACGACTACGCCGGCTGCGCCGGAAGGGCCGCCCACCGGTCCCGAAGGGCAGGAGTACGGCGGCATACTGAAGATCGCGTCCACCGCGTCCTACAACGAGCCCTTTGGCGTCCCCTGGCTGTTTATATCCTTCAATCGGCCTTTTGCCGCTTTCGGCGAAGCCCTGCTGCTGGAGTCCACCTTCGGGGATATCGTGCCCTTCCTGGCCGAGTCCTGGGAGCCGGATTGGGAAAACGCCGAGGTGCGCTTTAAGCTCCGGGAGGACGTCACCTTTACGGACGGCACGAAGTTTAACGCCGAGTCGGCGGCGTGGAACATGAATAAATGGCGGGACGAAGGTCTGCTGGATCCCGCCGTGCTCAATACCGAGATCAGGGGCGAATACGAGATCACCACCCACTTGAGCTGGTACTCCAACTGGGTTCCCAATACATTCGCCTCCCGCCTGTACTGCTTCGTCTCGCCCAGCAACTATGAGAAGAACGGCGGCGATTTCGCGGCGGAAAACCCCGTGGGGACCGGCCCGTACAAGATGAAAGAGAGATCTCCCGGCTCCCATGTGAAATTCGAGCGGAATGATAATTACTGGCAGCCGGGCATGCCTTATCTGGACGGCGTGGAATACTATTCCCTCACCGATCCCCTCGTGCAAGCCGCTGCATTGATGTCTACCGGAGACGATAGGATCGACGCGGTAGCTACCAGCTCCGGCGAGCTGATCACGTCGGTGGTAGGGTCGGCGGACGTCTATCTCAAGTCGGCGCCCTCGGGACCCATCAGCTTCATCCCCAGCAGCCGGGACGAGGGCTCCCCTCTGGCTAAGCTGGAGGTCAGGCAAGCCATAGCCCATGCCGTGGATCGCCAGGCGATCTGTGACGCCAGGGGCTTCGGTATATGGACGCCGGGTACGCAGATCATCGCCTCGGGCTTCATGGGCCATCTCCCGGACTCCTACGACATCACCTTTGATCCGGCTAAATCCAAAGAACTCTTATCCCAGGCCGGTTATCCCAACGGATTCGCCGTTACAGTTTATGCCTCAGCCAGCATCGACAGAGACGCCATGGTCGCCATCCAGTCTATGCTGGGGGATGTGGGCATCACCGCCAACCTGGAGTTCCCCGAGGCTGGGGCAGTCTCCGAGCTGCGTCAGAACTGGACGGGGTTATTCGTCAACTCCATCGGCGCCTTCCCCAACATGACCAGTATGTTTGGCATGTACTTCGACCCGGATTACCTGTACTATCCCAGGATGTGGCGCCCGGACGACATCGCCGACCTGTATAAGCAGAGCAGGACTACGGAGAAGCTGGATCCCAGCTTACTGGAAGCCTACCACGCGAAGCTGATGGAACACATGCTGGCGATACCGCTGTATAACCTATTCAGCTCCTATATCATCCGTAATGAGTTCCACGACACGGGATTTACCGAGTGGGGCTCCGGTACCCAATGGACCTCGTGGCGCGTCTGGAGGTCGTCCAATTAACGACTTGGCGTCAGGAACTTTAAAATGCTTGATTAAAAGCGATGTCTCATTCATAATAGAACGTAACAGTTAAACTTGAACGAGGAGGTTAGCCATGAAGAAAACACTTGTGATGCTACTCGCGCTTACGATGCTGCTTTGCCTGGTTGCCTGTGGCTCAAGCGGGAATCAGGGCGGAGGTACGACTACTCCCCCCGCTGCCACGCCGGGTACGACGACCCCGTCGACGCCTGCCGCTACCACGCCCGCGGCGCCCCAAGGCCCGCCTACCGGCCCGGAGGGGCAGGAATACGGCGGCGTACTCAGGATGACCAGCTCGGCTACTTTCCAGGAGCCCTTCGGTCTTCCCTGGCTGTACCAGACGATGAACCGTCCTCTGGCGCCTTTCGGCGAAGCGCTGCTGCTGGAGACGCCTTACGGCGATATGTCGCCTTTCCTGGCCAAGTCCTGGGATATCGACATGGATAAGCTTGAGATCACCTTCTACCTGAGGGATGACGTGACCTTTGCCGACGGATCCAAGTTTAACGCGGAAGCGGCGAAATGGAACTATGACAACTACATCGAAGCGAAAGTCATGAACCCCTCGGTAGCCTCCTTTGAGGCTCGCGGGGAGTATGAGCTCACCGCAGTACTGCGGGACTACAACAACAGTTTGCTGAACATATTCGCTTCCCGGGGGCAGTGCTTAGTCTCCAAGGAAGGTTATGAGAAAAACGGCGAGGAGTATTCGCTGAACCACTCCATTGGCACGGGTCCCTTTGTGCTGACCGACAGGCAGCCGGGCCTGCGGGTGGAGTTCGCCAGGCGGGACGACTACTGGCAGCCGGGTAAGCCTTACCTGGACGGCGTCGTATATATCGCTATGGGCGACTCCATGACGCAAAACGCCGCCATGATGTCCAGCGGCGACGACGGCGTAGACGTCGTACAGACCTCCGCCGGGGAGCAGATCGCCACATTACTGGCCAATGCCGACTGCTACCGGAGCTTCTTCCCCGGCGGGCCGTACAGCTTATTCCCCGACAGCATGAATCCGGATAGTGTGCTGGCCATACTGGAGGTCAGGCAGGCTTTGGCTTACGCCATCGACCGCGACGCCATCTGCGAAGCCAGGGGCTTCGGCGCGTGGACGCCCGGGGTGCAGATCATACCCCCGCCCTACCCGGGACCTCTCCCCGATTCGTATAACCTCTACTACGATCCCGCCAAGTCGAAGGAACTCCTGGCCCAGGCCGGGTATCCCAATGGCTTTAAGATCCCCATGCATGTACCCGCGGCGGTGGACAGGGACGCCATCACCGCCGTCCAGAGTATGCTTGGCGACGTCGGAGTCATTGCTGAGATGGACTTTCCTGAATCAGGAGCGTCCACAGAGCTGCGCAATAACGGCTGGGACGGCATCTATGTCGCCGCGCACAGCCCTCTCGCGAATGCCATCAGTTCCTTCCGGCTGAACTTCGACCCGGACTTCCTATACTATGTGAGCGTGGCGCGTCCTCCCGGGTATACGGAGGTGTATACGAAAGCCAGGACAAGCCTGGTGGTCGAAAATGAACTGGTGCAGGAGATCCATAAAATGTTCCTGGATAATATGACCATCATCCCCATGTGGAACACTTCTACCAGTTATGTGATCCGGAGCGACATCCATGATTCCGGTCTGGGCGACTGGAGCTCAGGTACCCAGTGGCTGCCGGAGAACGCCTGGAGGTCGTCAAAGTAGTTCATCAATGTTGTTCACTATAAACACAAAGTTAAGGAGGCAATGAAAGATGGGTTTAGCAAGAGGTATTTTCCAGGTGGATACCCACGTACACGGCCAGCGGCACGCGTACGGGTTCCAGGCTAAGGGCGAGAAGGCGGACTACGCCACGCTGGCCGACGGCATGACTCTCCATGCCGTGGTCTACAGCAACGCGCCCAGGATGATTTACCACATGGACCGGTACGGCATCGACGTATCCTGTCTGCTGCCGGCTTTCGGCATGACCAATAAGGTCAACATGGAGATCATGAAGGAGTACCCCGGCCGCTTCGTCGCTATGTGTAATCCCGTGGAGTCCAACTTCGCGGTCATGCGGGGGGAGAAGAAGTACGACATCAAAGACGGGCTGAGAGAGGTAGAAGAGCTCCTGGCTACCGGCCTCTTCGTGGGTATCGGCGAAGTATTCCCCACGAACGGCGATGACTGGAACGAAAGATTCGAGACGATCTGCCAGTATATGGAGCTGTGCAGAAAGTACAAGGTCGTCGCTTCCTATCATACCGGCTTCCCCTCAGGTTACGCGGGCGGCGGTCTTTCCAAGGTGCAGGGCCATTATGAGCTCCCCCACGCGAATCCCATGCTCTGCCACGCGGTAGCCAGCGAATTCCCCGACGTACCTATCATCATGGATCATGCCGGCATCGAAGGCGGCGGCTACTATCTCGAATACTACCAGAAATGCCTAAATGTTGCGGCTTCTCATCAGAACGTCTATCTGGAGTGCGGCCAGTGGTGGGCCGAGCTGTACGAGAAGCCCCTGAAGGATCCCAATATCGGCGCCGAGAGGCTCGTATTCGGTACGGATTGGGGCGCTTCCTGCACCCCGCAGTCCTGGATGCCGGGCTGCGTGCCGGAGACCTATGTCAATCAGGATATCAGCTTAGGGCCACCGTCCCATCAGTGCGACATCTGGGGCTGGGCGCTGAGAGAAGTCGGCAGACTGAATATCCCTCAGGACGACTTAAACCTGATCCTGGGCGGCAATGCCTGCAGGCTATTCAACATTAAGACTCCTCATACCCGGTTATTTAAAGAATACCTCAATAAGAGGCCGAAGATCTGGTATCAGGACGAAGCGCCAAAGAAATAAGGGAGGTTAAAAAACATGGCATTTGTTACACAAGGATTTTGCACGCCGCCGACCCAAAGCCTGGGACTGGCGAACGGTATTTTTATTGTAGATTCGCACACGCACGGACAGAGGCATGCTTATGGGTTCCAAAAGAAAGGCGAAGACCCGGAATACTCGACGTTGTTTAACAACATGACGACGCAGGCTACCGTGTACAGCAACGCGCCGAGGATGCTCTATCACATGGATCGCTATAATGTCGATGTGGCATGTCTGCTGCCGGCCTTCGGTATGACCAATAAAGGCAACATCGAGATCATGAAAGAGAACCCGGGACGGTTTGTGGCAATGTGCCTTCCGGAGGAGGCGAGCAAAGCCGTCATGCGCGGCGAAAAGAAATACAATTTCCAGGATCAGCTGGATGAAACCGAAGAGCTGCTTGCCACCGGTATGTTCGTAGGCATTGGAGAAGGCATGCACGCGAGAGGGAATACCTGGTCCGAACGCTTCGAGCAAATCTGCGGCTATATGGAATTATGCAGGAAGTATAAAGTGGTGGCCGAGTATCATTCGGGGTTCCCGTCGGGTTATGCCGGAGGCGGAATGTCCAAGACGATAGGCCATTACGAAATGCCGGCCGCAAATCCTATGCTCTGCCATGAAGTGGCAAGCGCGTACCCTGACGTCCCGATCATCATGTGTCACGCCGGTATCGAAGGCGGCGGCTACTACCTCGAGTACTACGAAAAGTGCCTGAATGTGGCGGCTTCCCACCAGAACGTCTATCTCGAGTGCGGCCAGTGGTGGGCGGAGTTGTACGAGAAGCCTTTGAAGGATCCCAATATCGGCGCCGAGCGGTTGATATGGGGTACCGACTGGGGCGCCTCGTGTACGCCGCAGTCCTGGATGCCCGGTTGCGTGCCGGAGACTTATGTCAATCAGGACATCAGCCTTGGCGTACCGTCCCATCAGTGCGACGTCTGGGGCTGGAGCCTGCGCGAGCTCGGCCGCTTAAATATTCCTCAGGATGACCTGAACCTGATCGTGGGCGGCAACGCGTGTCGGCTCTTCAATATCAAGACGCCCCATACGAGGCTGTTCAAGGATTATCTGAATAAGAGGCCTTTGCTTTGGTATCAGGACAACGCTAAGAAATAAGACTTACAAGCTGATTTAAATAATCGCAATAATAAAGGAGGAAATTATGGGTTTAGCTAAAGGTATCTTTACCGTAGACACGCACACCCACGGCCAGCGGTTCGCGGTGAAGTTTCAGGAAAAAGGCGTAAAGCCGGATTATTCCACGCTGTCAAACGACATGTCCACAGAGGCTGTCTGCTATAGCAACGCCCCGAGGATGCTTTACTTCATGGATCGGTACAACGTGGACGTCTGCGCCCTCCTGCCGGCTTTCACCATGACCAACGAGGTCAACGCTCAGATCGTGAAGGAGTTCCCGGACAGGTTCGTGGCGTTCTGCTCCGCCACTAAGACCAGGGATCGGGCTAGGGCCGGGGAAAAGGTGACCTTCGACGATTCTCTCCGGGAGATGGAGGAGCTGCTGGCTTCCGGCTTATACAAAGGCTTTGGCGAAGGTATGCCCGCGTCTGGTAAAAACTGGGAAGAGAAGTTCGAGTCCATCTGCAAGGTCATGGAGCTGCTGAGAAAGTATAAATGCGTAGCTCAGTACCACACAAGCTGCCCCTCCGGATACGCCGGAGGAAGCTGGCAGTCCAGGCTCATGGGGCATTATGAAGAGCCTTATGCCAATCCCATGCTTTGCCATGCCATCGCCAGCGAGTTTCCCGACGTGCCCATCATCATGAACCACGGGGGCATCGAGGGCAGCGGTTACTACATGGAGTACTACGAAAAGTGCCTGAACGTAGCCGCGTCCCACGACAATGTCTATCTTGAATGCGGCCAGTGGTGGGCTGAGCTGTATGAGAAACCATTAAAGGATCCCAACATCGGCGTAGAGAAGCTCTTGTGGGGCACAGACTGGGGCGCCTCCTGCACCATGCAGACCTGGATGCCCGGCTGCGTACCGGAGACCTATGTCAATCAGGATATCAGCCTGGGGCCACCGTCCCATCAGTGCGACATCTGGGGCTGGAGCCTGAGGGAGCTGGGCAGGCTAAATATCCCTCAGGACGACATGAACCTCATCCTGGGCGGCAATGCCGTCAGGCTGCTTGGCATCAAGACGCCTCATACCCGTTTGTTTAAAGAATACCTGAATAAGAAACCGAGACTCTGGTATCAGGACGCGCCGAAGAAGTAGTGTGAGACGGGTGCGCGCGGCAGACTTTCACAGCGCCGCGCGCACTTCCTTTTTATCACGGAAGAAGCGCCCGCAGTTCGGCGGGATCAATATATGTCAGGGGTGAAAGATGAATGAGTAAGCATGATAAAGAAACTCTACTGGATATCTACCGGGTCATGCTCAGGATACGGACTTTCGAGGAAAAGGCCCGTTCCCTTACCCTTGAGGGCAGGCTGTATGGCGCCCTTCATTTATACAGCGGGGAGGAAGCAGTGGCGGCAGGCGTCTGCTCCTGCCTGCGGGATACGGATTGCGTGACCAGCACCCACAGGGGCCACGGCCACTGCATAGCCAAAGGCGCCGATACGAAGCGTATGATGGCGGAGCTTTTCGGTAAGGCTACCGGCTATAGTAAAGGCAAAGGCGGCTCGATGCATATCGCGGATATGTCGAAAGGCGTCATCGGCGCCAACGGTATCGTTGGCGCGGGCTTGCCTATCGCCGCCGGAGTGGCTTTCGCCCAGAAGTACAATGGCGAAGACAACGTCACCGTGGCGTTTTTCGGCGACGGCGCCTCCAACCGGGGGACATTCCACGAATCTATGAATATGGCGGCTTCTCAAGGTCTGCCGCTGATATTCGCCTGTGAAAACAACAACTACGCCATGAGCACTTCCTTTGATTACCACTCGCATAATAAGACCATCGCCCAGCGTGCTCAGGCTTATGATATCCCCGGGGTCAAAGTGGACGGCAACGACGCCGTGGCGGTTCGGGAAGCCGCGCTGGAGGCGGTGGAGCGCGCCAGGGCAGGCGGGGGGCCATCCCTGCTGGAACTGGTGACCTGGCGTCATCACGGGCATTTCCTCAATGATCCTCAGCGCTATAAAGACCCGGAAGACCAGGAACGATGGCTCGCCAACGACCCCATACCCCGCTTTGAGAAGTATCTGCTGGATGACGGCGGGGCCGGCCAGGGAGATCTGGACAAGATACAAGCTGAGATAACCGAAGAGATCGAGCAGGCCGTGGTATTCGGCGAGGAAAGCCCCGAGCCGGCGCCCGAGGTACTGTTCGAAGATCTCTACGTTTAGGATAGGGGGGAAATGAATCATGACGAAAATGAATCTGCGTCAGGCTATCCAAAACGCGGTGGATATCGAGATGGGCAGGGATCCGAAGGTGTTTGTCATCGGTGAGGATGTAAGCAGGAACGGCTGCTCTTTCGGTCAATACGGCGGTTTACCGGATAAGTATGGCGACAATCGCGTCGTTAACAC
>Ga0082212_10006340_pt1 | contig 15925 bp, 11 predicted proteins | sample TergutNt197P3_FD_71548 | JGI IMG/M metagenome (GOLD analysis project Ga0082212, IMG submission 71548) | Neocapritermes taracua P3 segment gut microbial communities from Petit-Saut dam, French Guiana - Nt197 P3 | ecosystem: Host-associated > Arthropoda: Insects > Digestive system > Gut ... | reverse complement strand
TGAAGGAAGAAGACGGCGTTTACGATATAAAAATTGAAGTGACCGATTCGGGTATCGGCATAAGCGCCGAACAGCAGAGCCGCCTTTTCCAATCCTTCCAGCAGGCTGAAAGCGGCACATCCCGCAAATTCGGAGGTACGGGGCTCGGGCTTTCCATATCAAAGAATATTGTCGAGTTGATGGGCGGGAAAATATGGATCGAATCCGAGCTTGACAAGGGCGCCACATTTGCTTTTACCGTGCGGCTTAAGCGCGGCGACACCCAAAAATATGAGTTTGCGCAAAGAGAAACAAATTGGAAAAATCTGCTTATCCTCGCGGTTGATGACAATAGCGGGATATTGGGATATATAAAAAGCTTCGTGGAAGGATTCGGCGCACATTGCGATACGGCTGTGTGCGGCTATGACGCCATGGAGCTTGTGGAGCAAAACCCTTCTTACGACATTTTCTTTATCGACTGGAAGATGCCTGATATCGACGCTTTACAGTTGGCACGAGGCTTGAGGGCGATTAAGTCAAATAAAAACAAGAAAATAGTAACAATGGTTTCCTCGGTTGACTGGGGAGATATTGAAGAACAGGCAAAGGCGGCGGGTATAGACGGTTTCATGCCCAAGCCTTTGTTCCCTTCGGCCATTGCCGATGTGATCAACGAGTTTTTGGGCGTAGTTCAAAGGAATATAGATGAGGCGGTTCCGGACATCGGAGTTACTTTTGAAGGTAAACACATATTACTGGCGGAGGATATCGAGGTAAATCGTGAAATAATTCTATCACTCCTTGAGCCGACGCTGGTGTCCATAGAATGCGCGGAAAACGGCAAGGAGGCGGTGCGCATGTTCATGGAAGCGCCTGACAGATACGACATGATTTTCATGGACATACAGATGCCGGAGATGGACGGGCTTAAAGCTACCGAAACTATCAGGGCGCTCGATATTCCGGGAGCGAAATCCATTCCCATCATCGCGATGACCGCAAACGTATTTCGCGAAGATATTGATAAATGCCTTGCCTCAGGCATGAATAACCACATTGGCAAGCCGATAAATTACAATGAAGTACTGGAATCAATGAAACGCTTTTTGAGAAAGTGCTGATTAAACGGCATGGAACGACATGGAAAGAAAAGCCGTCGGATTATTCGTTATTTTTTAATCAGCATCGGCATACCGGTCGATAAGCTTAAACGCAGCCATATGTTTAAGCCGCAAGTGGGCTGAATTATTTATTTTACTTTCCCGCGGGAAATGCCATGAATCGTCGTGTGCTCGCAATGGTGCTGGCCGGAGGAAAAGGAACGCGTCTGTATCCGCTTACCCGTAATCGCGCAAAACCCGCGGTTCCATTCGGCGGAAAATACCGGATCGTCGATTTTGTTCTCAGCAATCTTGTCAATTCCGGTGTCTATTCTACATACGTACTGACGCAATTTAAGAGTCAGTCTCTTTTGCAGCATCTGCGTGACACCTGGCAATTCGGTGGTCTTCTGCCGTACCAGTTCATCGTACCGGTTCCGGCCCAGATGCGTTCACTCGACGAAGCCTGGTACCAGGGAACGGCCGACGCAATATTTCAAAATATCGACCTTATTCAGCAGGCGCAGCCCGACCTTGTGCTGGTGTTCAGCGCGGACCACATCTACCGCATGAATGTGCGGGAAATGGTCGAATTTCACAACGCAAAAGAAGCCGACATTACGGTCGCAGCCGTACCGATGCCCAAAGAACTGTCGTGCGAATTCGGCGTTATCGAAGTCGGTGCCGACGGCCGTATTCACGGATTTCACGAAAAAGATCCGAACGCGCCTACGATTCCCGGCCGGCCCAACATGATTCTGGCCTCCATGGGAAACTATGTTTTTGCCACGGAAACCCTTATGATCGAATTGTTCGCCGACGCGAAGGACGCGAAAAGCAGTCACGATTTCGGAAAGGATATTCTGCCCGGCATTATAAAACGCGCAAATGTTTACGCTTACGATTTTATGAACAACCGTATTCCCGGCGATCCGCCCGAGGTATTGCCCTACTGGCGCGACGTCGGTACGATAGACGCTTTTTATGAAGCCAATATGGATCTTCGAGCGGTAACTCCGGCGCTCAACCTCTACAACACTCAGTGGCCGCTTGGACCGACGCGGGAATTGCACCCGCCCGCCAAGTTCGTTTTCGATCTGGATGGAAGACGCGGACAGGCGATAGATTCCATCGTTTCCGGCGGTTGTATCATTTCCGGCGGCGTAGTGAAAGACTCCGTGCTCGGCCGAAGCGTGCGAGTACACTCCGGAGCGTTCGTTGAAAAGTCGATCCTGTTCGACTACTGCGACATAGGCCGAAACGCCCGTGTACGCAACGCCATTCTCGATAAAAACGCCAAAATCCCCGAAGGCGCAAGTGTCGGATACGATCCGGAAGAAGACAGAAAAAACTACTACATTTCCGACAGCGGCCTAGTCGTGGTGACGGGACGTACTTCAAACGTTGAAGTTACCGTGTTGAACCTTTCGCCTACTTTAGACCGCCGGTACGAAAAGAGACCTGATTATCCGCTTTTCGATAAGATTATCCCTTACGAGAATACCGATTAAATGTTTGCGCGGGATGAAACGCAAGACTCTGATGAGACGAGGCTGAGCCGTTTCCGATGCCGCGCAACGCGGCGATTCGTCCGCACGGGCATTTAATCGGCGTTTTCGCGAGGATGTAAGGAATGAGTGCTTTTATGATTATGGAAAAAGTGCTTGCCGCGGCACGGGTGCACCTTGAGGGCAAAACGGTTCGCGATCTGGTAATAGGCGTTTCGCTGATCGCCTGCGAACTGGACTGCGGCGATGTCGGCGTATCGTATGTGCTACGGGATGAACTTCCGAACGGATGCTCCGTCTTCCCTTACGCGCATCAGGCGATCAATCGGCCTGCGTTTGAAATCGCGCAGTGGAGCGTAAGCGGCGGCGACGATCTTCAGCGGGGCATAGCTTCGGCGGTACTTGCGGCAGCATCGCGCGGACAGGATATCCCCGATGAAGACAAGAACGGGCCGCCGTTCGGGCTCGACGTGACGCGTAATGATACGGTGGGAATGGTGGGGCTGATCGCGCCGATAGCGGCACGGCTTAAAAATATGGCTGGCAAGATGATCGTTTTTGACAAGGGGCTTTCACCGCACGGCGAAGACGATATGCTGCGCGGCGAGAACCTTAAACCCACGCTTTTGCCGGAGTGCGATATCGTTATACTTTCCGGCACGACAACCACCAACGGCACCATCGATTCACTTCTTGAAATGTGTACCGGAGCGAAAGAGGTGGTTCTCGCGGGGCCGTCCACGCCGATGTTTCCGGCGGGCTGGGCGGGTACGCGAGTAACAAGGCTCGCCGGCTCATGGTGGATGAACGGCAATAAAGATGAAATCTTTCGGCTTGTTTCGCTCGCCTGCGGCATCAGCCATATTCAAAAATTTATGATTAAAAAGCTCGCTTGAGGTAATTGCAAAACCTCGAATGAGTACGTATTAAATTCTCTTATGGAGTGCGGAGTCTTGCCACCGTGCGGGTATTCAGAAACCGTGCACGTTACAAGTACCGCAGGCGTGTAACGTGATGTGGTTATCGTAACTTTGTAGAGTGCCTGCATGTCAGACAGGCGGAGGCAAGCCACCGCCATGAAAGCGGAGGCAAACTCCCGCACTCCATAAATCATTCGAGGTTTTGCAATTACCTCGCGTTTGTACGGTAAAACGATTTGTCATGAGAGATTATGCGATTGAAACGGAAAAAAGGATTGAATTCATTTGCGGCGCAATAAAATCCGCCGGCGCGAACGGCGTTGTTTATGGAAACAGCGGCGGCAAGGACAGCGCTCTTGTAGGAATCCTCTGTAAAACGGCCTGCGACAATACCCTTGGATTGATTATGCCCTGCGGGGCGAAACGAAATTACGAAACCGACAAAACCGACGCTGAAAAAATCGCCCGACAGTTTAACATAGCCACGCGGTTTGTTGATTTATCCGACGTGCGCGATGAACTTGTTCGCACTATCGGCGAAACGATAAAAATCAACGATTCCGCGCTTGTAAATATTGCTCCACGACTCAGAATGACCGCGCTTTATACGGCGGCAGCAAGCGAAAACAGGCTTGTGGCGGGAACCGGCAACCGGAGTGAAGCATATATGGGGTATTTCACGAAATGGGGCGATGGCGCCTGCGACTTTAATCCTATTGCGGATCTCACAGTTACCGAGATATATGAATTTCTGCGTTTTCTCAACGCTCCTGATTTTATTATCGAAAAAGCGCCGTCGGCAGGGCTGTTCGACGATCAGACGGATGAAGGCGATATGGGTGTTTCGTATAACAGCATAGACAGATTTCTGCTGACCGGTACGACAAACCGGCGCGATATGGCCGTTATCCAGAAATATCACGGATCAAGCGGGCATAAACGCAATATGCCAATTACATTTGGGAGCCGCCTTGCGGCGCGACGGGGCCAGTGACCAGTGGTCTATTGATAAGGAAAATTCTGAATAAATGCCGGAATTAAAAAAACAGAAATCGTTTTACCTTTCATCGTTGCCATTCTTCATTCTAGCGCACGCCACGCATCACCTGCTGACCGCCATGCCCCAGCCGATGCTGCCGTTTATGCAGGATGAATTCCGATTGAACAAGGCCCAGCTCGGCGGCATTACCGCGGCTTTTTCCGTTTCGAGCGGCGTATCGCAGCTTCCCGCCGGATGGCTTGCCGATCGTATCGGCCCCACCTGGCTCATTACCATGGGAGTGCTCGGCGTAGGCATAGGCGGCATTTTCGTCGGTCTGTCTCACTCTTATGTAATGCTTCTTATCTGTCTGGCGTTTATGGGACTCATGGCAGGCGGCTACCATCCCGCGGCTGCGCCGCTGATTTCGGTGTCCGTTCCACCGGCTGAACGCGGGCGCGCGCTGGGATTGCACCTGATTGGTGGCAACTCAAGTTTTTTTCTGGCACCGCTGGTCGCCGGCGCGATAGCGGGAATCTGGGGATGGCGCGGCAGCTTCATCGCCCTGGCGATTCCAATCATAATCCTGGGAACCTGGTTTTTCTTCTACCTGCGAAAACGCTACGGCAAGTCGCACATCGAATCGATGAAGCGCAAACAGGCCGAGGAACGTCCTCCTCAACCGGGCTACAGACGGAGGCTTATCGCGTTTCTAACCATGATGGTGCTGGGCGGCGGTGCAAGCGCGTCGGTCAATGCCTTTCTTCCGATTTACCTGAAGGAATCCCTTGGCGCGTCAAATGAAGTTTCAGCAATGTCGCTGTCAATCATCTTTTCTTCCGGATTATGGGCGGGCCCCGTGGGGGGATGGCTTTCCGACCGCATTGGCAGCGTAAAAGTCGTTATAGCCACCGGCATTCTCAGCGGCATTTTGATTTTTGCACTCAAAGCCGTCTCGCTCGGATGGGGCCTCTGGCTGACGCTCTGGTTTATCGGCGTAGTTCAGGCGGTACGCTTCCCGGTGACGGAAGTATTTATCATGAGTCAGGCACCCGCAAAAAACCGTTCGACTATTTACGGAGTTTATTATTCGACCATGCAGTACACCGGAGCGGTCTTTTCTCCGCTTCTGGGCGGTTTTATAGACCGGGTTGGCTACAAAACCATGTTCCACTACGCTGCGATAGTGGTCACGGTTCTTGCGGTTGCCACGGCTATTTTCATCTGGGACGCAAAAGATTAGAGAAACGCCGAGTAATTCGCCGTGCGGGCGAATCGCTTGCCTGGATATTTTATGAAACATCAGGATTGCCGTCGTTTTCGCCGCTGTCCCTGCCTGAATAGGGAATATCGAGCTGCCTGATTTTCCTGTAGAGGTTGCTGCGTTCGATGCCCAGGGCCTGTGCGACCCGGCTGATGCCGCCCTTATGCTCAATCAGTTTTCTTAAAATGAATTCCTTCTCAAATTTTTCTTTCGCTTCAGACAGCGACGGGATCGCAAAAAGAGATGTTTCCGTTTTCGGCGCCGCCGCTATTGTACGGCTCAGAATCGTTTCCGGTAGATCGTAAATGTCTATGCGTGCCTGCTGCATCATGATGGCGATGCGCTCCATGATGTTCTTCAGTTCGCGCACGTTTCCCGGCCATGGATAGTTATCCAGAATTTCCCTCGCCTTGCGTGTCAATTCCGGAGGCTTACGCCCATAGCTGCGGGAAAACTCTTTCAGAAAATGATCAGTCAGCACCGGAATATCTTCAATCCGCTCGCGCAGAGGCGGAATCTGGAACGGGAGCACGTTAAGCCGATAGTACAGATCCTCTCGAAAACCGCCCGTTTCAATTTCATATTCAAGATCTTTATTCGTTGAGGCGATAATCCGCACGTCCACTTTCAGCGAGGCATTGCTTCCCACCGGCGAAAATTGCTGCTCCTCCAGCACACGCAGCACTTTTGCCTGGGTTTTCGGACTCATGTCGCCGACTTCGTCAAGAAAAAGCGTACCGCCGTCCGCCCGTACGAACTTTCCCTCCTTGTCTTCCACCGCACCGGTGAAGGCGCCTTTGACGTGGCCGAAGAGTTCGCTTTCGATCAGGTCTTCCGGAATTGCGGCACAGTTCATTTCAACAAACGCGCACGAACGCCGCAGGCTGTTAAGATGAATCAGATGCGCCACAAGTTCCTTGCCGGTTCCGTTTTCGCCGCGGATGAGCACCCGTCCGTTCGTCGGCGCGGCAAAAGCGATTTGCTGACGCAACGCCTGCATTGGAACGGAATCACCCGTCATCACGTATTGCCGTTCAAGCTCGCGCCGCAGACGCAGATTTTCTTCCTGGAGTCTGTATTGCTGCATGGCATTGCCGACAGCCAAAAGCGTTTTTTCAAGGGAAAGTGGTTTTTCGATGAAATCGAACGCGCCGAGCCTGGTGGCGCGCACCGCCGTTTCGATCGAACCGTGGCCTGAAATCATGACAACCAACGTTTCGGGGGCGATTTGGCGCATGCGGCCCAGCGTTTCCAGGCCGTCCATACCGGGAAGCCATACATCGAGCAGTACGACGGGAAACTCATTCAGTCGCAAGGCTTCAATGGCGTCTTCGCCGGAAGCGACGGCTTCGGCGGCGAATCCGGCGTCTTCGAGAATTCCCTGTAGCGAACCCCGGACACCTTTTTCATCATCCACAATCAGAACGGCGGCGGACGTCATAACGATTTTACAAACGGCCTCAATGCGCAAATCATCGAATGATTTTAAAGGTACGTTTCCATTCGGTTTTTGTGAAGAAGTTTAAAAAGACATCCGCGAACTGCTTGATACGATCCCCGGGACTGGTGCGCAGATACTCGTCGCGGTCGGTTTCAAAAGACCAGTAAATCACCAGTGGCCGCCCCAGCATGTAATCTCTGGGGATGAACTGCCACCAGCGGCTGTCCTGACTGTTGTCCCTGTTATCGCCCATGGCGAAATAATGTCCCTCGGGAACATCGTAGGGCCCCCAGTGCGCGCGTTCGCCGTCGGGATTGAAATACTGCACAGTGTAATTTTTTTGCGGGTCGTTGACGACGGTTTCGATGATATTTCCGTCCTCGTTGTCCTTTACATTGTAATTTTCCTTCAATTCTTCCCCGTTGATATATACCGTTCGGCCTATCATTTCCACGGTATCGCCAGGCATTCCGATCAGTCTCTTGACATAAGCCATATCAGGATCGTTAGGATATTTGAAAACGATGACGTCGCCGTGTTTCGGCTCATTGTATGGAAGCAGTTTTCCCAGGAAGGCGGGGTTTATTCCGTACACGAATTTGTTGACCAGCAGATGATCGCCTATCAGCAGCGTGTATTTCATGGAGCCGGTCGGAATTTTAAACGCCTGGATCACGAATGTGGTGGCGAAAAGGGCGATAATTGCGACCGTAACGGCGGATTCAAAATATTCCCGGATCGTAGATTTCTGAAATTCCAACGCTTCTTTCTCCTTATAATAATTATTACGAATTACGGAAATGCAGGCGACCATGTTAAGAAAGCGCTGATAAATTGCCTGTGTGGGCGAATCGCTGCGTTGCGCGGTGCTCGTAACCTCGACATATTTCTGTATATGCCTCGGTTCCTGCGCTCCGTGCGCCTAGGAAAACACTGATTAATTGCTTGTGCGGGCGAATCGCTGCGTTGCGCGGTGCTCGTAACCTCAACATATTTCTATATATGATTCGGTTCCTGCGCTCCGTGCGCCTTGCGCTTCATCCCGCACAAGCAATTTATCAGCGCTTCCCTAGCGCTTCATCCCGCACAGACAATTAATCAGCATTTTCTTAATGTGTCTCGTAATTCGTAATCGACCTAGTTCCGGTTCAAATCCTTTGCGGCCGCGTCCCGGCGGGGGGCGTTCTTTGTATTGTCCCAGTAAGGCGAAAGCTTGCGCAGATTCGCCACCACCGCAGGCAGAACTTCCAGAACATAATCAATTTCTTCGTCGGTATTGTACCGGCTCAGACTTAGGCGCAACGAACCGTGAATCGCGGTAAAAGGAACTTTCATGGCTCGCAGGACATGCGAAGGTTCCAGTGATCCCGACGTGCAGGCCGACCCGCTTGAGGCGCAGATTCCGAGGCGGCTGAGCTGGAACAGCATACCTTCTCCCTCTATATAGTGAAAGGAGATGTTCAGTGTGTTCGGCAGTCGCGTCGCGCCTTTGCCGTTGACCTGAACCGAAGAAATTTTTTCAACAAGCGATTTCTCCAGCCGGTCGCGCAGACCTCCGATATGCGCCTCGTCTTCATCCATGCGTTCCATGGCCGAGCCGAGAGCTTTACTGATTCCTATAATATATGGAACATTTTCAGTTCCCGCGCGTCGGCCTTCGGCCTGGTGACCGCCGAAAAGATACGGCCTGCAGCGTGTTCCGCGCCGCAGGAAAAGGACGCCCACCCCTTTGGGTGCGTGTAGCTTGTGGCCAGAAAACGAAAGCATATCCACGTAAGGCAAACCGCTTACAAGATTGATCGGCAATTTGCCGACCGTCTGCGTCGCGTCGGTATGGAAAATGATTGACGGATCAGTCTGCTTCGTAATTCGCGAGAGCTGGTCTATTGGAAATACGACCCCGGTTTCATTATTTGCGTGCATGATCGAAACCAGCAACGTAGCCGGCGAAAGCGCCTGGATAAATTCGCGCACGTTCAGATTACCGTCGCGGTCGACATTCAGCAGGGTGACGCGATAGCCTTCCCGCTCCAGTTCACGGAATACTTCCAGCACGGCGGGATGTTCGACCGTCGTGGTGATAATATGCCTGCGCTCGGGATTCCCGCGCGCCGCGCCGAAAATGGCGGCGTTGTTGCTCTCGGTCGCGCAGCCGGTAAAAATGATCTCTTTCGGATCAACGCCGCCCATGCAGTCCGCGACGTTTTTTCGCGCTTCGGCGAGGGCTATGCCGGTTTTGCGCGCAGGTTCGTACATTGAGCTTGGATTGAAATAATCTTCCGTAAAATAGGGAATCATCGCCTTGTAAGCTTCAGGGGCGACCTGCGTCGTGGCGTTGTTGTCGAGATAGACCGTCTTTGCAGTTTCCATTATTTACCTATACTTCTATGACTCTAATGCGTTCATCAACCTGTTCTTTAAGTATGCGCTCAACCATGAGCTTCATGGTATACGTGGCGCCGGCGCAGCCTTTACACGCGCCGCGCAGTCCGCAATAAACGATTGTTCCCTTTATATCCATTACCTCTATGTCGCCGCCGTCGCGTTTAAGTCCGGGACGCACGTATTCGTCGATAACGCGTTCGACCTTCTTCGCGAACTGGAAGGGAGAAAGCTCCGTGACGCCTTCGGAGGATTCCATGGTCAGCGACGACAGCGGGACCAGAGGCTTTGCCGCCGTGGCTGCCGTCTGCCCGCTCCATACTTCATCGAGTATGTCCTGTAATCCGCCCGGCACGTGATGGCAGGACATGCAGCCGCCGCCGGCCTTCAGGGCGCTTGTAATCTGCGGAATTGTGCGAAGGTTGAGTTCGCGTATCTTTCGTTTCAGATAAGGCTCCGAGATTGAGAAGCATTTGCAGACAACGCGCCCTTCATCGGCTTTATCTTCGTGAAGGTTGAATCCCAGCTTTTTCAGATCGACGCCGCGTCGCTGCGCCCAGTTGTAAACGGCGGACTCAAGCGCCTCCGCTCCCATAACCGAGCAGTGAATCTTCTGTTCAGGCAGCCCGTCAAGATAATCGACGATATCTTTGTTCTGTATTTTCAATGCTTCGATAGGCGAATACCTGCCGGATTCGATGATTTCGCAGAGCGCTTCGGACGAGGCGATCGCCGAAGTACAGCCGAATGTAAGATAGCGGGCTTCCGTAATAATGTCCTGCGTCGGATCGCTTGGATGCCGCTCCACTCTAAAAGTGAATCGCATGGCGTCTCCGCAGGCGATTGAGCCGTGTTCTCCAACGCCGTCCGGATTTTCTATTTCACCCAAATGCGTACCGGGCTTTCCCTGTACGGCGTCCATAAAAAGCTGCTTGGTTTTTTCGCTGTATTCCCAACCCATTTTGCCGCTCCAAAAATGCGCCGACCGACGCAAAGCTCAACCGCACCCATCTTAAATAATTCTGTTTGAAAAACAAATAATTATACTGCGTTTATGCGAAGCTGACAATCGGCGGAACTTGTTTACTTATTTCAGATCACCTACACATTCTGGCAAGCCGATCTTCCGCAACTGTTCGGCGGTGGGGATGCCGTCGACATCCCAGCCGCGCAGGTGATAGTAACGATCCAGCAGCCAATTCAAATTTTCCGCGGAAATCTTTTTGCCCTTTGAAGGCCCTGTGGGAATCACTTCTTCTACCATGCGAGGCGGCGGCCAGTCCCATGCGCGACCAAAGCCGGATACGTGCCTGACCCAGAACATACGGGTAAGGTTGTAAACCTTTTCCGATATCAGCATCAGCTCTTCCCATGTATAGCCGCATCCGGTGACCGCGTTTAAGATGTCGGTATAGTTCTCCAGCTCCAGGCCCAACTCCACCCATTGCAGACGGCAACAGCCCAAAAGGTCGAATAGAGGCCGAATGTGCTGTAATTCGACGACCCTTTCCGCCTTGCCTTCCAGGATATCGACGCCCACGGCAATATCGTAAGCAATCGCCCAGGCGCGGTTGTGGGACGCCCCCACATCCGCGGTCATATAGGCCAGCATCATGGCGGGCGCATTGCGGCCTTCGTAGCCGGACTGTTCCAGCCCCTTGATATGGATGGCGTAATGTTGTGAGTTGCCGCCTATCTTTTCAGCGGCTGCCTTGACTCCTTCGGCAAGAACGTCACCTATGCCCTGGCGTTTGGCGATCATTTCGGCGATGTAAATCACCGAAGCAAGGTCGCCGAATTTCAGGTCGCGGCCGCCAACCTGTTCCTTGCTTAACACGCCTTTTTCAATACACTCCAGCGTGAAGGCCGCGATACCGCCGCAGGAAATGGTATCAAGTCCCAGGTCGTCCATGACATAATTGGCGAAAGCCACTTCCTCAATGGCAGTCAGCTCGCAACAGCCGCCGATCAAGGCGATGGTTTCGTATTCCGGCCCTTCGACCATCACTTCAAACTTTTCTTCCTTTATTTCGCCTTTAAACGCCCCCGCGGCGCTGGAGTATTTCCCGCATGGGGTGGGACAGGCAAAACAGCCTTTATCGGTCTTCAGGATACGCTCTTTCAGAGTTTCACCGTTGATGCCCTTGTATCCGGGATAGTAGGTAGTGTGAAAGTTATGTGTAGGAAAAGCGCCCACTTCATTGACCCAGTTTGTTACACCGGCCGTGCCCATCGGGGTCCATTCTTCAAAACCCGGTTTGCTGAAACAGCTTGCATATGCTTTTTTGCCGAGTTCCAACAAGCCGTCGGGATCGGCAAGGGGAACGCTCCGTGTGCCGCGTATGGCGAAGGCTTTCAGTTTTTTTGAACCCATTACGGCGCCCACGCCTATACGACCGGCCTGGCGGCCGAAATCGTGCTGGATGCAGGCGATTTTCACCAGGTTTTCTCCGGCGGGGCCTATGACGGCAATCTGGAAATCTTCGCCCAGTTCGTCTTTAAGCATCTTCTCCGTTTCGAAAGTGCCTTTTCCCCAGAGATAATCCGCCGACCTGACTGTTATCCTGTCGTCGTCAATTATCACCAATGTCGATTCGGGCGCGATGTCTTCAAAAATTAGAGCATCGTAGCCGGCGTATTTCAGCTCCGGACCGATATGACCGCCGATATTGGAGTCTCCGTAACCGCCGGTAGCCGGTGACTTTGTGACTAATGAGGTTTTACCTGTAGCGGGAGCATAAACGCCGCTTAATGGGCCTCCGGCGATAAAGAGAATATTCTCCGGCCCCAGCGGGTCGGCTGTGGCGGGAACCTCGTCGTAGAGTATTTTTGCGCCCATTCCACGGCCCCCAAGCCATTCGCGGTAGAAGGCTTCGTCGCGCTGTTCGATGCGCCGGCTGCTGTCGCGGAGATTTATGCGCAATATCTTCCGGTATATCCCTTTCATTTACCTTGATCCTCCTGCCACGCCAAGGCGCGGCGCGGGCAGTACTCCACACACGCGCCGCAGGAAATACATTTTATCGGCGTCGGAGTGGAAGCGTGCCGCACCATGCTGTTAGTTGGACATGCCTGAACGCAGATGTCGCAGCCGACGCATAAAGCGGCGTCAATGACATAAGCCGTCTCATTGGACTGAATGGCCCGTGCGGGACACTCATCTGCACAGACGCCGCATTGGGAACAGATGTTGATTTCATAGACTCCGGGTTCAGGGAAATGCCCGAGTATCCGTAAAGCGGACTTCTTGGGATTGTTTTCTTTAAACCGTGTAAGTGAGCATAGCACCTGACAGGCTTTACAACCTGAACAGAGTCTGGATATGGCCGTGACGACGCGCATTGCCGATTATTTTCTCCCGGAAAAAAGAATCTAGTATAATCCATTTTGTATTTTAAAAGGACGTTACTGAATAAAGAATTGGAGAAAAACACAATGAGCAGCAATGAGTTTACAATCGAAAGAAAAACCGTTGAAGGAGCGGAAAAATTTGTATTAAAAGGCCGCCTGGACTCTATTAACGCGACCGAGCTTCAATATATACTGGAAGACGTGTTTGGCGCCGGCATTGCGAGCATAATCCTGAATATGACGCTGGTCGAATACATCAGCTCCGCCGGAATCAGGGTGATTCTCAAGGCATACAAACAGGCGGAGGAAGCCGGCGGCCAACTCCGGATCGAACGCCCGTCTGAAAATGTGAAAAACATTCTGGGCATGACCGCGTTGGAACAGATGCTTGTAAAATAGTCGTTTGATCGGCGTGGGCTCATGCACTCTCTGCGGATAAAGATACTAACGATCGTTCTCGCCTTTTTCGCCCTAATCGGAGCGGCGTTCGTTTTGTATTCAATGGTGACGACCGCGAATTACAAACGATTACGCCTTGAAAACACCCGAAAAATTGTCGAGTTTGAAACGGAAAAGGTGAATAAGGAAATCGCAGAGGTAGAGCGTAGCGCCGTCACCTTTGCGTTAAACGGGTATTTATTCTACACGTCACAATCCTACGATATCGGCGCAGCATCCGTGCTTGAATATCTTCGATCTTACCCCGGCGCCATAGGGGGCGGATTCTGGTTCGAGCCTTACGCTTACAAAAAGAACATTCGACACATCGGTTTCTATGCCTTTTTTGACGAGACAAGCGGCGAAGCGCGGCTGAGCGAAGGTACTGCGGAAGAGGACAACGATTACGATTACTACGGCAAAAACTGGTATCGTGAGCTTGCAGACGCAATTGTGCGACCAAACCAGGTAGCCTGGACAAAGCCATACATCGATGATGACGATTCCCGCCGGTTTATGACTACGGCGGGCGCAGGCATCTTTGATAAAAACGGCAAATTGATAGGCGTGTCCAACGTGGATTGGGGCATAGAAGAAATCATCGAAACGCTGTCCAAAGTGAGCCCGACGAAAAACAGTTTTGTACTGTTAAGCGCGCCGGAACATGATTACATTATCTCAAGCACGCGCGCGGACGGCATTATCGGCGCATCCCTCAAAAGTCTGCCATACGATATCAACGCCGATCGTTTCGATTTTGACGGTGTTTCCTATTTACAGTTCGGCAGGTTCATGGATAACGGGTGGCTTTTATCCGTGCAGATTCCCGAAAACGAAATTTTCGCCGAAATAGAAAACGAGAACAACCGTTTTTCGATCATTATTGCGCTTTCGTCGGTTGTTCTGCTGTGCTTTGCGTATTACCTGATTTCCAGGCTGATTAACGCGCCGCTCAGGAAGCTTACGTCCGACGTTTCCCAGGTGGCGCTCGGCAACCTTGACAAGCGCATAGAGCTGTCATCAAAAGACGAACTGGGCATGCTCGCCCAGACTTTTAACAAGATGACCGCGGAATTGAAAGCGGCGATCGGGGAATACAACCGCGAGCACTCGGAAAAGGAGCGGATTAGTGCCGAGCTAAATATCGCAACCGAAATACAGACCAGTATGCTGCCGCACCGTTTCAGCGCGTTTCCCGGTTGCTTTGACCTGTACGCCTCCATGCGCCCTGCAAAAGAGGTCGGCGGCGATTTTTATGATTTCTTCTCGATTGACGAAGACAACCTGGCGGTGGTGGTCGCCGATGTTTCCGGCAAGGGTGTTCCAGCCGCCTTGTTCATGGTCGTATCCAAAACCCTGATCAAATACAACGCCTGCTCCGGCAAAAGTCCGAAAGAAGTTTTTGAAACAGTAAACGATATGCTTTGTGAAGGCAACGACACATGTATGTTCGTCACGGCTTTTATGGGCTTTTACAATGTCCCAAGCGGGAAATTCATCTATGTAAATGCGGGGCATAATCCGCCTCTTATTAAAAGAGGCGGCGGCGGATACGAGTTTCTCAAGTCAGAGGCGCCGTGTCCGATATTGGCGTGGCTGAAAAGCTCGCGGTATAGGGAGTACGAACTTGACCTCCAGGCGGGTGACGCAATTTACATGTACACGGACGGCGTGACCGAGGCCGTGAACAGGGATTACGTCCTGTTTTCCGAGGAAAGATTGCTTGAAACGCTTAATAAATACGCGGATTATCAGCCGAAGGAATTGCTGTTCACAATCAAGCGGGAAATTGACGTTTTTGCGGACGGCGCCAGCCAGGCGGACGATATTACAATGCTTGGGTTGAGAATAAATGAAATCCCATCAAAACCCACGATGAAAAAGCTGTCAGTCAAAGCAAGCGTCGACAACCTTGACAAGGTAATATATTTTGTAAATGCCGAGCTTGACGCTCGCAACTGCTCGCAGAAACTGCGTGGAGAAATTGATATCGCCGTGGATGAAGTTTTTGTAAACATTGCCGGCTACGCCTATCCGGAGGTGGACGGCGATGTTAACATCTTTATTTCCGTCGATAACGAGGCCGTAATTCGCTTTGAAGACGCGGGCATACCATTTAATCCGCTTAAACACGCCGCCCCGAACATCGAACAGCCTCTGATGGAGCGTGAAATAGGCGGCCTTGGGGTTTATCTTGTCAAAAGACTCATGGACAAAGTTGAATACGTCCGCGACGGCGATAAAAATATTCTGGTAATAACCAAGGGGATTACGTAGGGCGCGATTTATCGCGCCCTGCGTAATCGAATCAATGTGCAAGCTTCCTGATTTTTTTCTCGGCCAGGCCGGTGAGCCGCGAAACGTCCATGTTGATGTTTGCCCGGATATTTAATGGGATCCTGCTGCGTCGTCACAATGGGTATGTCTATTGCGTTGCGATTGCTCGGCTTCCTCGACGTATTATTTATACCCGCGAACGAAATGATTTTCCGTTGGATGCGCGAGGATCTTTGACACGAGGCAAGGAAGGTTGAGCGCGGCGTACTCAATAGTACGTAAG
>Ga0082212_10006339_pt1 | contig 15927 bp, 10 predicted proteins | sample TergutNt197P3_FD_71548 | JGI IMG/M metagenome (GOLD analysis project Ga0082212, IMG submission 71548) | Neocapritermes taracua P3 segment gut microbial communities from Petit-Saut dam, French Guiana - Nt197 P3 | ecosystem: Host-associated > Arthropoda: Insects > Digestive system > Gut ... | reverse complement strand
ACCGTCCCTACTGGCAACCCACTTTTCTCCGTCCCCAGGTGTTCACCCACGTCTGCCACGAGAACCGTCCCTACTGGCAACCCACTTTTCTCCGTCCCCAGGTGTTCACCCACGTCTGCCACGAGAACCGTCCCCAGAATGTTCACTTTACTGTTACACTTGTACTGCTTTCTTTTTTTGTATATTCATCATAAACTGTAAATGTAGCCTTCCCCTTTGAAACTCCTACTATTACACCATTTGCATCAACTGTTGCAATGCTTTCGTTAGTTGAAGAAAACACAAGGCTTTCTTTAGTTGTTTCTGCTGGTGTTGTGTTTACTGTTAATAACAAGTCTTCTCCTACTTCTATAGCACTTTTTTCTGCTGATAGTTTTAATGTTTTTATTGGTGTTATTACTCGAATATTTACAGAAGCTGTAAGTCCATCTTTAGTTGCTGTTATTGTAGCCATTCCGTTTTTTACAGCTTTTGCAAATCCGTTTTCTATTGTGATTATGCTTTCATCTGAAGAAACCAATTCGATTCCGTCAATTTCTTCAATTCCATCAATCCTAACTGTTAGTTCTGCCTTTTCCTTTGTTGCTGAAGAAATATATCTTTTCTTTGATATTAGCTCCATTTTATGCTCTTCTTCTTTTTCTTCTAACACCTCTGATATCCCATTACCTACTACTAAATTGTAACTCCCTATATATCCCTTGTTTAAAATTATTGCTAATGATATTAATGCAACAATTATAAATAATGTAATTGATAATTTTAACATTGATTTCTTTTTTTTCTTTGGCATAATTCCCTCCACAATTACTAATTAATAATTCTTTCTTTCATTTTTAATTTTTAATTATTAATTAGCTTCTTCTTTTTCTGCTGGTTGCTCAGTTGGTTTTTCTTCTTTATTCTCTGTTCCTTCTGTGTTTTCTTTCTCCACTGTTTCCTCTTTTACCTCTGCCACTTCCTCTACAGGTGGCTCAAGTTCTGTATTTATTTTAATGTTTTGATAACATTTTAATCCAGTTCCAGTTGGAATTAATTTACCTATTATAACATTTTCTTTTAAGCCCATTAATGTATCAACTTTACCTTTTATTGCTGCTTCTGTTAATACTTTTGTTGTCTCCTGGAATGAAGCTGCAGATAAGAAGCTCTCTGTTGCAAGAGATGCTTTTGTTATACCTAGCAAAATTCTCTTTCCAGTTCCAGGTGTTTTCCCTTGTTTCTTTAATTGCTTGTTTTTCTCTTCAAGTTCAACTGCATCAACTAAAGAGGCTGTGTAGAATCCAGTATCTCCAGGCTCTTCAATTCTTACTTTTTTAAGCATTTGTCTTGCAATTATTTCGATATGTTTGTCGTTAATATCAACACCTTGGTTTCTATATACTTTTTGAACCTCAGAAATAATATATCTATAAACTCCTTCTACTCCTTTTATTTGAAGCAAGTCGTTTGGATTTATAGAACCTTCTGTTAATGGGTCTCCCGCTTCTACTGTATCTCCATCTCTTACTTTTAGTTTAGAGCCATATGTTATTACATATGTTTTGCTACTACCTTTTTTAGAAACAACTACTTCTTTTCTTTTCTTTTCGTCATTTATTTTAACTGTACCGTTAATTTCACTTATTATTGCCAAACCTTTTGGGTTTCTAGCTTCAAATAACTCTTCAACCCTAGGAAGACCTTGTGTAATATCTCCTCCCGCTACACCTCCTGTATGGAATGTTCTCATTGTAAGCTGTGTTCCTGGCTCACCAATCGATTGAGCAGCCACAATTCCAACAGATTCTCCTTCGTTTACTCTTTCTCTTGTTGCAAGTCCCATACCATAACATTTACTGCAGGCTCCATGTTTTGCTTTACAACCCAATACTGAACGCACTTTAAGTTTTGTAACTCCTGTATCTAATATTCTTTGAGCTAATTTTTCTGTAATCATTGTATTTGTATCTGCAATTAATTCTTTTGTTTTCGGGTCTTTAAAGTTTTCAATTAGGAATCTTCCTATTAATCTCTCTTCTAGTCTTTCTATTACTTGGTTTCCATCTTTTATGTCTTCTATTTCTATTCCCTCTTTTGAGCTACAATCTTCTTCTCTAATAATAATGTCTTGTGAAACGTCAACCAATCTTCTTGTTAAATATCCTGAGTCTGCTGTTCTTAATGCTGTATCTGTAAGACCTTTTCTAGCACCATGTGAAGAAATAAAATACTCTAATGCATCCAATCCTTCACGGAAGCAAGATTTAATTGGTATTTCAACTGCTTTACCAGATGTATTTGCCATAAGTCCACGCATACCTGCAATTTGTCTTAAATGGCTTATATTTCCTCTGGCTCCAGATTGTGCCATCATATATATTGGGTTTAACTCTTCAAAATTCTTTTTCATTGCTTCAGTAACATCGTTGGTCGCTTTTTCCCATACTTTAATAATACTGTCATATCTTTCTTCATTTGTTATCATACCACGCGCATATTGTTTAAATATATTTTCTACTTCTTCTTGTGCTATTTCTAAAATTTCCTTTTTCTCCTGTGGTACTGAAATATCACTAGCTGAAACTGTCATAGCTCCTTTTGTTGAATATTTGTAACCTATAGCTTTTATATAATCCAATACTTCTGCTGTTTCTGATAACCCATGTACATTTATACAGTTCGCAACAATTTTTACTGAGTTTTTCTTAACAACTGGGAAGTTTATTTCTAAATCAAACGCCTTTTCTGGATCTGATCTATCTACAAATCCCAAGTCTTGAGGTATTCCCTCATTATATATTATTCTTCCTACTGTTGTTTCAACAGCTTTTGATTTTAATTCTCCATCAATTTCTTTTGTAATTCTTACTTTAATTTTACCATGTAGCCCTACATCTCCATTTTGGTATGCAAGTAATGCTTCCTCTTTATCTTTAAAATACATGCCTTCGCCTTTTTCACCATCAATCTGAACAGTTAAATAATATGCTCCTAAAATCATATCTTGTGTAGGCACTGTAACTGGCTGGCCATCTTGTGGTTTAAGTAGATTGTTTACAGAAAGCATTAAAAATCTTGCTTCTGCAATAGCTTCTGGTGTTAATGGCACATGTACTGCCATTTGGTCTCCGTCAAAGTCTGCATTAAATGCAGTACAAACTAATGGATGAAGTTTTATAGCTCTACCTTCAACCAATATTGGCTGGAACGCTTGAATACCTAATCTATGCAATGTTGGTGCACGGTTTAACATTACTGGGTGGTCTGCTATAACTTCTTCTAATATATCCCATACTTCTGGTCTTAACTTTTCTACCATTCGCTTTGCATTTTTAATATTATGTGCAAGACCTCTTCCAACTAATTCTTTCATTACAAAAGGTTTAAATAGCTCTACCGCCATTTCTTTTGGTAGACCACATTGATATATTTTCAGTTCTGGTCCTACAACTATAACTGAACGTCCTGAATAGTCAACTCTTTTTCCCAAAAGGTTTTGTCTGAATCTACCTTGTTTTCCTTTTAACATATCTGATAGTGATTTTAATGGTCTGTTTCCAGCACCTGTAACTGGACGTCCACGTCTTCCGTTATCAATTAATGCATCTACAGATTCTTGTAACATTCTTTTTTCATTTCTTACAATTATTTCTGGTGCGCCTAATTCCAATAATCTTTTTAATCTGTTGTTTCTATTTATAACTCTTCTATATAAATCGTTTAAGTCTGATGTTGCAAATCTACCACCATCCAATTGTACCATTGGCCTTAGCTCTGGCGGTATTACTGGAATAACGCTCATAACCATCCATTCGATTTTGTTTCCAGACACCCTAAAAGACTCTACTGTATCTAGCCTTTTTATTAGTTTTGCTTTTTTTTGTTCGCTAGCTTTTTCAAGTTCCTTTCTAAGTTTCTTTGCAGTTTTTTCAATATCTATTTCTGCTAATAATTTTTTAATGGCTTCTGCTCCCATTTCAGCTTTAAAAGAATTTCTTCCATATTTTTCTTCGGCTTCATGGTACTCTTTCTCATTTAATATCTGATATTTTAAAAGTCCAGAAGTGCCTTTATCTGTAACAATATATGATGCAAAATATATAACCTTTTCCAAACTTCTTGGAGATATATCTAATAATAATGCAATTCTGCTTGGAATCCCTTTAAAATACCATATATGAGATATTGGTGCAGCAAGCTCTATATGTCCCATTCTCTCTCTTCTTACTTTTGCTGTTGTAACTTCAACACCGCATCTGTCACAAACTATACCTTTATATCTTACTCTTTTATACTTTCCACAATGGCACTCCCAATCTTTTGTTGGTCCAAATATTTTTTCACAAAACAAACCATCTTTTTCTGGTTTTAAAGTTCTGTAATTAATAGTCTCTGGTTTTTTAACTTCTCCATGCGACCATTCTCTGATTTTCTCATCTGAAGCTAATCCTATTCTCAGCTTATTGAAGACTTCTAACTCTTCCATTCTTATTTTCCCCCTATTTTTAGTGAATTTAAATGAAAACCTTCGTCTTGCGATTAGAGGTTGGAATTTAGAGATTGGAGGTTGGAATTTAAGAAAGCTCTTCGAAGAATCTTCTTATAATCTAATATCTAACCTCTAATTTCTAATCTCTGACTTGCAATACTCGTTTTTGATTAAAAGCGTTTTGTTTGAATAACTTTTTTAATTAATTCTACACTGCTCCACAATTTCTAATTGAAAATTAATTAATTATGGTTATTCTTTTATTAAATTAATTTTGTAGTTAAAATAATTGTATTTCTAGTTTGAATAAAATTAGATGAGCTGCTAGGCAAATTTAATCAAAAATACCGGAGCGTGCTTTGTGCGCGTGAGGATTTTTTGGTTAAATTTAACGACGCAGATCGCTAATTTTATTCAAACGACCTTTTTGTTAGTTTAAATTGTCTTCCAAGTCTTTAAGTATCTTATCATCTGGTAATTCCTCTTCATCAAGTATATTTGTAAAGAATTCCTCTTCATCTTCTAATGTTTCTTCCATTTCTTCTTCAGTTACTTCATTTAGTTCGCCCTCTTCTAGCAACAATTCTTCTTCTATTGCTTTATCTATTTCTTCTGCTCCTTCTTCTACATGTTCTTTTACTTCGATTTCAGAATCTGCTTCATCATATAATTTAACATCTAGTCCTAAAGATTGAAGTTCTTTTATTAATACTTTAAAAGATTCTGGTATTCCTGGTTCAGGTATATTTTCACCTTTTACAATTGCTTCATATGTTTTTACCCTTCCAACAACATCATCAGATTTAACTGTTAGGATTTCCTGCAATGTATATGCTGCTCCATATGCTTCTAATGCCCAAACTTCCATCTCTCCAAATCTTTGGCCTCCAAATTGTGCCTTACCTCCAAGCGGTTGTTGTGTAACCAATGAATATGGTCCAGTTGAACGAGCATGTATCTTGTCATCAACCAAATGATGTAGTTTTAACATATACATAATTCCAACTGTTATTGGTTTGTCGAACGCTTCTCCTGTTCTTCCATCATAAAGCACAGATTTTCCAGTTACCTCTAGGTTTGCCTCTACAAGCATATCTTCTATATCTTCTTCAGATGCTCCATCAAATACTGGTGTAGCTATTTTCCAATCTAACATTCTGGCAGCTGCACCTAAATGCACTTCCAACACTTGGCCTAAGTTCATACGAGATGGCACACCTAATGGGTTTAACACAACATCAACTGGTGTTCCGTCTGGCATAAATGGCATATCTTCTACTGGAAGTATTCTTGAAATAACACCTTTGTTACCATGACGTCCAGCCATTTTATCTCCAATTGATATTTTTCTCTTTTGAGCAATATATACTCTTATTATTTGATTAACACCTGGACTTAGCTCATCAGAATTTTCTCTTGTAAATATTTTCACATCTACTATTGTTCCTGCTTCACCATGTGGTGCTCTTAGCGATGTATCTCTAACTTCTCTGGCTTTTTCTCCAAATATAGCTCTTAATAATCTTTCTTCTGCTGTTAGTTCTGTTTCTCCTTTAGGAGTAACTTTACCAACCAATATATCGCCAGGGCCTACTTCTGCACCAACTCTTATAATACCACTATCATCTAAATCACGCAGTGAATCTTCTCCTACGTTTGGTATGTCTCTTGTTATTTCTTCTGGTCCTAGTTTTGTATCTCTACATTCGCAATCATAATCCTCTATGTGTATTGATGTTAAAACATCTTCTTTAACAAGTCTTTCACTTAGCAGGATTGCATCTTCATAGTTGTATCCTTCCCAAGTTGCGAAAGCGACTAAAAGATTTTTCCCTAGTGCCATTTCACCTTTGTCTGTTGAAGGCCCATCTGCTATTACTTCTCCTCGTTTTATTTTTTCTCCTTCTTTTACAATTGGCCTTTGATTTATACAAGTACCACCATTTGTTCTTTTAAACTTCTTTAATGTATATGTTCGTTTTTCTCCTTTTTTGTTTTTTACAATAATTTCATCTCCAGTAACCGTTAATACTTCTCCATCTTCTTCTGCAAGTATCATAACTCCAGAATCTCTAGCAGCAATATATTCCATACCAGTTCCAATAATAGGTGAATCTGTAATCATTAATGGTACAGCTTGCTTCTGCATGTTTGCTCCCATTAATGCACGGTTTGCGTCATCATGCTCCAAGAAAGGTATCATTGCAGCACCTACAGACACTAACTGTTTTGGAGAAATATCTAGATAATCTACTTTTTCTCTATCTACTTCTTTTATTTCTTCACGTTCTCTTATTCTTACTCTCTTGTTAGTTAAAATATTTTTATCGTTTACCGGCTCTGATGCCTGAGCTATAATATAGTTATCTTCTTCATCTGCAGTCATATATTCTATTGTATCTGTTACCATGCTTTTCTTTTTATCTATTTTTCTATATGGTGTTTCAATAAATCCATATTCATTTATAATTGCATATGTTGAAAGTGCAGATATAAGTCCTATGTTTGGTCCTTCTGGTGACTCAATTGGACATAGCCTTCCATAATGAGTATAATGAATATCACGCACTTCATATCCTGCTCTTTCTCTAGACAGACCTCCAGGTCCTAATGCAGAAATTCTTCTTTTATGAGTTAGTTCTGACAATGGATTTGTTTGGTCCATAAACTGAGAAAGCTGAGAGCTTCCAAAAAACTCTCTAATCGCAGATGTTATAGGTTTTGTATTAATTAATGTTTGTGGAGTTACAATATCTAAATCTTGTATTGTCATTCTCTCACGAACAACTCTTTCCAATCTTGTTAAACCAATTCTGAATTGGTTTTGTAGAAGTTCGCCAACACATCTAATACGTCTGTTTCCCAAATGGTCTATATCATCTATTTTTCCCAATTTAGGTTTTTCAGGTGAATTTATATACATATTGTATTCTAGATTTAATAAGTAATTTATAGAAGACAAAATATCTTCTGTTACTACATGTTTTGGAATAAGTTCTTCTATTCTTTCTTCTATGGCTTTCTTTATTTCTTTTTCATTTTTTGCAGTCTCTAAAATATTTTTCAATACTGTATAATTAACATCCATTTTTATTTTTAAATCATCTGCTATCTTAGGATTAACAAATTCTCTAATATCTACAGTATTGTTTCCAATTACTTTAACTTTTTTATCTTCAACTTTTACGAAAATAGCATTAATTCCTGAGTTTTGAACATTTTTTGCTTTTTCTCTTGAAATAACTTCATCTTTTTTTAGCAATATTTCTCCTGTTTCAGGATTAACCACTTTTTCATAAGAAATATGATTTACTATTCTTGATGCCAATGACAGTTTTTTATTGTATTTGTATCTACCTACTTTTGCTAAATCATAACGTCTGTTATCGAAAAATAAGCCGTCAAATAAATTTCTGGCAGCCTCTACTGTTGGCAGTTCTCCTGGTCTTAATTTTTTATAAATTTCTATTATCGCATCTTCAGGTGTTTTTGACGAATCTTTTGCTATTGATGCTATAATTTTGTCTTCTTCTCCAAAAAAATCTATAATTTTTTGGTCTGTATCTAATCCAATTACTCTTAATAATGATGTAATTGGTATTTTTCTTGTTCTGTCAATTCTTACATAAAATACATCATTACTATCTGTTTCATATTCCAACCATGCACCTCTTATTGGCATGATTGTTGCTGAATATAGCTGTTTTCCAGATTTATCGTAAGCTGAATCGTAATAACATCCTGGTGAACGAACAAGCTGACTTACAACAACTCTTTCTGCTCCATTTATAACGAAAGTACCACTTTCTGTCATAAGTGGGAAATCTCCTAAATAAATTTCCTGCTCCTTTATTTCTCCAGTTTCACGGTTAATTAATCTAACCTTTACATGTAATCTGTTAGAATAAGTAGCATCTCTTTCTTTTGATTCTTCAAGTGTGTATTTGGTAGACTCTTCCATATAATAATCAAAAAATTCCAAGACTAAATTCCCGGAATAATCAATTATTGGCGAAATATCTTTCAATACTTCTCCCAAGCCTTCCTTTACAAACCAATCATAAGAATCTTTCTGAACTTTTATAAGATTAGGTACATCTATAAAATCGCCTATCTTAGAAAAGCTTTTACGCACACTTTTCTCATGCTTAATCTCTTTTACCTTTACCAAAATAAAACCACCCTTCTTCTTAGCTCTAGCATTTCTAATGCGTAGAGATTTCTTAGCTCTAGTATCTTCGATACGTAGAGATAAGTTATGCAGAGCTAAGTTATACAATTGCAAAGCAATTGTTTCCTTTCAAAAATTTAGCAGTTATTTTAATAATAGTAAATTGCTTATTTGAAAAAGCTTTTACTTTATTAAATTATGTATTTTAAATTTTAGGTCCCACTTGCAATAAAAAGTTGTTATTTATGTTTTTGTATTCCTGCTATGAAAACAAAAATGTTAAATAGTTCCTTTTTATTCAATTCCTCCTAAAAAATGAATTACTAAAGTATTATATACTACGGCTACGCCTTAGTCAAGCTTTTTTGTAAAGAAATTGTAACATTTTTGTAACAAATGATGAGTCCCCGAAATCTAACTAGATTTCGGGGACGGTGGATTATTCTGCCAGAATCTCATTGCAGAGTTTGAGCATCTCCCTCCGTTTTTTTTCCACAAACGGTCTTACTTGGAAGTCTACAATAACCTTGCGTTCTGTCGGGTCTGTTTCGTATCCTTCTGGATTCTTCAGCCATTTTGCTGCAAAATCTTGGTAGATTCCGTCAGCAGTCTTCCATGTGATTCCTTTAAAAGTCCAGAGTCCAAACACACCACCCCAATAGGTGTTAACAAGATCGGCAGGCTCCCCTTCTCCAGTTCGGTTGTTGCCACTCTTATCTCTTCCAGCAATCCAGATTAGCTTGTTGAGCATACCCTGTTCTTTACCAACTTTTGATGGTGCATTGTGAAAACCGCCTGCGTCTTGAATCGGAGAAACGACATTGAAAAAGTTTACTGCGTAATCAAATGCGTCTTCTTCTTTCTGCGGGAATTCCCCTAAAGAAATTAAATCTGCTTCGAATTTCTCCAAGTGCAGTCTCTCAGCAATCCAATTCTGTTTCCGTGCTTTTTCAGTCAATATGTCTTTTATCCACTGGAACATCTCTTTCTCCTCCAAAAAATTTTTCTCTGTTGTTTTAGTTTTTATGTATTTTACATTAAGTGCCTTTACAGGCAAGAGGATACCTATACAGTGTCCATACCTTTATTATACCATAATTTTCACCAAAACGTCAACTTTATGTAAATTGTAATATCCAAAATCTAATGGTTCTTAAGTTATGCCTTATTCTTTTTTCCTTACTAGCCAATATGCCATTCCTGCTGACAAAATACTTCCTATTAATGCGCTGTATGTATATACATCTGGCTCTCCTGCCTTAGGTAAAACAACTGGTGCCGTGTTTTCTGGTGCTGGCGGTGTAGGTGGTGGTGGTTCTGGTACTTTTACTGTTATTTCTTCATCATCTGTTACTTCTTCTGTTTCGTCACTTACTGCTCTTGCTACGTTTTTTATTACTTCTCCATCTGTTGCTGTGCTTGGCACTGTATAACTAAATGTATATTCTCTGTAATAGCCTGTATCTCCTGGTAATCCAGTCGGTGCTGGCAATGTTGCTATTGTTTTTGTCCATGTTCCTAATGTATCTAAACTGTCTGTTACTATTACATTGTGTAGAGCCACTTCACCTGTATTTTCTACTCTTATTACATAGTTTACTGTCTCTCCTGGTTTTACTACATCACTTTGGCCTGGTGCCAATGTTTTTGTTATATCTAATCCTGGTGTTTTTATTATCTCTTCTTCTACTGTTACATCTTCGTCATCTGTCACTTCTTCTGTTTCGTCACTTACTGCTGTTGCTATGTTGCTTATTACTTCTCCATCTGTTGCTGTGCTTGGCACTGTATAACTAAATGTGTATTCTCTATAATAGCCTGTATCTCCTGGTAATCCAGTCGGAGCTGGCAATGTTCCTATTGTTTTTGTCCATGTTCCTAATGCATCTAAACTATCTGTTACTATTACATTGTGTAGCGCTACTTCTCCTGTGTTTTCTACTCTTATTACATAATTTACTGTGTCTCCTGGTTTTACTATTGCTAATTGACCTGGTGCCAATGTCTTGGTTATATCTAACCCTGGTGTTTTTATTATCTCTTCTTCTACTGTTACATCTTCGTCATCTGTCACTTCTTCTGTTTCGTCACTTACTGCTCTTGCTACGTTTTTTATTACTTCTCCATCTGTTGCTGTGCTTGGCACTGTGTAACTAAATGTATATTCTCTGTAATAGCCTGTATCTCCTGGTAATCCAGTCGGTGCTGGCAATGTTCCTATTGTTTTTGTCCATGTTCCTAATGCATCTAAACTATCTGTTACTATTACATTGTGTAGAGCCACTTCACCTGTATTCTCTACTCTTATTACATAGTTTACTGTCTCACCTGGTTTTACTACATCACTTTGACCTGGTGCTAATGTTTTTGTTATATCTAACCCTGGCACTTTTATTATCTCTTCTTCTACTGTTACATCTTCGTCATCTGTCACTTCTTCTGTTTCATCACTTACTGCTCTTGCTATGTTGTTTATTACTTGCCCATCTGTTGCTGTGCTTGGTACTGTGTATGTAAATGTGTATTCTCTATAATATCCTGTATCTCCTGGTAAACCCGTTCCTGCTGGCAATGTTGCTATTGTTTTTGTCCATGTTCCTAATGTATCTAAACTGTCTGTTACTATTACATTGTGTAGCGCCACTTCACCTGTATTCTCTACCCTTATTACATAATTTACTGTTTCTCCTGGTTTTACTACATCACTTTGACCTGGTGCTAATGTTTTTGTTATATCTAACCCTGGCACTTTTATTATCTCTTCTTCTACTGTTACATCTTCATCATCTGTTACTTCTTCGGTTTCATCACTTACTGCTGTTGCTATGTTTTTGATTACTTCTCCATCTGTTGCTGTGCTTGGTACTGTGTATGTAAATGTATATTCTCTGTAATATGCTGTGTCTCCTGGCAAACCCGTTCCTGCTGGCAATGTTGCTATTGTCTTAGTCCATGTTCCTAATGTATCTAAACTGTCTGTTACTATTACATTGTGTAAATCTACTTCTCCTGTATTTTCTACTCTTATTACATAATTTACTGTGTCTCCTGGTTTCACTATTGCTGATTGGCCTGGTGCCAATGTTTTTGTTATATCTAACCCTGGCACTCCAACTTCTATATCATCTCCATTTAATGTTACATCTCTTGTTATTAATGCTAATTGCTGATACATCTCGCTTGATGTTGTCCACAAGCTGGCTCCTGTTTCATATGATGAATATGATAAAATCAATTTTAATTTTTTTATGCTATTATTGTTTATAGGCAGATATATGTAATAATTTTGGTCAAATATTTCATTAACATTTAGGCTCGTAAATGATGCTTGACCTGATATTAATATTTCATATTTACTTCTATTAATCTCACTTGTTCCGTCTGTTAAAACTAAATTGTAACTTCCTGGCAAAGCTGTTCCACTATCTACCTTAAACGGCCCTAATTTATAGTAACTTCCATCTATGCTGTTACCTAGTGTTTGTACTTTATTTATTGATGGATATGTTAATAATGTTCCTCCAGCACTTTTTGCCTCTTCTACCAAGTAATTATATAAAATATTTGCATAGTTTTGACGAGTAGCACTTATTGCCACATATCCTCCTAATGTACCTGCATATATGTTAAATTCTGCTATATAAATTTGTGCAAATTGCTCATATATTAAATCATATGAATAAGCATTATTAGGGTTGCTCTGGTCTCCGTTTGTGAAATGCCATATTGCCCATTGCTGAACAACTTCAATATCATCATCAGTTAAATTTGCTTTTATATGTTCTACAGTTGCACCATTGTTTAAAATTTCGTCTGCAAATGCTTTTGCCAAAAAATCATCTTTCTGCCCTGATGCCTGTTTCTTTAAATACATATTATTCATTAACCAGATTAATGACTGGTAGTTAGCTGGAGTTAGTCCTAAGGCTATTACATCTGGATTTGTGCCATTTGCTAAATCTGTAACATTATTATATTGCAAACTCACTGAGCCTGGAAAACCCTTTTCAGCATTCAAGCAATATAGTGCATTTTGATAATCCCAATCTGATTCAGTTATTAGTTTATAAATGTCTGTCGCTCCAACCTTGTATGCGTACATATTTTCATCATACATTGCTTTATAGCTTCCTGTTAATGTCCCGCTCGATTCTTCTCCGCCTTCATGTACTATAAGAGATTGTATATTTGCACTAGTATCTGTTTGTTGCAACATTGCCGATATTACCGGCGATCCATATGGTATCGTTAAAACCATTATACAAATAAGTGCAGGTATAAATTTCCCTAATATTTTTTTCATATAACTACCTTCCTTTATATATTATATATATATTATTATAAGTATTTAAAAGAGTAAGTCAATGGGGCTATTTACATATACCTTCCGCTTTATAGTTAGTTTTATTTACGGAAGTTTAAGTTGTATGCTGTATATTTCATAATATTATATTTTTGTAATTTTTTTGTTACATTAATACCGTTTTTTTCTATAATTATTACGGATTAGCAAGAAAAAAACAATTATTAATATAATTATTGACCAATCTTATTAATATATATATAATAAAGCTATAGAAGAAAATAAAAAGTATACAAATGCCCCGTCCCTTTGTATACTTGGTTAGGAGTGAACTTATGTCTATTTTAGAAATTAATAATGTTACAAAAAAATTTGGTAATTTTACAGCGTTAGATGGTGTTAGTCTAAGTATTAACAAAGGAGAAATTTACGGTTTTATTGGGCCAAATGGGGCTGGTAAGACCACCACTATTCGTGTGTTACTTGGAATTTTACAGGCAACAAAAGGGCGTGCAACTATTTTTCGGTAAAGATGTTTGGAAAGAGGCAGTAGAAATCCATAAAAAGCTTGCTTATGTTCCTGGTGATGTTAGTTTATGGGATAATTTAACTGGCGGAGAAGTAATTGACTTATTTGTAAAACTACAAGGCGGAACTTCTGAGCGCAGAGGGCGTGGTCGTCGCAATGAATTAACCAGAAGATTTGATTTAGATGTAACTAAAAAATGTCGTACCTATTCTAAAGGGAACAGACAAAAAGTAGCTTTAATTGCTGCTCTTGTATCAGACGCAGATTTATATATTTTAGATGAACCTACTTCTGGGTTAGATCCCTTAATGGAAAGTGTTTTCCAAGAATATGTTTTACAGTTAAAAAAAGAAGGAAAAAGTGTTTTTCTGTCTAGCCACATTTTATCTGAAGTAGAAAAACTGTGTGATAAAGTTAGTATTATTCGTAACGGAAAAATTATTGAAACTGGAACATTAAAAGAGCTTAGACATTTGACAAGAACTACTATCTCTGCAGAAACAAAACGAGAAATAACTGGTATAAATTCTTTAGATGGAATACACAACATACAAAAAACTGGACATGAGATTTCTTTTCAAGTAGATACAGAAAATGTAGGAAAAGCAATTTCATATATCAATAATTTTGAAATATTAAATTTACAGAGTACCCCTCCTTCCTTAGAAGAATTGTTTATGACACATTACAAAGGCGAAAGAGGTGATGAGTAATGTTTTCTAACACTGGAATTCTTACTAAATTCTTTTTGCGACGTGACCGTATTAGCAGTACTATTTGGATTTTTGGCATTCTTGCAATGACACTTTCTATTGCTTATGCTTTCCCAGGTATTTTTGAAACCGAAGAAGAGCGAATTGTTCTAGTTGAAATGATGCAGAGTCCTGCCATGGTAGCTATGCTTGGCCCAGCCTATGGGTCAGAAAATGGAATAGATGGCTATACAAATGGTGCCATGATGAGTAATATGATGCTACTTTTTACAATTATTGCAGTCGTAATAATGAATATATTTTTAGTAGTAAAACATACTCGCAAAGATGAAGAAGCTGGACGCATTGAGGTAATTCGTTCACTTCCAGTTGGAAGGCTTTCAAACTTATCTGCAACTATGGTGGTTTGTATTATTACAAATACTATTTTAGCTTTATTAACTGGTCTTGGATTATATGCTCTACAAGTAGAAGGCATGGATCTATATGGCTCATTTTTCTATGGTATGGCATTAGGAATCTCTGGTATTTTATTTGCTACAATTACCGCCGTGTTTTGCCAGCTTGCATCTAATTCTAGAGGTGCAGTTGGATATTCATTTTCAATTTTAGGACTTTCATATTTATTACAAGCTGGTGGAGCAAGTAATGAAATATTGTCATATATATCTCCACTTCGGTTTAATTATGAAATCACAAGTATATGTTAATAATTATTTATGGCCTACCTATATATTTATAGGTGCATCTGCAATACTTCTTCTTATAGCGTTCGCTTTAAATCAGTCACGCGATTTAGGTGAAGGACTAATACCAGCAAAACCTGGCAAAAGACACGCATCTCAGTTTCTACAATCTCCACTTGGACTTTCTGTTAGGTTACTAAAAAATGTATTTATAGCATGGGCGATTGGCTTGCTTTTACTTGGAGCATCATATGGTTCTGTAATGGGCGATATGGAATCTTTCCTTAAAAGCAATGAGCTTTTTGCACAAATGGGTATAACTGATGCTGAGCGGATTCGTAACAATGTTATTGTCTATTATGGCAATTGTATCTGCAGTTCCTACAGTAATTATGATATTAAAAGTTAGAAGTGAAGAGAAAAAAGGGCTTAATGAACATATAATTTCAAGAAATGTATCTAGGATAAAATTGCTTAATGGATATTTTATAATTTCACTTATTAGCAGTTTTTCAATGATGTTTCTTATAATATTTGGATTATGGGGTTCTATATATGCAGTAATGCCTGATAGTTCAATGTCATTTATGGAATTATTTAAATCTGGAATGGTATATCTTCCAGCAATCTGGGTAATGATTGGTATGGCACTTGTATTGATTGCTTATCTTCCTCGTTTTACTTCTTTTATATGGGTTATGATAGGTTATTCAGTATTTGCAGTATACTTAGGCATGTTACTTGGTTTGCCTGATTGGATAAATAAGCTAACTCCATTTGGATATATTCCACAAATTCCAAGTGAATCTATGAACTGGAATAACTTAATTGTTTTATCTGGTATATCTATTGTGCTTTTCATATTCGGTTTCATAGGATACAGAAAAAGAGAAATTCAAGCTAGCTGAAGAAGTGAGTCAAGGTGAACACCTGGGGACGGAGAAAAGTGGTTGCCAGTAGGGACGGTTCTCGTGGCAGACGTGTCCCCTGTGGCAGATTAAAATCTGCCACAGGGGACACGTCTGCCACGAGAAACGTCCCTACTGGAGATCGG
>Ga0082212_10006338_pt1 | contig 15927 bp, 10 predicted proteins | sample TergutNt197P3_FD_71548 | JGI IMG/M metagenome (GOLD analysis project Ga0082212, IMG submission 71548) | Neocapritermes taracua P3 segment gut microbial communities from Petit-Saut dam, French Guiana - Nt197 P3 | ecosystem: Host-associated > Arthropoda: Insects > Digestive system > Gut ... | reverse complement strand
ATCCGCGTTATCCGCGTTCAAAAGACTTTTAAGACAGGCTCCACACTTTTTTTGCAAATGCCTGTCTGTCATTTCGAACGAAGTGAGAAACCTCCGAAAGGAGGAATCTTCTGCAATAAAATGTTTTTCATATAGCACATTATCAATCATTTATGATTTATTCGATAAAAATTTTAATGCGTTTGCCCTGTTTTCTTAACCAATATATTAAAAAAAATCGTACTTTTGTCAAAATATTTAAAAGGAAAAAAATGTTGGTAAAAACATACGGAAGCACCATTATAGGAGTTAATGCGTTGCCTATCACTATTGAAGTAGATGTTGTTCCGGGCATCAATATAGCGATTGTGGGGTTGCCTGATAGCGCCGTTAAAGAGAGTTTGCAAAGGATAGAGGCGGCGTTGGCGAACAGTTATTTCAAACTGCCGCATCGTCGTATCATTGTCAATTTAGCGCCGGCAGATATTCGAAAAGAGGGTTCGGGGTATGATTTACCCATTGCCATTGCCATTTTGATGTCGTCGGAACAGATACAATTCGATAATTTAGAACAATATATGATGATGGGCGAACTGTCGCTCGACGGCTCTGTGAAATCTATCAAAGGAGCGCTTCCGATGGCGATAGAAGCCAAAAAGAATGGTTTTAAAGGTTTTATTCTTCCGATGGATAATGCGCCGGAAGCCGCCATTGTATCGGGTTTAGATGTGATTGGCGTAAACAATATTTCCGAAGTAGTAGATTTTCTTACCGACCACAGTTGTATTGCGCCTATGTCGGTTGACCCTGCCGCCGAGTTTTATAAAAAGTTGGATTGTTACGAGTTTGACTTTTCAGACGTCAAAGGGCAGGAAAATATCAAACGGGCATTGGAAATATCGGCTGCCGGCGGGCATAACGTACTTTTGATAGGACCTCCGGGGTCAGGTAAAACGATGTTAGCAAAACGATTACCATCTATTTTACCGCCGCTCACGTTAGATGAAGCGTTGGAAACCACCAAAATACATTCCGTAGCGGGAAAAATGTCTTCGGGGGCGTCTCTTGTTACCACGCGTCCTTTTCGCTCTCCGCACCATACCATCTCCGATGCCGGATTGGTCGGAGGCGGCAGTTATCCACAACCCGGCGAGATTTCGTTAGCCCAAAACGGCGTTCTCTTTTTAGATGAACTGCCCGAATTTAAACGCAGCGTCTTGGAAGTGATGCGCCAACCGATGGAAGACCGCGTAGTAACCATTTCACGCTCAAAAATGACGGTAGAATATCCTTCCAATTTTATGTTGGTGGCGGCGATGAACCCTTGTCCGTGCGGCTACTACAACCATCCCGACCAAGAGTGCGTTTGCGCACCGGGAGTGGTACAACGTTATTTGAATAAAATTTCAGGTCCATTGCTCGACCGCATTGACCTTCATGTGGAAGTCGTTCCTGTGCCTTTTAAAGAACTGTCGGATGTGCGCATGAGCGAACGAAGCGAAACCGTTCGTCAACGTGTGGTAAAAGCACGAAAAATACAGGAAGAACGTTTTAAAAACATAGAAGGCGTACACTGTAATGCCCAAATGAGTACTAAATTGCTGCGCCAACATTGTAACATCTCGGAACAAGGCTATACAATTTTGAAAAACGCTATGGAAAAACTCGGATTGAGCGCACGCGCATACGACCGTATTCAAAAAGTGGCACGCACCATCGCTGATTTGGACGAAAGCCCCGACATCCGAAATGAACACCTCTCCGAAGCCATCCATTATAGAAGTTTGGACAGAGAAAACTGGGGAAAGTGAGAGATTGCGATTTGAGATATGCGATTTGAGATATGCGATTTGAGATATGCGATTTGAGACTTTACGTCATTGCGGGCTTGACCCGCAATCTCCTGCAAATAGTGGGATGGAGACTTTGGGATTTGAGATTTTGAGATATGAGACTTTGAGATATGAGACCTCTTTGTACTCACGCTGACCGCTGAAATGTAATTGATAGATGAACCTTGAATTTTTTATAGCAAAACGTTACGCTGCATCGTTCAAAAAACGACGAAATATTATTAATATCATTTCGTTGATTTCGGTGATTGCCATTGCCGGAGCAACGATGGCGCTGGTGGTGATGCTTTCCATTTTCAACGGTATTGAAGGATTGGTTATCTCGATGTTAAATACTTTTGATACACCTTTGAAGATAGAACCCGTTGAAGGTAAACATTTTACGACGGACAGTATGACCATCGTTAAATTGGAAAACCTCCCCGGCGTAACATATATAGTAGAAGTGATTGAAGATAACGCTTTGGCAGAATACAACGGACGGCAACATATTGTGTGCGTAAAAGGCGTCAGTAATCATTATCAAGCATTTTCGCCGTTGGACACTATGATGATCGACGGGAAATTTTTATTGGAAGAAGGCGATTTGAATTATGCCGTTATGGGAGGCGGAGTGTGGTATTTTTTGGGCGTCAATATTCACGACTATATGACGCAATTAACCTTAATAGCGCCTCGTCGTACATCGGGTAACATGATGAATATCAACTCGTTTAACCAAGAAACCATCATTCCGTCCGGCGTTTTTTCCATACAGCAAGAGTTAGATGAAAAATATATCTTTGTCCCGTTGCGCTTTGCGCAAACACTGTTTGAGTATGACTCTTTGCGCTCTTTTTACGAAGTATGGACGGAACCCGACGCCGACATCGCCAAAATAAAACAACAAGTAAAAAACATCACAGGCGACGATTTTAACGTTTTAGACCGCTACGAACAACAAAAAACCATCTATAAAATTATGAAATCGGAAAAATGGGCAGTCTTTCTGATTTTAACCTTTATCGTTCTCATTTCAGCCTTCAATATGATTAGTTCCATCGCCATGCTTGTTATTGATAAACAAAAAGATATGTATATCTTAACCACCATGGGTCACCCCGTGAAACGACTTCGCCGAATATTTTTATGGCAAGGACTATTACAGTCGGCAACCGGAGCCGGAATTGGCATTGTTATCGGATTGATTTTCTGTTTTTTACAAACTACCTTCGGCGTCATTCCGTTAAATTCCGAAGGCGGCTCGTTTATCGTTGATTATTACCCCGTTGCTATTCAATGGAGCGATATTATTTTGATTTTTATCACCATTATACTCATCGGATTAATCACCTCGCTCATTCCCGTTCTACGCATCAATAAACGGTTTTTGGATAACATTGTTTAATACGTTTCGGAGTTTCGGAGTTTCGGAGTTTCGCGTGCGTCATTCCGGCGAAAGCCGGAATCCCCTAAAAAAACGATGTTGTTCGCTCGCGCCGATTTGCAATCGAAGCACCCCTCATTCCCCCCGAAATAGCCCCCCTCATTCCCCCCAAAGGGGGGAGGCTTGGCAAACGCCATACTCCTCTCAACGACAACGTTCAACAAACTGCGGGCAACCTCTCCCCCGCTGGCGGGGGCTGGGGGGTGGACATCCCCCCCCTCGGGGGGGCTTGGGGGGGCTTTTTATCTCACCACCACCTTCCCCGTCTGCACCCTGCCATCTCTCAACAACACCCGCACAAGGTAAACCCCTTTCGCCAAAACGCCCGTATCAAAAAACACCTCTTTGCTTGCCGACGTTTGGGTGTGTACCGGTCTGCCGACGATATCGAAGATTTGGAGTTGTTCTATCTCGGAAGCGGCGGAGATGGTTACGGCGCCGGAGGCGGGGTTGGGATAAGCGAGAATAGCAACGTTATTTAATATTTCATCAATAGGTTCCAATTGGTTTACATTGACATAGGTGATGGTTGCCGTTTGAGCGGCTATTTCCATTTCACTTTGCATGTTATTGTAAAAAAAGGTACAATAATCAAAATTTGGCTCCCATTTATTGCCACTCCAAGACCAATTTTCTACTACATTGGCATTGTTATGGGCATCGTATTGATATGTGGTTTTATTTTCGGGCGTCCATACATTATCCCAATACCGGCTTAATATTTCTGTCCGATTGTTGTTGTCGTCGTAGGTATAAGCAATTTCATAGTTAGTAACCCAATTATTGCTTATCCACACTTCAAACAATTCATTGAGAAAATTGTTGTTTTCATCGTAGAAAATAGATATTCGTTCCTCATTTTCCCACTGTTCGTCCTCCCAATATTGAAAAATCACTTGCGCTATATTTTCACCTTCGTAGGTAGCGTTTGCTTGATATTCATTTATCCATTCGTCATCTTCCCACATTTGCCCCAAAACATTCACAATTTGATTGCCGGAGTAGGTATAGGTATCTAAATATTCGTTTTCCCATTTATCAGACCACCATTGAAACAATTCCGTTAATAAATTATTGTTTTCGTCGTAAGTATAGATGTATTGCATATCATTTTCCCAGCCGTAGTCATACTCCCACATTTTCCACACTTCCGTCAATAAATTATTGTTTTCATCGTAGGTATAAACGCCTTGTTCCATGTTCATCCAAGCAGAGCCATCCCAGATTTGTTGCAATTCCGTTGTCAAATTTTTTCCGTTATAGGTATAAGTGCTTTTCATCATGTTTTGCCACGAATTATCTTCCCACATTTGAGATAGTTCTGACAAACAATTGTTGTTTTCATCGTAAGCGTACGTGTAAAAAAAGGAATTTTTCCAACTTTGTCCGGATTGTGATTGGATTAAACGGGAAATTGCCAAACCTTGTTTGTTGTAAGAAAAAATCTCACGTTCTTTGGCATATCCATAGTCTAATACCATAGTATCCGGTTCCCACCAATCGTTATCTTGTGTTTGAAGATATAAACCGGACATTTTCTTCAACTCTTTTAATGTTTCTACACTATTTTGGCTGTGTTTTTTTCCAAAACCAACGCCTTGACGATTCTGTTGCGCGGTCATGCACAATCCTGCCGTCATCAATATTAATACAATTAAAGACTTTTTTATCATTATTTTTACTTTTTTAAATTGTTTGAAAATTAAAAAAAACGAATTGCCGCATTACTGCGACAACCCGTTTTACATTATTCTATTTCTTTCAAATCTTCCGGTCGGACGGTGAAAGTTGCAATGATACACTTATGCTTACCGCTTCCTTTTTCTGTTACTTCCCATGAATTAACATTATAGAAACTATGAACGCTATCAGACAAAGCAACAATAGGTCCTCCCCACTTTACATAGCAGATATTTCCCATGAAAAGACTTTGGTTTCCTCCACGATCATAAATAGGTGTTCCTCCACAAGTAGGACAAACTGCTTTATAAACCTCTATCGTATCCCGTTTTTCATCATACGACAACCATCTTATCATGTCGGCAACTGAAGCCTTATCTAATATGCCTCCTACTCTAAAATTTTCATACGGGTATAATTCAAACTCTTTCCTGAAATACCGAGGAAAATCATCTGGAAACGAAGTTGATACGCCTACTATCAATGTATCCCCTGTTTCATTGATCACATGCATTGAATTTTCTCTGTCCGGGTTTGTACTCAAACATGATGAAAACATCATCATCATGTTAAACAGGAGAAATAATGGCAGGGAAACCATTGTCTTTAAACACCTTTGTAATTTGTGCTGACATTCCATATTTGCTAATTAATTTATCTCTAAGTTGTATGTGATTGGTAACATCGTTGGTGAGGCAAGCGTAAATTTGTGCAGGAGTAAGATTACATGGTGCATTTTGTAATTCTTCCATAATTTGCGGTTTAAACCATTTTTGCTTATCTCCAAGTCCAATATTCCCAAAACTATAACCCAAAGCCGCTGAATTATTCATACATCTCCATTCAAAATAGTTGCCCCACATTTCGCCTACTCCAATATAACCGGCTTTAGTCACGTATTGGGTTCCTCCATAACCTCCATTAGCAATAATACCTTCAATATAATTTAACCAATAGCCGCTTCCAGCTTTTTCATAATGACTGGCATGGGCTAATTCATGAAAAACGGTGGCATAACAGCCTTTGGTATCGGTATAGTTTTTTTATAATAAAAACATCGGGCATTACGCTGGTGATATAGAATAATTTAGAGGTAACGGAAAATACACCTAAGAAATTGGCAAGTGTTGCCGAAGCTAATGAAAATCTGTGTGCCATAGGAGCGCATCCTGTCCAGTTTCCTCCCATTCGTACCGTCCATAACCGTAAATTGCTTGCCGGTTTGGTAACGTTAAGATTGGGACACATTTTTTCTCTGTAAATGTATGCGGCATTATTAACAGTGGACCATAGCCATGCATCTGAGTTGGTTTCAATATTTCTGCTGTAACCCGATTTAGAATTTATCCCTAAATCATAATGAGCAGGTGCAAGAAAAGCAAAATTCCCCCAAACTTTAAATCCTGTTGCATTTTCATATATGACAGCGTAGTGTACATTGGTAAGATATTTTTTTGACATTTTGTAATATCCGATTTCATCGGTATAAGCTGCATCCCATTTAACAATGTTATGAACTCTGACTTTTACCTTTTTAACACCTTCTAAAACATTGTTATTAGGAGAATTATTTCTTACTCTTATATAACCTTGAGGTTTTGCTCCTCCTCTTGTGCCTACACCTTCATTGTATTCTTCTTCAGTAATATTGCCGGTAATTCTCAAAGCTTCCAGTTCCAATAAAATTAAAGTTTCTTCCTCGATTGTTCCTCCTGGAGAAGATGGGTCATCGGGAATAAAGCAATAATCCAATATCTCGTATGGAAGTGTTATGTTACCGGCATCTTTAACAGAAATAACGGTATATAACCACGTCATTTCTTCCGGAGTTATGCTTGGGTCTATGTAATAAAGCCCCGGCTGAACAATTTCATAGTCCAATGGATATGCAAACAATTCCAAACCTGACTGATCAATCAGGTAGTCATATTCCGAAATGTTCTGTGGCAAAAACCTGATATACAAATGAGTAGTTCTTATTTGAAGACCTATATTGATAGGATATGGTAACTGGTTGAGCCTACTTTTAATACATAAGGTGTCGTATGCTGCCTGCATATATGTAACAGAATATGCATTTTGAAGTTTCCGTCCTAAAATCATTTGCTCCGCAGGTTCTCCATACTCCGGAATGGATTTTATAGAACCGGGTTGTTCGGAAGATTTATCAATATCTTTCCTGCAACTCGAAAAGCACATCGTTAAGCAGGCTGTTATTATTAAAATTATATTTTTTTGCATTATTTTCTATTTTTAAAATTTTTAATACTTATTTTTCTCTCCGTCTTGTCCGTTACTAATATAGTATCAATACCCGGTATCGCTTCAAAACGGGAAAGCGTCCGTTGCATTTTGTTTTACGCCTCACCTCCCAAAGAAAAACGAAGATGAGCAACTTTCCGGTATAATTGTTATCAAACAATGGTCATAGCGCTTGCGGTACATCGGAAAGCCACCCGCAAGGCTTTACTGCTCTAAGTTGGTTTTGTGCAAAACCCATACATCGGTATGATGAAATGGGAATAATGCGGCAGTACATTCTGCCTGCATACGTTTTATGCGCAATTTTTCGATTGTTTCTATTAAAATAACAGATAAACAGGGGGGGGGGGGGGGGGGCGATAATCAACGAGTTACGTGTTTTTTTGGCAAAAACAGCAATTACCCTGTTGATGAATAAGGTAAAAAATAAGCCTTTTTTTGTAAAAAACTGTTTCATGGCTCTACTATTTCAGAGTGCAAAGATAAAGTGTTTTTTAATACAAAACTACTTTGATTGAAAAAAAATTAAAATACTCTTAAAATGTAAATTTTTCTTTGGGGGATTCCGGCTTTCGCCGGAATGACGGGAGTCTGTCCACCCCCGAAGGGGGGAGGCTTGGCACACCCCTGTTGAGACAGAGGCTCTGCCTCGTCTCAATTATGCCAACAGGTTCAACCTGTTATGAGAGAAAGGACGAGGCAGAGCCTCGCCCCAACGGGTTGCTTGTACTCCTTGCCTGTACGTCATTGCGAACGGAGTGAAGCAATCCAGAGTTGAACCGGAGTGTTTGCTATTACTTCTGGATTGCTTCGTTCCTCGCAATGACGTTGTATGAGCGTTTGACCTCCCCCCAGCCCCCTCCGAAAGAGGGGGAGTTGGTTGCGCACAATTCCTTGAACGTTGTCGTTGAATGGAGTGCGGCGTTTGCCAAGCCTCCCCCCTTCGGGGGGAATGAGGGGGGCTTTTTACTCCTTCACAAACTTCACCGTTTTATCGCCGATTTTTATAAAATACATTCCGGCGGGCAGGCGGGAGACGTCAAGCCTTCCCAATCCCCCCCGAAGGGAGGGATGTGCGATGTACATCACGCGGCATCCCATCAAATCATATATTTCGATGTCGCATATCTCATTGTCGCACATTTCATATCTAATATGTAATTCTCCATCTGTCGGATTGGGATAGATTGCTAAACCGGTTTTCCAATCGGTAATACTTGTCGGCGTCTCTATCAACACGGTATCGCAAGATGTGGCGCCGCCGAGACATTCGGCAAGAGGAGTTACACAGTATTTATAGATAAAATCGTATTCAATGTTATCCGTATAATTTTTATTGGCGGTGTTACCTATTAATATATTGTTTTTGAATACGTTGAAAGTAGCGTCAGCGCCGACGTAGTCCCAAATGATATAAGCCGTTTTTGTTTCTTTGTTGCCTGTTGCGATGACATTTGTTACGTTGAACGGAATGCAAGGTTCCATGTATGCTTCTGCGCAAGTTGGACTAACTTGACAGGTGTGATAAACAGGTATGACGCAATAATGATAGACAACGTTTTCGGAAAAGACGCCGCTATCGGTACAGGCAGTTTCGTTTACGTTGGCAATAAATTTGTTATCTCTGTAAACGTTGAATGTTTCTACATCATCGGTTGCTGTCCAGGTGATGGTGATATGTTCTTTTGTGGTTTCTGTTACGGTTACATTTTCTACCATTACGCAAGTTTCAATAAATACCGGTTCGGAATAGACAGGTTCGGATTCGGTACAATCTTCGGTTGGTTTTTGGTAATTGGCAACAACGCTGTAAATATGTTCGCCCAAAGTTACGCCTTCGTGAATATAGAGCGTTTGGTTGGTATTGATTAACAATATATTATCGCAATATAGAGCGTAGTCAACAAATCCCAAATCTTCGAAAGGCATCATCCAACTTATTTGTACTTTGTCGGCGCCGATAACGGTGGCAGAAACTTCAATAACAGGGTCGCATTGTTCGTACACATCTATAAGATGGCATACTGTTGATTCCATACAGTCGGGATGGTTATACAGACCGATTAAACAATAGTAATGGGCGCCTACCGAGACGTAGTCGGTGTAGGAGAAGGTTGGCGGTTTCACCAGCGAAGCGATGATGACACCGTCTCTGATAATTCTGATGCCGATAAAATCCGGATTTTCCGGTTCATTCCATATAAACATTACTCCGCCTTCTCTTGGTTGTAGTACGATAAAATCCGGAATCGGGTCGCAGTTACACTCTTCGAGTGGTTCTAATGTAACAACTTCACTGAGGTTGCCCACAGAGTCTATTGCTTGTATGTGAATGTATTTGGTCATACTTTGAACGAGATAAGTTATCCATTCATCGTCTATAGCCGCCATAAATACGGTGGCGGGGTTTGAGGCTTCCGGTATTCCGGCAGGATTATTATCTTCCAAAATATAGAATCCTTTCAACCCCGATTTGTTGATGACTTCCAAAACATTTGAAATACAGGTATCGGCATAGTTGATGACATTGGTTGCTTTAACATAAAAGCGATAGAGGCTACCATTATCTTTGGATTGTATCTCTATTTGGTTGCAATTAAGGCGATTTACCGTAGGCGTATCGGGCGCTGCAAGGTCAGGCGCTGAGCATATTTTGGCAGATGTTTCTGTTGTAAGTTGAGATAAATACCATAAGGTGTTGGCTATTACTTTTCTTTCGTCAAACGTTGATTCGCCGCTGGAATGTCCGGTTTGAATCATGGCGGCGTTGTTCCAAGTTGTGAGATAAAAGTCATTTGTTCCGCCGTTTGGCAGTTCTATGATGGGTGCATGAAAACAAGGTCCTTGTTGCGGTTCGGGAAAATTCATCCAAACAATTCCTTTTGCAAACTGTCCTGATGTATGCGTACATGGAATATCTAATGTGTCGCCGTATGGAATATGGTGTGGATATTTGAGCAAAAAGCCATTATTAACTACTTTTATGCGTTCACTTCCTCGAAAATAACCGACATTATTTTCAAGTATATCCATATTTATATAATGTGCCAACGAAGCAAAGTTTTTATTCCAATGTTGTGTGTCATGCCCGAAAAGTACACCTCTTCCCGAATTAAGGAAGGTTTCAACAGCAGCGGCAGAAGCAGGAGTAAGGTCTGTTCCATTATTGTCATCCCACGATCCAAACATAACAACATCGTGTATATATTCGCCTCCGTTTTTGAGGTATAAATCGGGGTTGGCATTGAAGTTTGTTATTGTTACGGGGGTAACGATTATTTTTCCAAACCCGATTTCGGGGTCGTTCATCCATTCTTGTAAAGTATTTGAGCCTGCTATATTGGGATAAACATTCAATACTTTAATGGTTTTATCGCAATTTGTTGATACTGTTTGCCAATATCCCAAAATTTCGTCCCACTGGTAGAGTGTAAATGTGTAGTCGCCGGTGGGTGCGGGCGGTAGCCATTGCCATTCTAACTCAAAAAATCCGTCGGAAAAAACGCCGGTTGCGTATAGTTCCAAACATTCATCGCATAAAATAATGTTTAACACACCTTCATACACTTCCGTAGTTTCATCTTCAAAAAGAACGGTCATTTTGATGGCATAATTACCGATGGGAAAAGTTTGACTCCATGTCAATTGGTCTGTCAGCGCAGGTTGATGTACGTTGTCGATATACCAGTTCAAACTGCCCGGATTTGGGTTTATTCCTTCAACGTTGGCAATAAAATTTATTTCATCTTCACAGAAAAAATGTCCGGACATCAAACTGTACGGGATACCATTTGCAGTAAAAGCGGCAGATAAATTACGCATGGCGGAAGAAGCAAGATAGTAATAAGATTCATAATCGCCGAGTCCGTAACACATTATCACCAATCCATTATCGTTGGTAAAGGTGTATGGAATATTTAAATTATTAGTTGGAAACAGCATATCGTAAAAAGACATTCCCGCTGTGGCATTGTCGTGCCAAACGCCACCGCTCAAAGGTACGGGCGGTGCGCCTCCAATAGAAACTAATGTATTGTTTTTTGTAGCGGTAGGGGTTATGATTAAGGCATAGTGTGAATCTATTTCGGTATTATAGCCTGCAGGAACAAAAGCCGAAACCAACGCTTTGGAAACAGACTGCGCTATTCCCGAAATCCAACATTGAGAAGGATCGCCCAATGAGCCTCCTCCGATAATATATTCCGGTACGGTCATATAAGTACAAACGCCTACCGGTTTGTCGGCTTCGATATAGCAACCGTTACTGCTTAAAAGAATATCTATTTCAACAAATTGCCCCGCCTGAAGATTGTTAAGGCTCATTTGAGAGCCGGAAGCAGATCGTATGGTGCCTCCTGTTAAAGTTGTAATATTGGTGCTATTTTGTGAAGCAACAATGCGCACAACATCATTTCCTTTAATGGTAACAGGTACAAAAAAAGTTTTTCCCCAAGTTTCGATAGGAGCCAACTGTTGCATTAAACAATCGGGAAATCCATAACCTTCAGGAATTTGAGGACCTTGATTCATGGCAATAAAAGCAATGGGTTTGTTAGAAGTTATGCGGACGCCGGTCATATCCGAAGTAGAAATTTTGTAATAAAGTTGCCCTGTGTTAAGCGTTGCCAGCGGAGTTCCATTGTGAAATACCGTTGTATTGTTGTCGGTTGCAATAACGGCATAAGCATCTAAATAGGGAGAATACGGCATATATGATATGTGGTAATAGTCTGTACCTAAAACTGTTACCGGCAAAAGATTGGTGGCGTCGGTTGATTTATTGTTTTGATTCATCACATACGCCATAACCGGATGATCGGTAGTGATATGAACGCTGAAATTACTTTGTCCTTCTTCTATATTAAGCGCAGCCTCGATTTCGTCGCCGGTAAGCGTATAAGTCATCACATCTTGTGGAGGAATGTTAATTGACAGCGAAGTTCCCAAATGGGTAAAATAGATGTTTCCTGTGGTTGGGTTGTCTCCACTTACAATACGTATTTGCAAAGCGGGTTCGGATTTACCTCCTTGCGGGTTATATCCAAAAGTTACCCAAAAATCTGTTCCGCTTGTGTCTTGCGCCTTTATTGCGGAAACGCTCAATAAAAGTGCGATGATTGTGTAAAAAATATTTTTCATGATAATTTTATTTTTGTAACCACAAGTCAGCCAACGCAATAGCGGTAGCCGCCTCCACTACGGGCGGAAGGCGCAACGCAAAACAGACGTCATGTCTCCCTTCGAGCGAGAGCGTATCCATGGTTTTGGTGGTAAAATTAAAAGTCTGTTGCGGTGTTCCAATGCTTGGCGTCGGTTTGACTGCTACGCGAAAATAAATCTCATTTCCGTTGCTGATGCCGCCGTTGATACCTCCGGCGTGGTTGGTTTTTGTTGTTCCTTTTTCATTGATAATCACGTCGTTATGTTCCGAACCTTTCATTGCCGCCGCTTCAAACCCTGCGCCGAAGGCGATTGCTTTTATTCCGGGAATGGCAAAAACGGCATGGCTGATGACCGACTCTAATCCATCGAAAAAAGGCGCGCCTGTGCCGACGGGTAACGCGTTGATATGACAGGCGATAACTCCGCCGATGGAGTCTTTTTGTTGTGTTGCTTCGGTTATTTGTTTTTCGATGTCGGCGCTACCGCCTGCTTCGACAAGGTGGGCGGTGATGTGCGCCGGTTTGATGATCTCTTTGGCGATAACTCCGGCGGCGGTGAGCGCTACCGTCAACCGTCCGGAAAAATGTCCGCCGCCGCGTAAGTCGGCAAAACCGTGATATTTTTTTAACGCTACAAAATCGGCATGTCCGGGGCGCGGGATATGCGCTGTCTGTGCGTAATCGGCAGAGTTGATGTCTTGATGGTGAAACAGTAAAGTGATGGGCGCTCCTGTGGTAAAACCGTTATAAACGCCGGATATTATTTCAGGAATGTCGGATTCGTTTCGCGATGTAGTACCTGCCGTTCCTGACTTCCGACGGGATAAATCGGGGAGAAAAAGTTGCTCGTCGAGTTTTATTCCGGTTGGACAGCCATCTACAACTACGCCTGCGCAAGCGCCATGCGACTCGCCAAACAAACTCACTTTGAAGATGTTACCAAAGGTGTTCATAACGGACAAATATTTTCTATCTCTTTTTTGATGCGTCCGCCGACCTGTGCGCCTGTTTTCGCCACTGTCGGCGCCAAAACATCAACAACGCGAATGTGTTGCAAGGTTTTTTCTTTTTCTTCTTCTTTGCCGCTAACCAAAAAGAAACAAAACGTTTCTTCTTTTATAAAATCATAATAATCAGACTTTTCCAACATATCTGTCGTGGCTATGACTATCGCATACGACTGTTTTGCTTTGCGAATACGTTTTCTGAGTTTTCTGCACGAACATGCATCTTCGGTAAGATTCATGATAACGCCGTGTTCAAATCCGGTTAAATGTGCCGTTACGGTGTGCAACAGCCTTTCGGAAACGGCGATGATGCTGAAAATTTTCGGCGCCGCAACTTCTTCCTGTACTGCTTGCGCCATCTCTTCAAAAGGAGCATCCTGCGTTGTAAGCATTTTATACGAAGGGCATCCTTGATACAAAAGCCACTTTTTTCCACTGATATAGAACGCATTACGGGAAGTAACCTTGCTCTCTAATCCGGCGTTGGAATAACTGCAATCTAAAACGATTTGCTGCTCGCCAAAAGTTACTTGATTCAATAAGTGCGTATTTTTCGGAATGGTGGAAATGATAACGTCCACACTGTCAACGGTTTGCTGAATCTCTTCAATATCAACGGGAATACAACCTGTTTTACCGGCAAACGTCTTTATTTTTTCCGTATCATTTCCGGTAACATATTTTTCCATCTCCATCATATTGCAGGCGTATGCCGCTGCATAAGCCGCTCCGCCATATCCGATAATCAAAACCGAACAAGCCTGAAAATCACCTTTATACTCCATCAACGACTGGTATATTCCATTGACGTCGGTGTTAAAACCGACCCATTCGTCGCCCTGCCGTACCACCAAATTGACGCTGCCGGTCTTTTGCACGCGCGTATCGCACTTGTCTGTTTTCTCCAAAACAGAGGTTTTGAATGGCGCCGTGATGTTGCAACCCGACATCTCCAAAAACTCCATTACACCAAAAATATCATCAACAGAGTCGGCAGATAAACACATGTAATGTCCTTGAAAATCATTGATTTTCATCGCTCTGTTCATCATCTTGGGACTCAAACTATGACTGATTGGATCCCCTGCTACAGCAAATAATTGCAATTTTTCCACATCTTGCATAGGTGCATTTTTTTAATTTATTTACCTTTATTTTTTTGCGGCGTAAAGGTACAAAATTTAATTGATACTTCGACAGGCTCAGTAACAAATGGAGAATTGAGAATGGAAAATTATTTTTTGCGTAGATTATAACTCATATACTTGTATCTTATAACTAAAATGTAGTATCTTTGCAGTGTTAAAAATTGAAAGAAAAAAAAGATAAAATTATGGCATTAGAAACACGTCCTTTTCCTGTGCTAACCGGCAAGGCAGCAAGAGATTTTTGGAGAAAAGTTGAAAATTTTCAAACCACCGAAACGCGAGAGCATGTACAAGAATGTAATCGCAGATATGGAAAAATGATTGAAGAAGCAAGACAAAATGGTAGAATTTAATTTGGTGGAAGATTGTAAGTTGTTCACTGTATCGGAAGAACATCTTATTACGAATTTCAATTGCGGAGACGAAGAGTTGAATGATTTTTTCAACAATAAATCGTTTCTTTTCAAAGAACAACTTTTGGCGATGACTTGCTTTTTCCGTCATAATGAAACCGGAAAAATTGTTTGTGCCTTTTCGTTGTCGCCCAATGCGCTGAAATCATCGGATTTGCCGAACAGCCGCAGAAAAAAAGTGAGCGAGTATATCCCGCGTGAAAAAACGTTGCAGTCTTATCCTGCATTTTTGATAGGACGGTTAGGAGTTTCTACGGAATTTGGCAGGCAAGGTATAGGAACGCAATTAATGGATTTTGTAAAGACATACTGCCGTGCTAATTATCCCGATTTTTGCCGTTTTTTGATAATTGACGCTTACAATGAACCTTCTATATTAAGTTTTTATCAGAAAAATAATTTTTCAACTGTTTTTTCTACTGAAGAACAAGAAAAAGAAGCATACAAGATAAAACCCGAAGAAGTTTTGCAAACAAGGTATCTGTTTTATGATATGATACATTGGCGCAACAGAAGTTATTAATTCTTTGAAAAATAAACTAAATAAATCATAAAATACTGAAAAACAATGTCTAAAAACTATAAACGATATACGATTACGTCGGCGTTGCCTTATGCTAACGGCGCTATTCACGTGGGACATCTGGCGGGAGTTTACATTCCGGCGGATATTTATGTGCGTTATCTGCGCTCCATCGGAGAAGATGTGTTATTTATCGGCGGGTCGGACGAACACGGCGTTCCTATCACCATAAAAGCGCGACAAGAAGGCGTTACACCGCAGGAAATAGTTGACCGTTACCATTTTCTTATCGAAAAATCTTTTGAAGAATTTGGTATCTCCTTCGACGTCTATTCCCGCACCTCCAGCCCCACCCACCATCAAACGGCGTCCGATTTTTTCTTAAAACTGTATCACGCCGGAAAATTGACCGAAAAAAGCAGCGAACAATACTACGACCCCGAAATAAAACAGTTTTTAGCCGACCGTTACATC
>Ga0082212_10006337_pt1 | contig 15927 bp, 15 predicted proteins | sample TergutNt197P3_FD_71548 | JGI IMG/M metagenome (GOLD analysis project Ga0082212, IMG submission 71548) | Neocapritermes taracua P3 segment gut microbial communities from Petit-Saut dam, French Guiana - Nt197 P3 | ecosystem: Host-associated > Arthropoda: Insects > Digestive system > Gut ... | reverse complement strand
ATCCTTGCATATGCCCGTTCCAGATTTGTCCGTTGGGAACGTTCTTCGTCGGATGTTAAAACAATTTCATCTTCACCGGTGATCCGGTTTGCCAGCACCGTCCTGACCTTCTCCAGTTCCGCTTCTGACAGGCCGTCAATGTCGCAAAGACGCAGACGCAATGTAACTTTAGTGTTAACTTTGTTAACATTTTGCCCGCCGGGACCGCCGGAACGGGAAAAACCCAATTCGGCGGCAATGCGAATCGATTTGTGTAGAAGGGCGGTATTCATGTAGCAAAAGATTCGTAAAAAACATAGACCATTACGGTCTTCCCCCGCCTGGTAATGATGAAATCCTCACCGTGTTCGGCCTTTTCGATAATCTGTGAAAAATGGGTCTTGGCCTCAAAAGCCCCGATTTCCTGTGCCATGCGCCACCTCTGTTAACCAGCTTATCAGACCGGTTTGTAAAAGTCACCTCCCTGCATTACCATAATGGACAGAAAGATCACGGCAAAACGGGCGATTCTGCCGATAATTACTTAATAGGTATTATTGTATGATGGATAATATAGACGAAGCCCTAAAAACCATAGATGAGGATTACAGAATTTGCCTCAAAATAATCGGGAAATACTACGATTATCTGGAAACGTGCGGATTGAAGGAATTCAACAAATATTCCAAATACAAGTGGAGTTATGACAGGGACAAGGGCAATGAATACAGTTATGTCTGCATCCGGTACGGAAACAGCCTCCGAAGAAAATGTCTGGTGAAAAAAATGGCCTATATACAAAACACCGATCTGTACAGGTGGGTTGAAAATAAGGAATTAATACAGGAAGCCATGGATGAGGCCCATCTGTATATTGTTACAAAGGTAAACACGGTAAAGACCAAAATAGAAAGCATGAAAGAACTCGTGGAACAATACGATGAGAGACTTCAAGATATAACCGAAGATTATGAAAATGTTAAGATGGCCAAAAAAAGACTGGGATGGGATGAATTCCCGGTTTCATCTTTTGGCAAGACAGGCGGCACACCATGAGTGATACTTGGAATCCGGTTGCCCCGGAGTTGGAAAAAAAAAACATACCTATCAGTACGGATGATTCTCCTTCCGTAGTGCTGGAGCTTATCTATCAACTGAAAATAAAAGATGTAATGGCAACCGCTGTTATTACCGCCGGCAAGGATCATACCATGCGGCATATTCAGGCGATCATGACGGAAAACCGAATTAAATTTATTCCCGTTGTAGAAGAACAAAAAGTTGCGGGCATTGTTACCATTGACGATATTGTCATCGCCCTGGACAAAGGGTTCATCGACGATCCTGTCGGGGAGCGAATGTCCCGTGACTTTATGGTACTGCAGGACGATATGCCCCTTTCCTTTGCCATTTCATATCTCAACAAATACTACCACGGCCACTTTCCTGTTCTGAATAAAAACCAGGAACTTGTGGGGATACTAAGCTCAATGGATGTTGTCCGCTCACTGTTGGTTGAAATGAACAATGAAATAATGCGGCTTGAAAAATTTCATAAGGAAACAGGCGGCACTCCATCTCCGTTTATAGAAATGGAATTTGATGTACCCCATTACAATTTCGAGATTGCCGGCAGGGCATCAACTGACATCAAAAAGGCACTGAAACAGCGGAACATCAATCCAAAAATTATCCGGAGAGTGGTCATTGCAAGCTACGAACTGGAAATAAACATTGTGGTCCATTCACAGGGAGGAGCGCTTCATTGCACCATACATCCGGACAAGGTTGTAATTATTGCCAAAGATGTCGGCCCGGGTATCGCCGATGTGGATCAGGCGTTAACGGAGGGATGGTCCACCGCCACCGAATATATACGTTCCCTGGGTTTTGGTGCGGGCATGGGCCTTGCCAACACCAAGCGGGTCTCCGATGAATTTTCGATTGACTCGGCCCCGGGATACGGCACCACTGTACACTCTGTAATTTATTTAAATTCTACAAAAGACGAAACATAACTATTCTTTATTTCCTAATTCCTTGAAACGGCTTTGAAAATTTTCATTATATACACATCCATCAGTATCTGTTCAAAAGCCGCCCCTGATGCACGGGTAAGAATGTCGTATTCTGCGGTAAGGGCAAGGCAGGCTTCTACCGCCGGTGTATTGTAACGGCGGGCGGCGGCAGAGCAATCGCCCCTGGCCTTGGGAGAGGAAAGACCGATTTTTTTTAATTCAATATTATCCGCCGCCTTGCCCCTTTGGGCAAGAGCCAGGTAACTGCGGAGCTTTCTGAAACACCAGGCAAGGCCGGCCAATACTCCGGGAGCGGTTTCTTTTGCGGCAAGCAGGGTGTGCAGAGTTTCCACCGCTTTGGACAGATCGCCTTCGGCGATTCGGGAAAAAAGGGTAAAAGCCGATTCCTCCCGGCTGTGGGAGATCCACTTTTCCACATCCTGCGCGTTGGCCGGTCGATCGGAAGGCAGAAAAAGCAATAACCTTGAACATTCGCGCCTGAGGGCGTCGGTGTTGTTTTCAACCATTTCCAAAATCGCTTCAACGCCGTCCGAATCGATATCACGTCCTTCGCGTCTGAAGAACGACTTAACCCATTCCTCTTTTTGATTTTCAAACATCTCGGAAAAGACCACACGGTTTTTTCCGGAAACGGAATTGTCCAGCCCGGCTGCCAGTTTGAATTCGTCACTGAGGAGGATCAGTATAGTCCCTGAATCCGTGTCGTTAATACAGGAAACCAGGAGGGCAATGTCCTCTTTCTTTTTTATTGATTCGGCGTTTTTAACGATAAATATGTGGCAATCTGAAAACAGATTGCGGTTTAATATTGCATCAGCTATTAGTGTTACCGGAGTTTCTCCCGCATAAAAAACCGTTTCTTCAAGAGTACCGGCCTCAGCGGCTTTTCTTTTGATTTCGCCAACAGCGTCCTTTTTTTTTCCGATTTCGGGACCGAGGAAAATATACGCCCCGCCGGTAACGGAATCTTTTGCGGTTTTTCCCGGTTTACCGGGTGCGGTCTTCATTGCGGTCATTTCAATAATTTTAATAATAACGAATTATACGGGAAAGGCGTCCCAGAATTCTCACATCCTGGCAGTAAATCGGTTTATAATTGGGGTTCTCCGCCTGAAGCCGTATTCTGGAATTTTCCTTGTAAAAACGTTTCAGGGTAACCGCATCGTCAATAACCGCAACGGCAATTTCGCCGTTTCTGACAATGTCCTGTTTTTCGATAACGGCCATATCCCCGTCCATGATTCCCGCACCGGACATGGAATCGCCCCGTACTTTTACGGCAAAATACACACCGTTCTTCTTTAAAAAGGATCGGTGCAGGGTAAGTTCACCCTCGCGGTTTTCTTCGGACAAAATCGGAATGCCTGCGGCGACAGTGCCCACAACAGGAATTTCAGCAAACTCGCCGGCACTGTGCCCCTCAAATTGCCGCGTCAACTCTATTGTGCGCGAACGGTTACTGTTCTGCTTCAGACAATTTTTCCGTTTGAGCGCGGCTATATGATCATGGGCGCCTTTTACGGAAATGGAAAAATGATCGGCAATTTCCCGAAAGGTAGGCGGGTACGAATGCTTGCTGATGTGTCCGGCTATGAATGATAAAACTTCTTTCTGGCGTTTTGTAAGATCCTTCATTGCTAACCCCTTCCTTTATGTCTGTGCCGCAATGCCGTATTTTTTTAGTTTTGCATGCAGGTTACTCGGATAGATTCCGATAGCCTCAGCCGTTCTTGCTATTATACCGTTATTCTTAAAAAATTGATACTCCAAATAGCTCTTTTCAAACAATTCTTTCGCATCGTTTAAATTAAGTTCCATAAGTCCCGGAGGAACCTGTTTGGAAGCGGCCCCGTCATCCTTCCTGCGCGTTTTATTGATCAGCCCGGCCAGTGCCCCGGCGCATATACTGCCGCCCGTGTGCATAACGGCGATACGCTCCGCCACATTCCGCAGTTCCCGTACATTGCCGGGCCAATCGTGGGAAAGCAGTAACTCAACAGCGTCATCTTCAAACCTGAAATTTTCCATTCCCAGTCCTTTCAAAAAATGACCGAGCAACATGAGGATGTCACCGGAACGTTCCCGCAGGGAGGGAACGTGAATGGGAATGACGTTAAGACGGAAAAACAGATCCTGCCTGAAATTTCCCAGGGCGCATTCTTTTTCGAGGTCTTTATTGCTTGCCGCTATGATGCGGACATCGGTTTCAATGGTTTTTTCTCCGCCCAGCCGTTCCATTTTTTGTTCCTGGATCACCCGCAACACCTTGGCCTGGGCGGAAAGCGACATGTCACCGATCTCGTCAAGGAAGAGGGTTCCTCCGTCGGCAAGCTCGAAACGTCCCCTGCGTGCGGAAACAGCGTCGGTAAAGGCCCCCTTCTCATGACCGAACAGTTCGCTTTCGATGAGGGTTTCCGGTATGGCGGCGCAGTTAAGTTCGATAAAAGGGCGGCCTGAACGGGAAGACCCCAGATGTATGGCCCTCGCCACAAGTTCCTTGCCCGTACCGTTTTCACCGGTGATCAGTATCCGCGCGTCACTGGCGGCCGCCTGGGTAACGAGTTTACGAACACGGTTAACTGCATCGCTTGTTCCGATAATCTCGTCCCGGGCAAGGAGCACGTTTTTTCTGAGACTGCGGTTTTCCTGGCGGAGTTTGCGAATGGCAAGGGCGTTTCTGCATACGGTCAGTACCTTGTCCAGCGAAAGGGGTTTTTCCAAAAAATCAAAAGCGCCCCCCTTAACCGCCCGTACCGCCATATCGATATTCGCATGACCGGATATCATGACCACTTCAACTTCGGGCCGTTCCGAACGGATCCGTTCCAGAGCTTCAAGCCCGCCGAGTCTGGGCAGCAGCACGTCAAGCATGACCATATCTATTTCTTCTCTGCCCAAAAGTTCCAGGCCGACAACAGCATCTTCCGCAGCAAAAACCCTGTATTTCTCGTCTTCGAGAATCAACGCCAGAGCCTGTCTTATTCCCGGCTCATCATCAATAACAAGAATTGCCGCCATTATTCTACCTCGCTAACCGGAAGGTCAATAAAAAAAACGGTCCCCTTCCCTTCCATCGAATTAAACCATATCGAACCGCCATGGTCGTTTACAATACGTTCAACAATGGGAAGCCCCAGTCCTGTACCCGAATCTTTTGTTGTATGATAGGGAGTAAAAATATTTGCACCTTCCGTTTTGGGAATACCTTTTCCGGTATCCCTGACACTGAGCCTGCTGTATTTTATCTCCCTTTTTTTTACAATATCACACCTTATTTCGATAATCCCCTTACATTCCATTGCGTCAACGGCATTTATCAGCAGATTGGTCAGCACCTGGGAAAAACGGTGTTTGTCTATTTTTATCACCGTATCGGCGGAAATATTTTCAACAATGAATTGAACATCGGGATAGGAACTGCGATAGGGGCCAATAACTTCTTCCACAGTTTCGTTAAGCCCGGTCCAGGATTTGGACGACTCCATCGGCCGGGAGAGAGTCCGGAATTCGTTAATAAGGGTAGAAAGCCCCTCGGTCTCCTGGATAATCGCCAACATGGAACTTTCAATAATATCGTCAATATTGTCCGGATCGTTTCTCCAGCGTCGCAGCACCCGTTCCGCGGAAAGCTTGATCGGCGTAAGGGGATTTTTTATCTCGTGGGCCAACTGCTGCGCCATGTTTTGCCAGATTGAAATTTTTTCCGCTTTTACCAGTGCCGCCCGGGATTTTTCAATATCCTGTACCATTGCGTTAAACGAGCGGATCAGCAACCCCAGTTCATCATCCCGCCGGGAAAGTATCTGTATGGAAAAATCCCCTTCGGAGACACGACGGGTCGCTTCGGTCAGCTCCGCAATGGGGTTTGTAACACGCCGGGTAAAAGATATTGCAATAATCATTGTCATAAGAAGAGTGGGAAAGAAAAACACACCGTAATAAAAAAATTCCAGAATCTGCAAGTTATCCCGCAGGAGGTTTATCACTTCAAAACGCGAATTCTGATTTTCTACGGCCGCCATCCACAGATCAAATTCATCGCCCAGATTGTAACTCAGCAAACGAACGGCATTATCCGAAAGGGGCAGACAATAGCGGATTAACCCCGAATCGCGGGGCCGTTCCCGGTTAACATAGCCTTCCGTAACCAATGGCGGGGCGGAAAGCCGTCCGTTTTCGCCGCCGGAAAAGGCGGCAGCCAGCCAGCCGTCATCGCTTCTGTGAAAATCCTGAACCGAAGTTATATTTCCGGGAAGGGGATCCGGTATTTCCCCGGTCCAAACATTTTGGTTAAGGATTTTATCAAACTGTTCGATATGGAAAAAATAATTATCCACGGCAAACGAACGCGCCGCCGCCGTGGCTTCTTCGGTTTTGACGCTCTGCCAAAAACGGACCAATTCGTTAATGGTGATTCCGGAAACAATGGTTAACGGCGCGGCTGTAAAAACAACAATAATAAAAAAATAACCCAATAACCGTACCTTGAATTTTACACCCGAACGGTGAAAAAAGACATCTCCCAATAAGTTGACCGCCGCTATTCCGAGAAAAACCAAAAGGACCGCGGGGACGGTAAGAAAAACCACAAGACCCAGTTTGTCCGGAACCTTGCCTTCGTACAATGTCTCAAAGAAAAAAGAACGGGAAAAAAAAACGGTAAGAATACAAAGCAGAATATAGATAAATATTAACCCTCTGACATTGAGGATTGGATATTGAAAACGGGACCGGTGCTTGTGGCGCGTTTGCCGCGCCTGGTGAATCTGCCGCGTTTTGCGCAGCCCGGGGAATCTCATTCCTCTTCAAATTTCGATTCGAAAAGACGGACCAATGCTTTAACTGCCGCTTCTTCGTCTTCACCGTCGGCTATTATTTTAATCGCCGTACCGTAAGCCGCCCCCAGGGTTATTATGCCCATGATCGATTTTGCGTTTATCCTGTCGTTGCCTTTTTCAAAATATACGGAACATTTAAAATCTTTTGTCGTTTGAACCAGAAGCGCCGCAGGACGGGCGTGTATACCTGCACGGTTTGAAATAGTTATCGTTTTTTCCGTCATGCAGGCCTCAAATAATATCACCCTGTCCGAAAAACACCGAGCGGACGGAATCGCTTTCAATCCATTTGAGGATATTTTTGTTAAATTCTTTTGCCGCGTTGTAACCCATCGACTTGAGCCGTTCGTTCATTGCGGCAGTCTCGATTATAATGGGGATGTTTCTTCCGGGTTTTACCGGTATTTCCAGTTTGGGGATGCTGACCCCCAGGAATTCCATCACCTGATCGTCGGTTCCCAGCCTGTCGTAGGATTTGGACGAATCCCATATTTCCAAAACCACAACCAGTTGTATCTCTTTCCTGTCGCGGATCGCCCTTACACCGAACATGTGAGTAACGTTAATAATTCCCAAACCGCGAATCTCCATGTGATGGCCGATGATTTTGTTCGCCCCGGCCCCCATCAGCATATTGCCGTTCATGCAGTGCATATCAACCACATCGTCCGCCACCAGACGGTGCCCCCGGTGGATCAACTCCAGGGCGGTTTCGCTTTTCCCCACTCCCGATGCCCCGATTATCAACACCCCCAGGCCGAAAACTTCAACCAGCACACCGTGAATGCTCTGGCGGGGGGCGAAAATTTCCGCAAGGATGCGCGTTAACCGGGCGGAAAAATCGGCTGTTCCCAAATCGGTCTGCAAAACGGGACACTGCGCCGCCTCGGCGATTTCGTAAAATTCCCTGCCGGGAGACAGATTATGGGTAAAAATACAACAGGGGACGGGATAGTTAAACAGGTCTTTTATATTCTGCAATTTACCCTCGCTTTCCAGCCGGCGTAAGTACGAAGCCTCCCCCCTGCCGAAAAGCTGAATCCGCTGAAAAGCAAAATCTTCGTAATAACCCATAATCGCCCCCATGGGGCGGTTTAAGTCCGGAATGACTATTTCCCGTGACAACCCCTTCCTGCCGCCAATGCAGGAGAGGTTGAGCGAGTTGTGCTCTTTGAGATCGATGTCGATTAGATCCAGAACGGTGAAATTTACATCCGCCATGGGGGTATTCTACAGAAAAAATACCGCCCATGCAATGAGGGAATCAGGCATTTGTTTTTTACTCCCAACTTCCCGCCTTTTACACTATAATACTAATTAGCCGCCGCCATGAGGAAAAAATTAAGCCGTGTAGTTTTTCGCAGAAGGGTTATTGTTATCCTTGCCCTTCTGGTACAGATAGGTTTCTTCGTTTTTCTGATTGAAGGAACGGGCAGGTATTTCCGGTATGCCGACTGGATTCTCACCGTAATAAGCGTCGGTGTCTGCGTGCATGTGCTGAACAAGCATGTAAAAGCGGGGTATAAACTCACCTGGATTTTTCTGATCATGCTCGTTCCCATCTTGGGCGGATCTTTGTATATTATCTTTTATTTTAATTCGAAATCCCGCAAACTCAGACGGCAAATTGAACGAATAACGGAAGACAGCCGCAATGCGTTGTATTTTTTCCCGGACCGTTTGCCGGAACTGATTGAAAAATATCCCGAGTTTGAGCCGCAGGCCCGTTATTTACAGAACTATGCAGGTTTTCCGGTGTTTTCCAATACTGCAACCCTGTACTTTGATTCGGGGGAGGCCTATTTCAACCGTGTCCTGGAGGAACTGGAAAAAGCGCGGCACTACATTTTTCTGGAATTTTTCATTCTGCGGGAAGGGGTTATGCTTAACACCGTTATGTCGATTTTGGAACGCAAAGCGAAGGAAGGTATTGACGTAAGGCTGATATACGACGATTTGGGCTGCCTTATGACCCTGCCGGCGGATTACCGGGAACAAATAGAACAGAAAGGCATCAGTTGTTTTGTGTTTAACCCGTTCAGGCCGATACTGTCGTCGCTGCAAAACAACCGCGATCACCGGAAGATCATCGCAATCGACGGCAAAGTGGCTTTTACCGGCGGCCTGAACCTGGCGGACGAGTATATCAACGCTGTCGAACGTTTCGGCCACTGGAAAGACGCTGCCATTATGCTTGAAGGCGAAGGCGCCTGGTCCCTTACCCTGATCTTCCTGCAGATGTGGAACCTGCAACCCGGCATAAAACACGATTACACATCGTTTTTTCCCCGGACTGAAACCCCCTGCACGGTTCACTCCGACGGTTTTGTGCAACCCTATTCGGACAGCCCCGTTGACGAGGAAAATACCGGCGAACATGTGTACATCCAGATCATCAACAAGGCAAGAAAATACGTGTATATCAACACGCCGTACCTGATTATCGACGATAACCTGATCTCCGCTCTAACCCTTGCCGCAAAAAGCGGGGTGGATGTGAGGATAATAACCCCCTACCGCTGGGACAAGTGGTTCACGGCCGTTATTTCCCGTTCCTATTACCGGCAGCTTATTTCTGCCGGAGTTAAAGTTTACGAATACACCTCCGGTTTTAACCACGGAAAAACCTTTGTTTCCGACGACACAATAGCCACGGTGGGTACCACAAACCTGGACTACCGCAGTCTTTACCTGCATTTTGAATGCGGCGTTCTTGTGTACCGGAGTAGTACCGTTCAGGCCGTAAAAGAAGATTTTCTGCGGACAATTCCCGTTTCCCATGAAATAACTTTGCAGGAATGTGCCCGCAATACCTTTCAACGGATCATTCCCGATGTTTTGCGAATTTTTGCCCCGCTTATGTAGGGCTTTACATTTTTTTAAAAATCCGCTATAAATACGGAGACAATGGTATTTAACGCCTTGCGGGGCTTTTTTAAGGAAGGATAATATGTCGAGGACTTGTGAAATTTGCGGAAAACACACCGGAACAGGCAACAGGGTAAGCCACGCCAAAAACCGCACTCGGCGGACATGGAAACCCAATCTGAAAAAGGTAAAAACCGAAGTTGAGGGCACAACCTTCACGGTAAAAATCTGCACCCGCTGCCTCAGAAGCGATTTTATTACAAAGAAAGTCAACGTAAAGAAAACAGCGAATATTTGAGGCTGTTCCAAAACTGGAAAAATTTACAGAAATGTATGACTAAAGCAATTCACGGGGGGCCTGTCGGAGGCCAATAGCACCGTGTACACACGGCACTCTTGCCTCCGACACCCCTCGCCACTTTCATTGGGCATACATTTCTGCACTTCTTACATCATTTCTGACACTCAATGTTCACTATCAAGGCATAATACAGTTATCTACTACTCCCCTACAACAATCGAGTTGAACCAGGCATCGGTGTAATAGTCAAATGCCGGACCGAGGTCAACTTCCATCTCGGTATCGACCAGCTCTTCTTCTGTGTATAATGAATCGCCGGTTTTGTACTGCCGGGCGGGGACATTCGCCGTTGCAGGAAAGTCAAAAGTGTCCACAAATTCCGCATAAATTTCCGGCCGGTGGATAAAATCAATAAATTTGTGGGCCAGTTCGATGTTTTTTGCGCCCTTGGGTATGCACATATTGTCAATATAGGACGGGCCACCCTCATCGGGAATAAAAAAGACCGTGTCCTTTATTAGTTGGGGGTTGTCGACAATTTCTTCGGCAACTACTTCCGCATAACCGTGAACCACCCAAAAGTCACCATTGGCATAGCCCTTGCCGAACGATTCCGAATCAAATTTAACAAGATTCGGCTTCCAGGAATCATTAATGAGATCCCTGGCGGCTGCAATTTGGGCGGGATTTTTCGAATTTACCGAGTACCCCAAAAAGACAAGGGCGGCGCCCATCACATCCCTCATATCGTCCAGCATTGTCATGCGGCCCCGAAGATCCTCACGGCTAAAAATAGACCAGCTTCGCTCGAAATCGGGAACTTTGGCGGTATTGACCGTTATGCCTGCCGCCCCGTAAAAATAGGGAACTGAATATTCCATTTTCGGATCGTAAACGGCCTTTTGCAGCACATCAGGATCGACATTTCCCAAATTGGACATTTTAGATCTGTCGATTCTTTCCAACATATCTTCCTGGATCATAATCGGTACATAATCCCCCGACGGGAAGATTATGTCATAACCCTTGCCTCCCGCTTTAAGCTTGGAGTACAACTCTTCATTGGAAGCGAACTGATCGTAAACTACACGGACGTTGTATTCTTTTTCAAATTTTTCGATAACAGTTTCCGGTGTGTAATACGTCCAATTGTAAATTCTAAGCCGGGGGCCGCCGCATGAAATTGTGACGGCAAATACCAGCGCCGCCAAAACCGTAGGGAAGATAACATTCCTTTTCAATTATTCCACCTCCTATATTGTTTTACCTGATTGAACCAAACCAGGCGTCATTGTAAAGATCCAGTGCCGAACCGAGGTCATCTTTCAGTTCGGTATGAGCCAACTCTTCCTCGGTATACCAGGAATCACCCGTTTTGAGATCCCGGGCGGGAATGTTTACCGTAGCAGGAAACCCAAAGGCATCGACAAACTCGGCGTAAATATCCGGCCGGTGGATAAAATCAATAAATTTATGGGCCAACTCGATATTTTTCGATCCCTTGAGTATACACATGCTGTCAATGTAGGCCGGGCCGCCTTCCTCCGGGATAAAGAAAACAGTATCCCGCATAAGCCGGGGGTTGTCAATGATCTCCTCAAAAACCACTTCAGGATAACCCTGCACTACCCAAAAATCACCGGCGGCGTAACCCTTGCCGAAAGCCTCGGCATCGAATTTGACAAGATTCGGTTTCCAGGAATTGTTGATGAGGTCCCTGGCCTCGGCAATCCGGATCGGATCTTTCGTATTTACCGAATAGCCGAGGAAGGCCAGGGCATCACCCATTACTTCACGCATATCGTCTAACATGGTCATGCGGTCCCGGAGATCCCGGCGGGCAAAAATGGACCAGCTTTTCTCGTATTCGGGAACCCTTGCGGTATTGACGATAATGCCTGCGGCCCCGTAGTAATAGGGAACCGAATATTCCATTTTCGGATCGTAGCTTGTCTTTCGCAGTATTGACGGATCAATATTTCCCAGATTGGAAAGCTGCGATTTGTCGATGCTTTCCAACATTCCCTGTTCGATCATAATTGATACATAATCCCCCGACGGGAATACAATGTCGTAACCGGCTCCCCCCGCCTTGAGTTTGGCGAACATATTTTCGTTGGAATCAAACTCATCGTAAATAACCCTGACATTGTATTCCTTCTCGAATTTCTCAATGACCGTATCCGGCGTGTAATACGTCCAGTTGTAAATGTACAGCCGCTGTTTCCCTCCGAAAAGACCGCAACTAAAAACCGTGACGGACAATAACAGTACCGCCGGAACCGCAAAAAAGATGTTTCTCCTCTTCATAAAAAATCCTTCTACTTAGGTGTAATATATTTCAGGAAATTCCTGAGTGTAACACAGAGCAATACCGTTCCCAGGATCATCACCACGGAAAGGGCGCTGATAACAGGGGTAACGCCGCCGCGCCGGGTAATAGCCCCGTAGATAAATATCGGCAGCGTTGAAGAGCCGGGACCGGCGACAAAAAAAGTGATGACAAAATCCTCCAGGGAAAGCGTTATGGCGGTTAACAGGCCGGACAAAATGCCGGGCATACAAACCGGCACCGTTACGCGAAACAATGTCTGCCTCTCGGTTGCCCCCAGATCCTGGGCCGCTTCAATAACGGAAAAATCAAATTCGTCCAGCCGGGCCATCACCATGAGGAACACAAAGGGCAGGTTAAAAGTGGTGTGGGCGATGTATATGGAAAACAGACCCAGGGGAATACCGACACCGGCAAAAAATATCGACAGCGACACGCCGATTATTATCTCGGGGAGGATCATCGGCAGGAAAGAAATTGTCTGCACATAGGAACGCATTTTGAATCGGTACCAATTCACACCAATCGCTCCGAGGGTGCCCAGTACAGTAGCCGTCGCGGCGGAAGATACGGCCACAACAAGGCTGTTGGTGAGGGCCCTCCACAATTCCCGCGAAGAAAACAGCCGCCGGTACCAGCGCAAAGAAAAATTCGTCCAGTTCATCCCGGCGGCATCGTTAAATGAATAAAGGATCAACACCAAAAGGGGTAGAAATAAAAATACAACGGTAACAAAAAAAACGGTTTGTGAAAAAGAAAACTTCCGCCTAACGGCCCGGCGGGCGTGGCGTGCGGCTTCCCCCTGATCTTTTCCGGAGGTAAAAAAAGTGGCGGTGTCGCTGATTATACCTTTGAAGCTCATACCTGTTTCTCCCGCGAAATCTGCGGTTCTTCATCGGATCTTTGAGGAGCCTCAACAAGCATCGAAGCGTCCTGCCGCCGGACTCTCATCATGAAAAGCACCCCCGCCGTTGTTACCAGGGTAAGCACCATTGAAATCGCCGCGGCGCGGGGCCAGTTCCTCGACTTGGTAAGCTGGTCGGCGATTACGTTCCCCAGCATATAGGAATCCTTGCCTCCAACCAAAAGCGGAACGGCATAGGCCCCGAAAATGGGGATAAAGGTAAACAGCACCGCCGTAAAAATACCTCCCCGAATATTGGGCAGCAGTATCTTGATCAGGGCGGAGGTTTTTCCGGCTCCCAAATCGCGGGCCGCCTCCAACAGGGAAAAATCAAATTTATCAATGCTGGAAAATAACGGCAGTATCGCGTAGGGCAGGTACATATAAACCAGTACCAGCACCACGGCTTTTTGGTTATAGAGGAAATGGACGGGATCGACAATAAGACCGACACGAAGCAAGAATTCATTCAGAAAGCCGTTGTTCCCCAGAATGTTCATCCAGGCGAACACCCGAATAAGAAAATTCGTCCAGAAGGGAATAATAATTAAGAGAAGCAGGAAATTCTGGTTTTTGCTTTTTGCCATATAATAACCGCAGGGCAGTGCGACAAGGATCGTGATTACGGTGGCAGCAACAGCGGCAATAACGGTACGCAGGGTGATATTTAAAAAGATCCTGTCACCCAGGTAACGGTACGCATCCAGCGAAAACTCCCACTCCACACCGCCGTACAACCCTTTCTTTAAAAAGCTGTAAATAATGATAATAACAATAGGCGCAAGAAAAAAAAGGGTAAACCAAATCGCCATGGAACCAGAATACAGAAGTCCCAAATTTCTGTTTGCAACACCTCCCGGGGTGTTGCCTCCCGGTGCAACAGCTCCTGAGGTGGCATCCCCGGCCGTTTCGCGGCTCATTTTTTCACCTCGACAATGTAACCGTCGTCGGCGCTCCACGAGAGAAAAACAGAATCTTTCCAGCGGATATCCGGCCCTTCATCCGAATAATTGGCGTGCTGTTTCATAACCCTGATCATCCTGCTCATCACTTCAACGTAGAACTTTGTCTGAAAGCCGGAATAAATCGGCTCGTCCACCGTTCCCTGAAAAAGGTTGATGTCTTCACGTTTTGTTGCGGGCCGGTCCTTGGTTATGACGATTTTTTCCGGTCTGATGGTAAAGCTCACCGTTTGACCCGGTTTTACCTCGTCCACTGTGGTTACCTTTATTTTCCCCAAGCCGGAGATATCCAACTCGACCATATACTCCAGCCAGGGCCTGTCCATTTTCGTGACGCTAACCACAGTAGCGTCGGTTAGGTTGGTTTCCCCGATAAAATGGGCGACAAAATCGGTGGCGGGGCTTTCGTAAATTTCATGGGGCGTGCCTATTTGCAGCACATCGCCCTGGTTCATCACGGCCAGGCGGTCAGAAACCGAAAGGGCTTCCTGCTGGTCATGGGTAACGTAGATAAAGGTAATGCCGATTTTATCGTGGATTTCGTCCAGTTCGATAAGCATGCGCTGGCGGAGTTTGGCGTCCAGGGCGGAAAGGGGTTCGTCCAAAAGCAGCACACTCGGTTCGTTTATCAATGCACGGGCAATGGCGACCCGTTGTTTCTGGCCGCCGGAAAGCTGGTTCGGTTTTTTATGGGCGTGACTTTCAAGCTGCACCAGATGCAAATACTCATTCACCCTGTTTTCAATATTGCTTTTCGATGATTTTTTAAGCCGCATTGAAAAGGCCACATTTTCAAAAACAGAAAGATGGGGAAAAAGCGCGTAATTCTGAAATACCGTGTTCGCCTGCCGTTTGTTCGGCGGATCCGACAGAACGTTATAACCGTTAAACGTCACTGCCCCGCAATCGGGCTGTTCAAAACCGGCTATTATCCGTAAAAGGGTTGTTTTCCCGCAGCCCGAAGGTCCCAGCAGGGAAAAAAACTCGCCTTTTTTTATTTCCATGCTCACGTTGTTGAGCGCTCTAAAATCACCGAAGGATTTTGACACCCCTTTGATGACCACATCGCTTCCTTTCAACCTTTTACTTCCAGCCTCCTTGGGGCAAGCGGGCATAAATGCCCTGATACTGCCGCGATTCTCGGCTCGACGTAAATGCCGCCCTTGGCCTTTTGGGCTATATGAGTATTTATAAAAGTACAATGAGGATTTTCGGAGATATTGTCAACTACCTAGCGTATTCGGTTATCCTCGTTTCCCTGATAATCGTCACCTTTATCCTGCCGGGGTAGCGCAGATCGTTTTCGATCTTTTTGGCGATTTCCCTGGCAAGGTCGCGAGTTTGTTCGTCACTGACCGTCTCGTTATTGACCAGGATACGGAGTTCCCGCCCGGCCTGAATGGCATACGCGCTGGAGACGCCGGAAAAATCCCTGGCCGTATTTTCAAGGTTTTCAAGCCTCTTGATGTAATTGTCCAGGGTTTCCTTGCGTGCACCGGGACGGGCTGCGGAGATGGCATCGGCGATCTGCACCAGTACCGCTTCGATACAGGTAGGCTCGATGTCGTTATGGTGACTGCCGATGGCGTTGATAATCCGGGGATCCTCGCCCATTTTCCGGGCCATGTCCATTCCGATTTCGGCGTGGTTAAGGTCGGAGTCCGAATCGATGCCCTTGCCGATGTCGTGCAACAGGGCGGCCCG
>Ga0082212_10006336_pt1 | contig 15932 bp, 13 predicted proteins | sample TergutNt197P3_FD_71548 | JGI IMG/M metagenome (GOLD analysis project Ga0082212, IMG submission 71548) | Neocapritermes taracua P3 segment gut microbial communities from Petit-Saut dam, French Guiana - Nt197 P3 | ecosystem: Host-associated > Arthropoda: Insects > Digestive system > Gut ... | reverse complement strand
AAATGTAGAAAAAATAAACAAAAAAGTGTAGTACCTAAAAACGGCAACCACCAACAAAGCAAGCGTCAACGGGTTGCCGAAACATTAATAAACATGATAAACTGTGTATATAAAACACACCCTTTAAGATTAAATATAAAAAAACTTTTTCAAATTTAAGGATTTTTTAATAATTAACATGGTATTCTTACTTCAAGAGAGGAGAATACCATGTTTTTTAATATTTTGAAAAAAGACCTTAAACGCAAAAAGACCATGAACTTTATACTGCTAATCTTCATAACGCTGTGTGCATTGTTTACCGCTTCAAGTGTCGGTAATCTTGCGGTTGTTTTAGAAGCGACTGACTATTACAGCGAGCAAAGCAATCTTGCCGATACGTTTGTCTTCAAAAATAATGACGATATTGAAGTATTTGACACGTGGCTTGATTCACAAAATAATGTCCTTGATTACGAGAAAGTCACAGGGATTATTCTAAGCGACACAAATTTTTCAGACGGCAGTTATTTCACCATGATGGGAATTACTCTGCTTGCGCGAAATCCTAATGAATACAGTCTTCCTCTTGGTGACGACAATCAACCGTTAGCTGAATTAAAAAGCGGCGAAATTGCTTTATCTCGCTATGATGCAGACCGTTCCGGGTTAGAACTCGGTGATGAAATAATAATTACTCTCGGCGATAAAATAAAACCCTTTACACTGACATATTTAACACGCGATATAATTTTCGGCTCACCGTATATGGATACTAAAAGGCTGATTGTCAGTGATGATGACTTCGATTTCTTTCTGTCAAATGAAACTGTGACATATAATTTCTACTCAATTATAAACGATGATTCCGCTGTCTTTATCAGAGAATTGCAAAAGCAAGATTTTAATATCAATTCGGTCGTTGACAGGGGTATGGTGGAATCTTCTCTGTTGCTTGAACTCGTTATGGCAGGAATTTTGATTATAGTCGGCGTATTTTTAATCATCATTGCGTTTGCAATTTTGCGGTTTACTATTGTGTTTACCTTGCAGGAGGATTACCGCGAAATCGGGATTATGAAAGCGATTGGTTTGAAAAATTCCGCAATCAAAAATATCTACATTATAAAATATTTTGCCATTGCGGTAATAAGCACAATTATCGGAGTAATTGCAAGTTTACCGTTCGGCGCAATGATGCTTCAAAGTGTTCAGGATAACATCGCAATCCGTTCGGAGGGAAACATATTAATCAACATTTTATGCGGAATTGCAGTGGTGTTGCTTGTTGTGATATTCTGCCGACTCAGTGCGGGGAGTGTGGATAAATTCACCGCTATTCAAGCTATTCGCGGAGGCTCAACGGGAGAGCGTTTTAAAAAACAGAGATTCTTTCATCTTAATAAACGCAGAAGAACACCGACAGTGGTTTATATGGCGTTTAACAGTATTTTTAGCGCCCTGAAAAGCTATTCTGTTCTCATTATAACTTTTATTCTCGGAACACTCCTTATTATTTCACCGCTAAACGCTATGAATACTTTAACAAGCGATGAAGTAGTTTACCTTTTCGGGGTCACAAAAAGCGATGTGTTTATATTAGGTTTTGAAGAAAGCGAAGAGCATTTTAGGAATGAAAGTGACGTTTTTGATGAGGTAACACGTATAGAAAGTTTATACCGTGAAAACGGTGTAGAGATTATACTGAACCCGATTGCGTTTATGCCGGTGTGGGTGTACGCTGATGATATAAACGAAGGACATCAGTCGTTATCGTTTAAGTCTTTCGTCAATGACACAAGTGAACATAAAAACTACACAGACGGAACTCCGCCTGTTTTGGCAAACGAAGTCGCTATGACCGAGCTTAGCATGGATAAATTAGGGCTTGTAATCGGAGATACGGTTAATGTCAAATTCGGGGCAACAACACGGCAGTTCATTATTACCGCAAGTATGCAATCAATGAACAATATGGGGATTAGCATTATGTTTTCAAAAGAAGCGGAAACCGATATGAATATAGCGTCAATCATGGCGGTTCAGGGCGACTTTATTAATCGTGATAATATTGAATATCAAACAGAGAGGATTCGAGAAATCACGCCCGACTATCAAATCAAAACAACGTCACAGTATTTAGAACAATACCTCGGTTCTTCAATAAATAATGTCGGCAATATGAAAAACTTGATTTTGATTGTAGTAATGTTCATCAACTGCCTCATTACAATTTTACTTGCACGGACATTTATAACCCGTGAACGCGGCGAAATATCACTTATGAAAAACATAGGATTCGCAAACGTTTTTATACGAATATGGCAGGCTTTACGGATTGTGACTGTGTTGCTGATATCAATTGCTCTTGGGATACTGCTGTCAAATCCGCTTAATCCGGTCGTGGCACGGTTCACTTTCGGAATCATGGGCGCGCCGCAAACACAGCTTACCGTCGTTGCTTTTGAAGTGTTTTTCTTATACCCGTTAATCCTGTTTATCGGAACGTCTTTTGCGGCGTTGTTCGGTTCAATCGCAGTTAATAAAATAGATTTCAAAGAAATAAATAATGCAGAGTGAGGTAATTATCATGACCAATATATTAAATGTAAAAGACCTTTGTAAAACTTATATAATAAGTAAAAGGCAGAACAATGTTCTTAAAAACGTGAATTTTTCAATGAGCGAAGGCGAATTGGTAGCTGTAATGGGCGCGTCAGGTTCAGGGAAGTCCACTCTGCTTTACACCGTAAGCGGTATGGATAACCCCACTGCGGGGAGTGTGACGTTTTGGGGAAAAGAAATCGCCAAACTGAATAAAAATCAAATGTCAGACGTGCGGTTAAAAGAAATGGGGTTCATTTTTCAGCAGATGTATATGCTGAAAAATCTCACCATTTTTGATAACATTATTCTCCCCGCTTATAAAGCGAAGAGCGGCTCACGCAAAGAAAAAAACGAATACGCAAAAGAACTCATGCGTAAGATGGGGATTATCGAAGTCGCCGACAACGATATAAACGAGGTTTCGGGAGGTCAGCTTCAGCGTGCGTGTATTTGCAGAAGCATGATTAATAACCCGAAGATGATTTTCGCGGACGAACCCACAGGTTCACTTAACAAGCAGTCGTCGGCAGAAGTAATGGACGAGATTCTGCGGGTAAATCAAGAGGGAACGGCAGTTCTTTTAGTCACGCACGATGTCAGAGTCGCCGCTAAAAGCGACCGCGTTTTATACATTTCAGACGGAAACATCAAAGGTGAAAACTCGCTCGGTAAATACGGCGGCGAGAATACACTTAAAGAGAGGGAAAGAATTTTAAATAACTGGCTATTAGACATGGGATGGTAACGGACAGTTAATAATGAATAGTGAATAATTATAAAATTTTCAAGACGGCGGTGACATTCGTGTTGCCGTCGTTTATTTCAATGAAAATATCGCCTTTCATTTGGGTTAGGATTTTACGACAAATGTATAATCCCAAACCGCTTCCTTTCTGAGATTTAGCGTTGCTTCCGCGCCAAAAGCTGTCGAAAGCATGAACAATTTCTTCTTCGGGGAGCGTGTTGCCTGAATTTGCAACCGTTACAAGGCAACAGTCTTCTTCACGTTTAATATCAATTGTAATTGATTTACCGTCGCCGTATTTTATGGCGTTTTCTATTATATTTTGAAAAACCTCGACGCTTCGCTCAATATCACCGTAAATCAAACAATTATCATAAGCTTGAATAATAAATTCGGTTTTTAACAATTCTAATTTATCTGTATAATAATCGCTTATTTTACCGGTTAATTCGGACAGATAAAATTCAGAATTTATAAGTTCGATATTCAAAAAATCTTCCTTTGAAGTCTTAATAATATCATTGACGAATGATTCAATTTTATCAGCGTTGTGTGTGATTTTATACGATGTTTCCGCACTGTCACCCAACCCCTGCGATAAGGCTTTAGTGTAGAGTTTAATAGCGGATAGAGGAGTTTTTATGTCGTGGGAAATTGAAAGAATCAACATCTTCTTTTCTTTCACAAGCGCAAGTTCATTCATCTTACGCTGTTCAAGCGTTTCGCGGAGCATATCAAGCCCCCATATGAATTTTCCGAAGAATCGGCTTTTTTCTTCTTTAAGATTTTTGGTTAAATTCCCTTTAGAAAGTGTATACGGCATTTCGCTTACTTGATTGAACGGTTTTATTATTTTTAACTTTATATAAAAGAGAATTGATATTGTAATAACGGCAGTCAGTGCAATACAGAAATTAACAATAATTAATACTTGATTGCTTGAATTATCATTGCTGTAAGTGAACTTAATATATTCGGAATTATAAGTTTTAATTACATACGGGTCGTTGTCGTCAAAATCCGAATCTTCCGAAATGACAGATACTTTTTTTACATATCGGCAGTCACTTAAATCATAATCATCGTTATTAACAATGCGGTCAAAAACGCGGTTAATTTCAACCAAGTAATGTTTATTGTTTGAATTTGAATAGTTTAACAGAAATATATTTACCGACACAAACAACAATGCAAATATTACTGTTATTATAAATATAATTTTATTAAAATTGAGCATATTTATTCCTCAAATTTATATCCCACACCCCAAACGGTGAGAATGTGTTTTGGTTTTTTCGGTTCTGATTCTATTTTTTCGCGCAGTCTGTTAATATGAACCGTCAAGGTTTGCGGTTCGCTGAAATTATCCGTCCCCCATACTTGATTGAAAATATGCTCTTTTTTTAATGCCTTGCCGCGGTTTTGAACGAGAAATAAAAATAAATCGAATTCTTTTACATTCAATTCCAATATCTTATTTTTGAACTTAACAGTTCTTGATTCGGTGTCAATTTTAATGTCCGTCAGTTCAATCAAGGATTCCTTTTTATAATGACGGCGATAAAGCGAGTTCACTTTTGCAATCAGCAAATCTACATCAAAAGGCTTTTCTATATAGTCGTCAGCACCCAGAAGTAACCCGTTCAGCTTATCGTCTTTATCGGTTTTCGCGCTTATAATTATAAGCGGCAGATTTTTCTCGCTGTGAATCTTTTTGCATACTTGAAACCCGTCAATTCCGGGGAGCATAATGTCAAGCAAAACAATTTTTACATCGTTGTTGTTTATATATTCCAATCCATCTTCCCCGCTTTTAGCATTATATGAACTGTAACCCTCTTTTTTCAGAAATAAAGCGAGCATTTCCGCAATATCGGGACTGTCTTCAATGATTAGAATATCTGTGTGTTTAGGTTTATTTTTCATATATGAACATTCCTTTCTCGGTTTGAATTTATTTCAAGCCGATTTTTCATGTAATAAGTGGCAACCCACTTAACCCACAATAAAAATTATGAATTTTTAAGCCAATTTCGTGAAAACTGCACAAGCAAGGCGATATTCGACAAAATACGAATTGTAACCGCCAAATTTTTTACCACATCACTAAAAGGCACAACAAGATGAGTGACAGGATTATCACAGGAATTTGTGAAAATCCTCTAATCAAGCCGTTTTGACAGAAACCAAATCATGCGATATAATACGAATCACAATCAAACAACCCCATCGGCTTTATCTAAGTTTTCCTTAATCTTCTGCACTTCCTGTTGAACATTCACCCACAAAGCAGAGGTTATGTTTTCAAGCGGAAGCAACACTTTAACGGTTGTGTTATTTGACATAATATCAAAATACAGCTTCCCGTCGTCGCCCGTTTGCAATTTGGCGCCGGAGATAATTGTACCAAGCAAATTCAAAATAGTCAGCCCCTCATCACTTGACAGCAATAGATTTATCATTGTCGGAGCGGCAGTGAACGGCAACAAAGCACAAACATTCTGTATTTCCTCGTCAAATTCCTCCGCAACCGTTTCTGTTACTTTTTCAGATGTAAAATCAAGGTTTTTTAATTTCTGAAACAAGCGTAGCCGTTGCACTGCATTAGGATACAACCCCGTTTCAAGGCAAATATCGGAAACAGTGCGGTTGTTATCGGGGATAAGTCCGAGCAGATAATCGGCGGAAACATCATATTTCTCGCAAATCGCACGGAGTACGCCTATGTCGGGTGTCCGTGATTCCTGTTCGTAATAACTCATCGCCCCGCGCGAAACACCAACGCTGTCGGCAAATTCGCCTTGATTCATCTTCCCTTTCCGCAGTTTGCGGATTCGAGTTGAAAAAGTATGCCTAAGTTTAGCAATATCCATGTTATAATCCTCCGTTTGTTAATACAGCTATTATAACATAACAATCGTGAGATGTCAATATACATTTTCATCATTGTGTCTAACATTGTTGAACAGCATTGACAGCCGTGATTTTATGAGTATAATAGAAACATACGTGAACATAAATCAAATACATTCACATAAAAGAATAACCCCATCTGATGAAAAATAATTCACCAATGCCATAACAACTTCGCCACGATATGAGCGAGTATAAACCGATAATCGGTTGAGATACCTTGGTAAAAGGGAAAAAGTGCGGTGACGGCTATGCAGTATTGCGGCGGTCGGCGGCGTAAAACGGAAAGGTAATCAGTTTGAGGAACTTATCAAAAAAGAAAATTTTTCAAAAGCATTGACAAAACAATAAAAACAGCGTATAATAAAGGTGCAATGAAAATTGTAGTCGGCAACAAGATTGTCCGGCTTTGCGTTGAAGCGGTTAATAAGTCAAGGCAGTAACCGTGGAGCTTCGTATAAGGGTTGTATGTTTGTCCACCACTTGAATAGGCAGTATCGCCGAACGAAAACATTCACGAAAGCAGTCTTGGTACTAAGACTGCTTTTATTATTCCATAAGGAGAAATAAAAAATGTCAACAACGGAAGAAATATTGTTAAACTCTACTAAGGCGTATGAAAAGCTGTTAAACAAGGAATACACTGTAACGGTCGGAAAGAATAAAGAATTAAAATCCTATAAACTGCGATTCACGACTGACGAGTATAAACATCTTTTCGGATTACACAAATTAGACGACAGGCTTGATATAAAGCGTTCTCCGTCTAACGGAGTTTTCAAAAGTATATTAGACGGAAGTATAAAATGCTCATATGTCACTTCAAGTAAAAACTATTCTAAAATAAGGAAACGTGTAGAAAACATAGTTGATTTGGAAAAATACATTGACGGGTTTTGCGAAATATATGATTGGGATATGGTTAAATCACGCTCGGATATAATCGGCGACAGAATGATTCCGAACAAATCTATCAAAGATGATAAAAATAACATCTACATTTTCTTTAATGACGGTGGTGTTGATTCAAGCACAGAGTTGAGAATCGGGGATATTGTCATCGGTGAATTCAACATAGAAATACCTGTTTCCTTTATTGTAGAGCCTTTCAAGGATTACACGGCTAATTTGGTTCGTCCCGCAACGGTACTCTATAAAGAAAAAACGGACAAAGCAACACAATAAAAAATTATCATTGCTGATAAATTATCGAAGTAAAAACAATCAAATAAATACATATCGGTTTGAATTTAATTCAAGCCGATTTTTCATTTACCGAAAGGAGGTTTCCCATGAACAAACACGCACCACCGCCCGAAATCAAAGTCACAGTACACATACCCGATAAAGTCCCGCAAGCGGTCAAACAGCGTAAAATCAACATCATCTACGATATTTTGACAAAATCCGAAAATAACTCTTGCAATTTCAAGCCGGACGCGCTATAATAAGGTCATAAGAATTTATAGTGCATTTATCGGCTTGCATTAATGAAAATGGAGGCTGATAAAATGAAATTAACGGCAATTTATGCACGGCGTTCGGTGAGCGATAAAGACAAAGACAACAATTCTTTGTCGATTGACAGCCAAATTGCGGAATGTGTAAAATCACTTGCAAAGGGGGAAGATTACAGGATTTACTGCGATGACGGTAAATCTGCAAAAGATTGTGCGAATCGTCCGGCGTTCCAACAGATGATGAGCGATTCAAAAGAGGGTTTAATTGATAGAATTATCGTCAAAAAATACGACAGATTTTCAAGGAATATGCGTGATTATCTCAATGTAACCAACAAACTCGACAGCTACGGTGTGGGCGTATCTTCTCTGACGGAACCGTTTAACACAGCGACAAAAGAGGGGCGAATGATGAGAAATACGTTGCTCAACTTCGCAGAATTTGAGCGTGAAACAATCGCCGCACGAGTAACCGATGCGTATGTTACCCGTTCTACCGAAACAGGATTCTATCAGGGTGGTAAAATCTACTACGGCTACGAATCCGAAAGGCGAACGGTCAACGGAAAAACAGGCTCGGTGCTTGTGCCGTCGGCACAAGCGGAAGCGGTCAAGATTATGTACGAGATTTACAAGAAACCTAAAACTTCGTTACAGGACATCGTAAATCATTTCCGTGATAATGAAATAAACGCTGTTGCAAAAGGTAAAATTAACAAAGACCGCAGTCATTTTTCACTGTTGCTGAAAAGTCCTCTCTACGTCCGTGCTGATAAAGAAGTGTACCGGTATCTTGTTTCAAAAGGATATGAGGTAATTGACGATGTAGAAGCGTTTGACGGTGTTCACGGATTGTTTCGTCATAAGAGAGCAGACGGCTCGGAGTATATCAAGGTCGGATACCATGAGGGTTTAATTGATTCCGAAACATGGCTTACAGTACAAGACAAAAAAGCGAGCAATCAAAAAGTTCCGAAAGGCAACGGTTCTAAAAATTCATGGCTTACAGGATTAGCAAAATGCGGACTTTGCGGCTATGCGTTGGCGATAACGTACACTTGGAATACCCATAAAACAAAACGGTGGCGTTATTGGATGGACAGGGGCGAATACACGTTAAAATCATGCGTGAAAAAGCGGTTAAAAATCAAGCCTGACGAAACAGAGCAGATTGTTTATACGGCAATGCAAAAACGGATTAAGGAGCTTGAAATCGCCAAACGCAAACGCTCAAAACCCAATCCCGAAACTGAATCAATCAAGGCTGACGTAATTCGTTTTGACGAGGAAATCAGTAAACTGCTTGACAAACTTTCGGAAGCAGATTCGGTGTTGTTTGAGTATATTCAAGACAGGGTGAAATCACTCCACGAAAAGAAATCCGAGTTGGAGGAGAAGCTCCGTACCAAAGCTCGCAAGCATAAGGAAATCGACACTGCACCGCTGACCGACCCGATGAGCCGTTGGGATTCGCTGACGGTGAATGAGAAGAATACACTCGCAACGACTATGATTGAAGTGGTGTATGTATCTGACGACAAAGGCGTTGACATTAGGTTTAGTATTTAGTTGTTACGGTGTGTGAATGGGTGTGCCACTTAGCATCATGATATGACCATCGCCCATTTGTTCATTGAAATAATCGGTTTTCATTTGCATATCGCCGGCACGACCGCTTTCACGAGTAGTCACTCCGGCTACGTTGGTCATTTTTGTCATTACGAAGCCGTTTTTATAAGCGTGGCACTCATCGACTACAAGATAATCAAACCCCAATTCCTCAAATTCCAAGAGATTATCCTTTTGTTTCGCCGCCGACTTCGGGTCGATTAACTTAGCAATTCTCGCCTCCATGCGTTTTTTCGCCAACTCCAACTGCTTTGTAGTCGGGTCGCCTCTGCCGTGCTTCTCCCGCTTGCGTTCGCGAAGCATATCCTCAACTTGGTCGAGTTCTCTTTGCATAAACTCTAACCGAAATTTAAGGCTCATCGGGATTTTCTCAAATTGCTCACGAGAAAGTATAACGGCATCGTATGAGCCTGTTGCAACTTTCGCCGTGAACATCTTACGTTTAGTTTCGGTTGATAAATCGTCGTTGGTAACTGTCAAGAGCCGTGCTTCGGGATAAAGTTTTCTCCATTCTTTGGCGATTTGCTCTGTTAATGCTTTTGGCACGACAACACAGGCTTTATCAATCAAACCGAGTTCTTTTTTACGCATAACACTTGCGAAAATTACCGCCGACTTTCCTGCACCTACAACGTGAGCAATCAGAGAATTACCGCCGAGAGTAGTCCTCGCAACTGCGTTTTTCTGATGTGAACGCATTTCAAAATCCGAAATCATACCGGGGAAAGTAAGACGAGAACCGTCGTATTCCCTACCGACAAGACAGTTGAAAATATCATTATACTTGCGTTCATATTTGTTACAGAGTTTGTCGTCGGTATAAAGCCACTTTTTGAACTCCGCTTTAATCAACTTTGCCTTTTCGAGAGCCAATTTAGTCGCCTTGTGGTCGGTTTTCATAACCGTCTTAGACGGGTCATCGGGGTGCGGTGCTTCATATTTTACGACAATCTGTCGTTGGTTGAGCGACTTTTCGGCAAGTGCGTACAAGCTGAACGCTTCCGTGCCGTAAGATTTAGTTTCATTGATATTGAGGTCGCCTTTGTTGCGAAGTCTTGCTCCTGACACTTCAAATTCGCCGGTTGCCGTAGAATACGACACTTCACCGTAGCTTTTGAAAAACAATGTCGTATTTCTTTTCGTGGGTCGTTTCGGGCATATCCAAAGAAAACTGTACTGTTTCATTCGGCGAATCTTTAAGCCATGTGCTGTACAAATTTTCGCCCACTTTTTGAAACTGAATTTCCGTGATACCCTGCTTTTTATCTTTAACTTCCTCCGACGGGTCAGCACCGTACCACTTTAACCACTGTTCGCGGTCAGTTTTGTGCAACTCGTCCGAGAGTTTATCACGTTCAATCTGTAACTCGACATACGTTTTTCTGAAAGCTAAAGTATTCCACTCCGCACTTGCCGCACCTATTTCGGTAACGGCAGCTTTGCCCATTTCTTGAATCTGCTTACAGACTGCGTTCAACCGTTCTGTCAATTGCGATATTTTCGGGTCAAGAGCGGGTTCGTCTTGAATATACGCCGTGTCACCGCCTACAACTTCACCTTTGTTATTAACCGCAACAATCCTGTAACCGTCGGCTATTACCGTTTCCAAATACTTCTCAAACGAATGGGAGGGAACACCGCACATTGGGACAGATTTACCCTCGTGCGTCCGTGAAGTCAAGGTTAAATCGCAGATTTGAACGGCTACTTTTGCATCATCGCCAAAGGCTTCATAAAAACCACCTACTTGTACAAACACGATAACGTCGGGGTACTGCTCTTTCGCTGATAAATAGCGAGAATATGCCGTATCAGGCGGCTTAATCCCTTGAACATAACCGTGTGCGTTCGATTCACGCTCCGCGCTGTCGTTGAGGAACAAAGCAAGGTTTTCTTTCGGTTCGGCGGGTAAAGGGTTTCCCACTTCATCGTGGAAAACCTCCGCTCGCTCTAACTCGAAACCTTGATATTTTACGTTGGTTAACAAGTCGGCGAGTTTAACGGCGAGGGTCATTTTCTGATTTCGTCCCTGCAAATCTTCCAAAAACTCATAAGCCTGTGCTTTGTTTTCGGCAAGTTCCGTACCCTCAATCGGGTCAATAAACGCACCGCGAGCGGAATTAGCCGCCGCCTTAGTTTTCGCAATCTATTCCGATTTCATATTTGTAAGCTGTCTTCTGACGAGTTCAATCGCGTCTGCTGTGTCAACAAACTCAATGTTCTTTGTGATAATAAGCGACTGGTTTGTTTCAAGAATATCCTTGAAAATGCTGTCCGTCACCGAAGAAGTCGGCAGTTTCTGAAAATACAAACACCTTGCGTACTTCTCGTTGAACATAAAGTAATCTTTCTTAAACTCGAAGTATTCGGGACAGCAGAGCATCTTTTCAGAACGCCGCGCAAACTCGTCGCGGGTAATGAACGACAAGTCGGTGTTTACTCCACGGAATATATCGCAGAGAAGCCCAAGCGAGATTAGCACCACAAACTGGATTAATTTTGTCTGTGCAAACCCATTCGCTATATTCCCGAAGAACCTCTGCATCGCCACATAAACCATAAACATCACGACAATTACCGCAATTTGCAGAACGCAAGCGATATAGTTCTTGATGAACGACTTGCCCACATCGCTTGACAAGTCCGAGGCGAAAGTACAGAGCGGTAAAGGTGCGAAAATCGTATACAGAGCAAGCTCGAACACGCGCCCGATTACGATGACAAAAACAGCAACCGCGATTCCTTTCATAATGAGGAAATACGGTTGCAGTAACACCATTTCAAGCGTTGTGTTGAACGCACTGGCGGAAGTCGGAATACCGAACGAATCTGTACTGATTGCACCCGCCGCAGGGAACGCAGGAGCGTTCGGATAGAAAATCCGCACCGCGTCTTCCGATATGACATAGTTATAATTCACCGACATATTCGTCTGCGTGGTAAACGGATTCCAGAACGTGCCTATGCTCTCCCAAAAAGAATCCCATGTTACTCTTGAAATCGTGTACGTTTGTGCCGTACCATACGGCAGAAAATCAGCCGAACCGCCGAGTGCCGCCGTGTTTATGGAGTTAAACCCCGCATAAATATGACCGACAATCACGTCGGCATTTTGCACGACTTGTTTTATTACGATGATTTTCACAAGGAAAATCAAGATGTTTTCCCACTTTGAACTCCATTCAAAATTGATTGATTTTCGGAAAAATTCCACCATTAAGAGTAGTGTCGCAACGGTCAGCGACATAGCAATAATAGCGTTGCGAATCGCCGTTAATCTGTTTCCCTGCGTAGTTCCCGCAAGACCGTTTACAACCTGATACGGCGAAGTCTGGGCAAAATCAAACGCTTTTCCGAGAATATCGTTTGTTTCACGCACATTCGTTGTGATACTCGCATATAAGTCATGCACACCAAATCCGAACATATCAACAAACGCCGAAGCCCCCGGTAACATCATCGAGAAAATTGCGATTGCAATCACAAACCCATATATTTTCGTCCGTAACGTCATCTTCTGCCAAGCATATACACCGCTCCATTTCAGAACGCCGTTATTTGCGTAAGCGAGCATTTTATGTCGCGGTAACGGTTTAATTCTACACATTTTCGGAGAATTTTTCTTTTTGTATTTCTTCACAAATCTTATTCCCTCCTTAAACGAACTGCGGTAAAATAACCGCTATTGCCGCTGTCATTGCACCTGCGGCGATTGTTTTAAGTGCTGTAACTTTTACAGGCGCGTTGTTGTCTTTTATTGAGAATCCGAACATTAACGAGCCGATGAACAACGTCAACGCACCCACTCTGCCAATCCAACGACCGATAAATGTCAAGATTGCTTGAAATTCCGCGTCTGCTCCCCCTGTACCGAAATTAAAAATATTCAGATTGCTAACCGCCGACACAATCATGAACCCCGAAACCATAGTCAGCACCGCTAATATCTGCTCTCGTGCGTCTTCAGACTTGATTGACAAAGCGAATTTAACCGCCCCGACAAACGCCACAAGTCCGCCGAGCCGTGAAATCCACGTTGTAAAAAACGTGACTGCTCCGGCGGCTAACTGCCCCGGTGTGCCTGTCGGCGGTGTGGGGAGTATAGTTAATAAAGTTGCAAATTCCATATTTGCACCGTTCTCCTCTCATAGAGTGGGGTAAAAATCCCCCGCATTTCTGAAAAGAAACGCAGGGGAAATAAATACCCAATTTGGCTCTAACCTACATCGTGTCCCCGAGAAGCTGTTTCGTAATTTTTACAGCTATATTCGGGCTTGCGACCGCAGGCTCTGCGGTTAGGTGAACAAGTTGAACATACTTGCCGCACCGCAGACTGCCGCAACAACGAATCCCGCAACCATAGTCAATAAGCCGGCTTGCTTCTGTTCCGCGTCGTTGGACTTGATTGCGAGTGCGAACATAATCGCACCGACTAAAGCAACGAGCATACCGATTCTTGTCAGCCAAGTGATGAAGAAGTTGATAACGGTTTGGTATGTTCCCTCTGCACCGCCTCCTGCCGGAGCCGCAGGCGCACCCGCCGCACTTGCCGTAACGGTAAAGAGAGTGAACATGACCATCATTACCGCCATAACAGCGAGGATTTTTCTGAGTTTTTTGCCGTTTACTCGTCCGAGTAAAGTTTTAGTTGTTCCTTGGGTTGTTTTAGTTAAAGTTTTCATAATAAAAATTCTCCTATAATTTTAATAATTTGTTTTCAGTTTCACATTATGAAACTGTCAGTGTTTACAACGGTGTCAGCGTATGCTTTTATCGCTTGTGGAACCGTTCGTTTTGCGTTCGCCGAAATTGCTTGCGGTTCTTTGTTCGCTAAATCGGCGATTGATTCATGGTCAATGCAAGTTGTGTCATAATGCGGCTCATCGCCCCATTCGTCATCGTCGTCCGCTACGGAAAGTTCATGGTATTTCTCATCAATACGTTCCTCCTCTTTGAAATAATCGGGATTTGGGTCTGCTTCGGGCAAGTCAAATCGCTCATAATCCATTGGCTTACCGTATTTTTTGTCGCAATCTTTAAAGTCCGCAAATTCCGCAACATCATCAGGCACGGAATTATCGCCGTAGAGTTCAATATCCGAATGAGTTTCAAACTCGACCGACTTAACAACCTCGCTTGTAACCTCAGTTGGCGGGTCTGGCGGGTGAATTGTCCGCTGTAACTTCTCACGGGTTACATCAGTCTGCGGTTTCGGATTGAGTTCCTCGCATTGCTTGGCAAACTGTTCTAACGTAACCGCTCTAACACTGTACTTGTCGAATTTGTTTTTGCTGTCGAAATCCTCTGTAAACTTGAAATTCGGGTGCTTCTCAATCGGAAATTTGTTGCAGTAAAACGGATTATGCGAGCGTATCATCAAAATGCAATCACTAATCGGCATTTTCTGAATCTCATCGGGGAACATCAATTCGCGACCTAAAATTGAGTTGCTCTCTGCTGTTGAATCCGATTTATGACCTCCTGTAACCGTCCTGTTTTTACTTTCAAGGTCGATTGTTTCTTTTCCTAAACTCTCCGAAATTTCCTTGAGCGTACTCGTTTCCTTACCGCCGAGAAATAATAAACTGTCGCAGTTACCGGTAATCACCTCCCAAGTTTTTTCATAACGTGCCTTTAATTGAGCGAGGTTTTGGATTATAACATTCAGCGACATTCCCATTGAACGGACAAAGGCAATAACCTTGTCGAAGTCGGGAATTTCGCCGATGTTTGCGAACTCGTCCAGCATGAAACGCACATGCACGGGAAGGCGCCCACCATATTCGAAATCTGCCTTCACATAGAGGGCATCGAAGATTTGGCTATACATCATAGCAACGATGAAGTTGAAGGTATCATGCGAATCGGGGATAACGGCGAATAGGGCGGTTTTTTCATCGCCAAGGCAATCGAGTTCGAGGTTATCGGTGATGGTTAGCGCGGCAATTTCGCGGATGTTGAAGGGGGCTAGGCGCACAGAGCAGGATACCAAGATGGATTTCGCCGTCTGCCCTGCGGCTTGCTTGAAGATTTGGTATTGTTTTAGAGCGATGTGCTGAGGGTCTTTTTCTTCTAGCATGCCGAAAAGCCTGTCCAAATCGGATTCATAATCTTCTTGGCCTTCGCGGACTTCAGCGGCACGCAAGAGCTCCATAACCATTGAGAAATTTTGCTCATCATCGGGCGCTTCTTTATATAGGTAGAAAACAAGTGCGCAGAGGAGTGCGGTTTCAGCTTTTTCCCAGAACGGGTCAGACTGTTGCGCTTGGGGCGGGGTTGTATTTTTAATCAGAGTTCTGATTAGTTTTAGGACGTCTTTATCATCATTTATGTAAACGAACGGATTATATGCGCATGAGTGCTTTTGGTCGATGAGGTTTAACACTTTCACCTTATATCCACGATTATGAAGCATTCCGGCGCAAGAGTGCAGGAGTTCGCCTTTGGGGTCGGTAATAACAAAGCTGGTGTTGGCTTGCAGGAGGTTTGGCTTAACGAAAAAGCGGGTTTTACCGGAACCGGAACCACCGATTACGCATACATTAACATTTTTGCGGGTTTTATATGAATTTAGGCTCATTTTTTCCGTTTCTGTCCAG
>Ga0082212_10006335_pt1 | contig 15932 bp, 15 predicted proteins | sample TergutNt197P3_FD_71548 | JGI IMG/M metagenome (GOLD analysis project Ga0082212, IMG submission 71548) | Neocapritermes taracua P3 segment gut microbial communities from Petit-Saut dam, French Guiana - Nt197 P3 | ecosystem: Host-associated > Arthropoda: Insects > Digestive system > Gut ... | reverse complement strand
GGGAACCATGATCGCCCCCGCGACCAACGTTAGCGTGGGGCTGATGAATCCGGTGCAGCTTGGCGCGCTGTTCGCCTGTGTACTGGGCGGGTTTCAGACTTTTTACGGCCCCGTGATCGGCGCGTACATCATTGGTATCGTGCCTAACTTTCTGTCTTATTACGTCAGTTCCGTATGGGGAACTCAGATCATGTACGTGCTCATTTTGGTTTTCCTGCTCTTCAGGCCCAACGGGCTCATCGGCAGGAAATATGTAAAGAAAGTGTAGGGGGCGGCTATGCAAACACATGCGCGGCTGCAAAAATCACTGTTAATGGCCCAAAGGGCGTACCGCAATCATCATATGCGGTTTTTACTGTTCGGTATGCTTCTGGCGGTCCTGCCGATCTTAACCGGCGCGGGCCTGGTGCGGGTGAATATCCTCACCACGATGGCCAGCGTCCTGATTTATTCCGTCGCCGCCCTGGGTCTAAACCTGCTCCTGGGTTACTCCGGATTGGTATCGCTGGGCACGGCGGGCTTTATGGGCCTGGGCGCTTATTTGGCGGCTTTCTTTACGAAACAGATGGAGATGTCCTTCTGGGTCAGCCTGCTCGCCGCACTGCTCGTACCCACGTTAATCGGCGTGCTTGTGGGGCTGGTTTCGCTGCGCATCGCGGGGCTATATCTGGCTATCGCCACATTATGCGTATCAGAGATCTTGCTTAAAACGTTCGAGGAAGTTGAAGCCTTTTCGGGCGGTATGCGCGGTATTCAAATCCGTTATCCTGTCATTTTCGGTTATCAGATGACCCGGGAAAGCATGTATTGGATGCTGGTGGCTATACTGATCTTCATGATGATGCTGACCTACAACCTGGTCAACGGCCAATTCGGCCGCGCCTTACACGCCATGCGGGGGAGCGAGTCGGCGGCTCAGGCCATGGGCGTGAGCCTGCTGAAGTACAGGCTGATCGTGTTCGCACTCGCGACGGCTTACGCAGGGCTTGCCGGTATGCTGTATGTGTTCTTCATCCGGGCTTCCTATCCCACCACATGGGGGCTGACCTTGTCGCTTAATCTGGTGGCGGCCATCGTCATCGGCGGATTACGATCCATATACGGTACGGTTATCGGCACCTTTGTGGTGTGGGCCATGAGCGACCTGATCATCAAGCAGCTGCCCGTTATCAAGGACATGTACGGCGTCGCCTACATCGTCACCGGCATCCTGATTGTGCTGATCATCCTGTTTTATCCTAACGGTTTAAGCCAAATCTTTCACGATGTGAAGAAGCTGGCGCGGCTGCCGCGGAAGAGGGGGTAGCGCATGACGACCGGCGATATTTTACGGGTGGTAAACCTCTCCATACAGTTCGGCGGCTTAAAAGCTGTGGACGACCTGTCCTTTAACGTCCGCGGAGGCGAGATCTTCGGATTGATCGGACCTAACGGGGCAGGCAAAACCACCGTGTTTAACTGCATTACCCAGTTTTATAAACCTGATAAGGGAGCGGTGTGGCTCAAACATGACGGAAGTGAAATCAATCTGGTCGGCGTTCCGGTACACAAGATCATCACGTACGGACTGGTCAGAACATTTCAAAACGTGGAAATCATCAAAGAACTGTCCATCATAGACAACGTACTCATCGGCGCGCATATCGCCTACAAGGCCTCTGTTTTAGAACAGGCGCTGAAGATCGGAAGGGCAAGGCGGGAAGAAAGACTGCTCCGGGAGAAGGCGGGACAGATACTGGAGCTCATGGGCATCGCTGACAGGAAGGATTTGCCGGCCGGCGGTCAGCCTTACGGCGTGCTGAAAAAGACCGAGCTGGCCAGGGCGCTGATGTGCGCGCCAAAACTGATTATCCTGGATGAGCCCGCCGCCGGGCTGAACGATACGGAAACCGACCATCTGGCCGATACCATCCGAACGATCCGGGATCAGTATGCATGCGCGATCTTGCTGGTGGAACACGACATGCGTTTGGTGATGGATGTATGCGACCGCATCTGCGCCATCTCTTTCGGCAAATTCCTCACCGTCGGCACACCGGAGGAAGTGCGTGTGAACAAGGATGTTCAAAAGGCCTATCTGGGGGAGGGTGGCGGATGAACGGATATGCGCTGGCTATAGAGGGTCTGGCTGTCAGCTACGGCGCGATCGATGCTGTGAAGGGCATCTCCCTGAAAGTGCCCCAAGGCAGTATTACCGCCTTGCTGGGCGCCAACGGCGCCGGTAAAACGTCCACGCTGCGGGCGATATCCGGGCTTATCCCCGCAGCGAAGGGCAGTATGTCCTTTTACGGGAAAGACATCACGAAAATGCGCGCTGAAAAGATTACCGCGCTGGGCATCACGCAGTCGCCGGAAGGGCGTATGATTCTGGGTGACCTGACGGTGGAGGAAAACCTCAGGATAGGCGCTTACACGGTCGGAAAGCGATCCATGGAAGAAGGATTTGCCCGTTGTTACCGCTATTTCCCCCGGCTGGAAGAACGAAAAAAGCAGATCAGTTACACCCTCTCGGGCGGCGAACTGCAGATGCTGGCCATTGCGCGCGCCATGATGAGCTCACCTAAGCTGCTGCTGCTGGACGAACCCTCTCTGGGGCTGGCGCCTCTGGTGGTGCGCAGCATCTTCGGCATCATTGCCGACATCAAAAAAGAGGGGGATACCGTGCTGATCGTGGAGCAAAACGCCTTACAGACACTGAAGATTGCCGACTATGCCTATGTGATGGAGACCGGCTTTATCAGCCTGGAAGGCAGCGCGGATGAACTGATTAACGACAAGCGCCTGGTGGAAGCCTACCTGGGCGGGCGGGACATTAACAGAACCGTACATTGACGAAAGCCGATGTATAGATAAATAAAAAGGAGAGTACTGCACCATGAAAAAATTGTTTTGTATCCTTGTGTGCCTCACCCTGACATTCGGCCTTGCCGCCGCCGCTTTGGGCGATGTGGCGTACAGCCAAGGCGCTGACGAGAAGGAAGTTCGCGTTGGCAACTCCGCCGCCACCTCCGGCGGGTTCGCTGTGGTGGGCGTGCCCCTGATCGCGGGCATGGAGGCGTATTTTAAGATGGTGAATGAGAATGGCGGCATTGACGGCCGGCAGATCACCTTCTGGCATACCGACGACGAGTTTGATCCTGCAAAGGGTAAGGCTGCCCTGGAAGAAATGGTGGAAGACGAGAAACTGTTCGCCATCGTCGGCGCGATGGGTACACCTGTCGTCGCGGCGGTCATCGACGACATGAAAGACTACGGCATCCCCTGCGTCTATTTTGCCACCGGTATTCCGCAGCTGCTGGCCAACGGCGCCAAGACCAACGCGGAAGGCTACAACATTTTCCCCATCCAGCCTCTGTATGAGACCGAAGGCCGCATTTTGACCGCGTACGCCACAGGGAAATTTGACGCGGTCAAAATCGGCATTATCTATACAAACGATGACGCGGGCATTACGCTGCACAAAGGCGTACAGGCTCAGGTCGGCGAACTGGAAGGCATAGAGCTGGTCGCCGAGCAAGTCGCCGCAGGGACCGCAGACGCTTCCGCCGCGGTAACATCGCTGAAAAACGCCGGCGTGGATGCCGTGATTGTGGCCGCTATCCAGGCGACCTGCCCCACCATCATTAAAGAACTGGCGGCGCAGGGTGTGAATAAACCCGTGCTGACCACCTACAGCAATGCCGGCATAGACACCTCTTCCGCGGTGATCGAGGCGATCACGGACCGGTTCGACGTATACGCGACCGCATGGGTCGACGCGGGCGACGAAGAAGCGATGGCGGAGTACGCGGAATGGATCCCCGCAGATTATATCGCCAACGCTTACGCGATGGCCGGCTGGATAGCGGGAGCCGCCTTCACGGAAGGTCTGCGCCGTATCGAAGGCGAGGATATCACTTGGGAGAATTACATGGCCGCCATGGAATCCGAGCCCATCAAACTGCCTTTCGGCGCCGCCGTTGATTACGCGAACGGCAATCGCTGGGGCACCCAGGCGATGAGCCTTTCCAAGGTTGTCGAAATCAGCGATGAAGCGCCCATGGGCTGGGAGAACGTCGAACCCGTCACGAACATGGCCGACTTGCTGAAGTAAAAGCCCGAAAGTATCGGAGATTCCCGACTGCGCCCATATTTAGAGGATGAAAATATCCGGGCCGCCGGTTCGTACGAGCCGGCGGCCTTTCTTATACGCGGGTAACCTTATTCATTTTAACAGAGGCTGTTCGAATGACGTATCCTATGGTAGGATAAAGCATACGCATACAGGAAAACAAGGAGGCGGCGCCGATGCGTCTTCATCATCGAAAGCCCAACATCGATAATCTGTATAAAGTCCTGCACTGTCAAATCCCATCCCGACCGACATTGTTTGAGTATTTCATGAACGATACTCTCCATGCTGCGTTGGCGGGGCGCCCTGTCCCGACAGGCGCGGACGCGGTCACACGGCTGAAATTTGACATAGATGCCTTCGCCGCCGCCGGCTTCGACTACGCCACGACTTACGGATGCGCCATGGCCTTCAAGACGAACGAACACGCGCGCAAGGGCAGTATGTCCCTGAATGAAGGATTTGTCATCACGGATGAAGCGTCATTTGAAGCTTACGATTGGCCCGATCCCGACGCGCAGGATTATTCCAGGCTGGAAAAAATACGCGGTTTCCTGCCGGAAGGCATGAAGCTGCTTGTGCGCGGCCCGGGCGGTGTGCTGATGAATACCATCTACCTGGTGGGGTATGAAAACCTGTGTATCATGCTTCATGAGCAGCCTCAGCTCGCGCGCGCCATCTTCGACCGTATGGGTTCGATCATCGCCCGTTACTATGAAACCGTCGTACAGTATGAGACGATGGGATTGATGATGATTAACGACGACTGGGCTTTCCGTACGCAGACGCTGCTTTCTCCCGCGCATATGCGGGAGTATATCTTTCCGTGGGTTCAGCGGTACGCGGATATCGGCCGCCGCGCCGGGATGCCGGTCCTGCTGCACTCCTGCGGCTATTTTGCCGAGATACTGGAGGATGTGATCGCAATGGGCGTCCATGGCAAACATTCCTACGAAGACGCCATACTGCCCGTAGAAGAAGCTTATGAGCAGTACTGCGGCCGCATCGCCGTGCTGGGCGGCATCGACCTGGATTTCATTCTCCGCAGCACCCCGGAGCAGCTGACCGTACGATGCCGCGCCATGCTGGAGCGTTCATCTTCGCGGGGCGGTTACGCGCTGGGAACGGGCAACTCCGTACCCGAATATATCCCGCAGGATAAGTACCTGGCCATCCTTCGCGCGGGACTGTCGTACGGGCTGTAAACGCACCGACGGGCAGACCCGGCAGGAGCCGGGTCGTTTTGGCTGTCTGTTATGAAACCGCGTACAGCGCGTTATCCCGCCAAATAGGGTTCGCCATCCGCCATTTCCATATTGACCAACGCTTTGATATGGCGCCCGTATTTATCATCCATCTCCGTCATCGCGCGGTCGAATTGATTCATGGGATACACCATCGTAGGAATATTCCTGAAATGCCACACGCCGCTTGCCAGCAGCTCCACCGCGTGAACGGCGCCTTTTGCGAGCAGGTCGGCCTCACGCGGATGGGTATGCAGCATATCGATAGCTTTCACGCCCAGCATTTCCACATTCACTGCGCGGGAGGGGCCGGTATGGTACGCGCCGACGCACAGCTGGCCGCACATACGCGTCAGACGGATGGCCAAATCCAGAGATGCGTCGGTCTCGGCCCATTCCATGACGCAGTCAAACCCCGCTTCAATCGGATAATTACCGTTGGCGTCCCGTATATAACGATCCAGCGCCTCTTCCGGCGTCAGCGCTTCATCCGCACCGTATATCAGCGCGTCCCGGCGTGAAGTCTCGCGGATATCCACCGCCGTCACAAAGCAGCCGCGCAGTTTGAGAAGGCTGATAGCGCCGCAGCCCATATAGCCGCAGCCTACAACGCACACCCTGGAGCCCGGCATGCTGCAGCGCGCCTTGCTGACAGCGCTTAACAGACAGGCCAGCGGTTCGACGACCAGATCCTCGTCCCGGATATGCGCGGGCAACTTGATAAGGGTGCTGTGCCGGACATCGGCGACAGCGTACTCGATCATCGCGCCTGCACCCGGAAGCGTACTTCCCCACAGACCGCTGACGCGGTCGCCTGCCGCAAAACCTTTGACGCGCTTCCCCGCATCCGCGATAACCCCCATCGGCTCATGGCCGTACGCACCCGCCTTGTGCGCCCAGTCGTACCGTTCGGAACGGCATACACCGCAATATCTGGTTTTAATCAATACCGAGTCCTCGTTCATGACGGGATCCGGCACATCCCGGATAACGCTTTGCCCGGGAGCAACAGTGACAATAGCTTTCATCATGATCCTCCGTATCGCATGCAATCAGCCGATCGGATGGAAAACGCCGGATCGGCATAGATTCCGCTGTTAATATAGGATCAGTATAGGGTACAGCCATGCAGCTGTCAAGGATATTTCTTTAATATATGTATTTTTCATATCCATATTCATATGATAACCGTATTATTGACACATTCGGCGCGTCATGTTACGATACAGCCATCAAACAGACCGGAGGAGTCTATGAGCGGCGTCACATTGCAGGATATCGCGCGGGAATGCGGCGTATCAACAGCAACGGTATTGCGCGCGGTACGCCATAAAGGTTATGTATCGGCGGAAAAACGGCATCAGATAGAGCAAACCGCCGCGAGGTTGGGATATATCCCCCGCCAGACACGGCGCACCACCATACTGCCGGATGCCAAACTGATCGCGCATTTCCTGCACGAGAACGCGCACCCTCTGTTCGGGCGCCTCTCCGACGGCATCGGCAGGGTCGCCATGGAAAACGGTTACGCTGTCATCACACAGCATATCGATACCCGTTTCAACGCCGTTCAAATCGCCCATATGATCGATAAGCTGCGCTCCTATAATATCAGCGGCGTGATCATGAACTCGCTGGCCGACATCGTGGATTTTATGCCGATCCGCCGTTACCTGCAGGATCTGCCGTTTCCCGTGGTCATGATCGAACGGGTTGCGGATATCTTTAACATCAGCAAAGTCCTCATCAATGCCCGGGAGGGGCTGTTTCTGGCGGTCAAGCATCTGGTGTCGCAGGGCCACAGGCGCATCGCCTTCTTTAACCGTGAAGCGGATCATCCTGTGGAACGCGACCGTGTCGAGGGCTTCCGGCGCGCCGCCGCCGCATACGGGCTGGGCAGCGAAGCCGTTTTGGTCCCTACGGAGGATTATCGGTTTACGGACGGGTACAACGCGCTTCAAGCGCATATGATAAACCAACCGCGCCCTACGGCTATCATCGCCAGCGACAGCTTGCTGGTCGGTATGCTGCAATACCTGTATCAACACGCCGTCCACGTGCCGCGTGATATGTCGCTGGTGGGCATTGACGATACATTTGCCAAAGTGCTCGCACCCCGGCTGTCCAGCATCGCCTTCCCGGAAAAAGAGATGTGTGAAACGGCCGTCCGGCTTATTCTGGAGCAAAGCGGAAAGAAGGAGGGCGTCAGCGCGAAACAGATCCTGCTGTCCCCGACACTGGTCCACCGGCAGTCTGTCGCCGCGCCGTCCGGGACGTCCGATGACGGTGAAGGCGTATGAGGGCCGGCCAACGCGGTTCATTCGGCTGTGTCATTGTGCCCGAGGATTATGCATGCATCGAAGCGGCGGGATATGACTATGTGGAACTGTCCTGCAAGGCCGTCTGCGCCATGACTTCCGGTGCGTTTTCCGCCCTGAGGCGCATGCTGTCGTCCGGATCGCTGCCGTGTTTGGGCTTTAACGCGTATTGTCCGCCGCATGTACGCATCGCCGGTCCGGGATTTTCGCTCCGGTCCGCGAAGGCGTGGGCGATGCGCGCCGCCCAACGCGCGGAAGCCTTGGGCGTAAGAGTAGTCGGCGTCGGTTCCCCGCTTTCGCGCGTTTTGCCGCCCGGTTATGATGTCCGGCAGGCATGGGAACAGGCGACGGAATTCTTCTCCGTTACGGGGGAAGCGTTTTTCGCGGCGGGGATTCTTGTATGCGTTGAAGCCCTGGACACTTGCTACTGTTCCTTTATTAACCGGCTGGAAGAAGCCGCAAAGCTGGTGCGTCTGGTCCGTCTGCCCAATGTGCGGCTGCTGGCGGACTTTTACAACATGGAACGCAGCGGGGAAGCGGACATCTCCCTCGCGCCGTACGCAGCGCACATCGCTCACGCGCATATTTCCGATGACGCGGGGGATCCGCATCAACGGTGGTTCTTACGGGAAGATAAGCGCGAGCGGCACATCGTCCGGCTGCGCGGATTGTTCGCGGCCGGTTACCGCGGTCCGGTCACCGTAGAAACAGACCTTCGGGCGGATCCCGCGCAAGCCGCCGCGACGCTGATGATTCTGCGCGATTCCGCGTATAATATATAGAGGAGGTTATTCATATGGCCGGTAAATCACAAAGAAAAGTCGTTGTTTCCGCCGCGGTGACAGGCGGCGTGCACGTTCCTTCCATGTCCCGGTATCTGCCCAAAACACCGGCGCAGATTATCGAAGACGCGGTAGGCGCGGCACAGGCCGGGGCCGCCATCGTGCATGTGCATGCGCGCAGGGAGGACGGCAGCCCTACGGCGGACTATGAAACGTTCGAGCAGATCCTTTCCGGCATTAAAGCGCGAAGCAACGTTGTGATCGGCATCACCACAGGCGGCGCGCAGGGCATGACAGTGGAGGAACGTTTCGCGGTGATCCCGCGCTTCAGCCCGGAGATCGCGTCGGCAAACGGCGGTTCCATCAATTTTTGCCTGACCCGGATGATGGATGGCATACAAACCTACGCGTATGATTGGGAGAAGCCGTTTATCGAACGCACATACGATAATGTGTTTAAGAACACATTCCGTGATATCGAATACTGCATCAACATGATGAACAGCTGCGGGACGCTGCCCGAATATGAGGTTTTCGACTACGGGCAAATCGCCAACCTGGCTTACTTTGTCGGTAAAGGCATCGTACCCAAGCCGATCTATCTGCAGTTTGTGCCGGGCATCATGGGCGGCATGCCCATCGGCAATGAAGGCATGATGTTCATCATCGATCAAGCCAAAAAGCTGCTGGGGCAAGATATCTTCTACAGCACGGTCGCGCCCGGCCGCCGTATGTTCCGCCTGTCCGTCATGATGGCGCTCCAGGGCGGCAATGTGCGCGTCGGCATGGAAGACGGTTTATACATCCGTCCGGACGGAGAGCTGGCTAAAAGCAGCGGGCAGCAGGTGGAGAAAATGGTACGCATCCTGGAAACGCTGGATTATGATATCGCGTCGCCGGACGAAGCGCGGGAACAGCTGCGCCTGAAGGGCGGAAACAAGGTCAATTTCTAGGATGGAGGGATGCGTATGAACGAAGCCGTTCTGGACGCGAAACAGGCCTTTTTACCGTATCCGCCGTATAACCGCGCGGCTGTCATGACGCGGTTGAGCGAAGCGCTGACGGGCCTTGACCGTAAAATAGTCGTACTGGACGACGATCCGACCGGCGTGCAGACGGTGCATGGCGTCTATGTATACACAGATGCGTCCGCAAGGGGTATTCGCGCGGGGTTTGAGGCGCCGGAGACCCTGTTTTACCTGCTGACCAACTCACGCGGCCAAACAGCGGAGCAATCCGCCCAAATGCACGCGGAGATTGCCGGTGCGGTGACGGCCGCCGCGCGGGAGACCGGCAAAGCCTTTTTGATTATCAGCCGCAGCGACTCCACCCTGCGCGGACATTATCCGCTGGAAACGGAAACCTTGGCCGGCGGGCTGGCCCGACAGGGCAGCCCGCCGGACGGCGAAGTGATTCTGCCCTTTTTCCCGGAAGGCGGCCGGTATACAATGAACAATATCCATTATGTGTCCGCGGGCGAACGGCTCGTCCCGGCCGGGCAAACCGAGTTCGCGCGCGATAAGACGTTCGGCTATCAAAGCTCCGACTTGCGCGAATGGGTGCAGGAAAAGACGGGCGGGGCCTATGCCGCGAAAGATGTCCTGTGCGTTTCGCTGGAGGCACTGCGCGCCTTTGATGTCGCGGGTATTGCCGATAAGTTGTCGGATATGCGGCATTTCGGAAAAATCATCGTGAACGCCATCGATTATTTGGATGTGGCGGTATTCGTTATCGCACTGGCCGAAGCGCTGAAGCGCGGTAAAACATTCCTGTTCCGCAGCGCGGCCGCGTTGCCGAAGATCATCGGCGGTATCCCCGACAAACCGCTCCTGACGCGCGAGGAACTGACGGACGCCCGGAATCCGAACGGCGGCTTGATCATCGCCGGCTCCCATGTACAGCGCACCACCGAGCAGCTCGATGCGCTGCGGGCGGTTCACGGCATCACCTTCATCGAGTTTAACCAGCATCTGGCATTGGACGTATCCGCTTTAGAGGCGGAAGGGCGCCGTGTACGGGAAGAAGCCGAACGGGTCATCAGCGGAGGCGTTACGGCGGTAATCTATACCCGCCGCGAGCGTTTTGATACCGGGCTGGAGGATAAAGAGGAAGAACTGCGCCTTGCCGTGCGTATCTCGCATGCGCTTTCAGACATTGTGAGCGGCTTGGCGTTCCGGCCGGGATTTATCATCGCCAAGGGCGGCATCACGTCCAGCGACGTGGGCACGAGAGGGCTGAACGTTCGAAAAGCGCGGGTGGCGGGGCAGATCCTGCCCGGCGTGCCCGTGTGGCGCACAGGACCGGAGAGCCGATTCCCCGGATTGCCCTATGTGATTTTTCCCGGCAACGTAGGAGACGTCTACGCCCTGCGCGCCGCCGTGGAGAAGATGGCGCCGAAAACATAAAGGGAGGCAGATATCATGCGCATCGTTGTCGGATCGGATCATGCGGGATACGCGCTAAAGATAAACCTGTTGGACGCGTTGCGGGCACGCGGCCATGAAATAACGGATGTCGGCAGCTATACGCCGGATCCCGTGGATTTTCCGGACATCGGCCGGGCGGTATGCACGGAAATACGCGAGGGAAGATGCCAGCGCGGCCTGATGTTCTGCGGTTCCGGCGTTGGCGCGGCGATTGCATGCAATAAGACGCCCGGCATACGCGCGTCGGTATGTCACGATATTTACACGGCTCATCAGTGTGTGGAGCATGACGATGTACACGTGATCGCCATGGGCGCGCAGATCATCGGCCCTACGGTGGCGCTGGAGCTGATCGATTTGTTCCTGAACGCGCGTTTTTCTACGGATGAAGCCATCAGACGGCGTGTTGCCAAGCTGGATCAAATGGACGCGGAAGCCGGCCGCTGACCCTTGTTATACCATGCGCCGAACGCTGTCACGGTCTATCAGAACAGGGCTGAGCGTCACCGTCTTGGCTCCGATCCGGTGACCGCTAACCCGCTCGACCACCATATTCATCGCGGCGGAACCCACCTGAGCCGGTTGCAGCTCGATCGTCGTCAGAGGCGGGGCGCTGAGGGCGGAGAGCGTGTTGTCATATCCCACCAGCGAAATATCGTCGGGCACCCGCAGACGGCGCTGATACAGGCATTGCAGCACGCCGCTGGCCAGCAAATCCGATGCGATAAACACGCAAGTGGGCCGCCGTTCCATCGCCAGCAGGCATTCCATAGCCTGATAGCCGTATGCGGCGTCATAATCCGGCGTCCGGCGGATCCATTGCGGCTGACAGGCGCATCCATACGCTTCCAGGGCTTTCATAAAGCCGTTAAAGCGGCTTTGCTCAACGGCGCCGCGCGAGAGTTCCGCGCCGATATAACCGATCCGCGTATGCCCGCGGCTTACGATATGCTCCGCCGCCGCGCGGGAACCCTCGTCGCTGTCCAGCAGGATGATGTCGATCTCCGGAATATCGCGCGGGCGCTCGATCATCACGACCGGCGTGCCGCGCAGGACCACCCGCCGGATAAAGGCCGTGTCGCAAGCGGTTTTGGCGGTAAAGATGATCGCCTCGACCATCAGTCCGCATAAATCCTCGACCATCGCCTGTTCCTTTTCCGGGCTGCCTCGCGTGACGGCCGTCAGCACATGATAACCCGCCCGGCCCGCCTCCTCCTCTACGGCCATGGCGATACGCGCAAAGAAGGGGTTATCGCTGGACAAAGGCAGGATGTGCCCGATCAAGTTTGTTCGCCTGTTCCGCAGGCTTCGCGCCACCCTGTTGGGCACATAACCCAGTTCCGCGACAGCCCGCTCGATCTGGGAACGTTTCGCGGCGGACACATGGCCCTGGTCGTGAATCACGCGCGCGGCGGTGGCGGGCGACACACGCGCTCTTGCGGCGATATCGGCGATCGTGACCAGCTTATCCCCCATCGGCGCGCGCTCCCCTCGTCTATACGCTTTCGTTTCATGATGACGTCATCATTTTGCACTTCGCTCAATCTGTTCTGGTCATTACCTTATCGTTTCATGGGCCGTTTGTCAATACCCGGGCATTCATTGTGTATGAAAGATACAAATGAGGCTTGACATGATCTGCTTTTATTGTTATCCTCTACTGGACAGCGAAGAATGACAACCAAAAATGATGACGTCATCATTTATAGAATATCTCATCCCCCGTCCCGGAAATCTTGATTCAATCACCGCGCAGCTTTCGGAAAAGATCCATATACACGGCGCTCCGGTCGATCGCGTATACTTCCTTATATACATGATGCGGGGAGGAAAAATCGTAAGTAAAATCCGGTCTCAGCGCGGGCGCCATATGAACAGTCGCGGGCGCCCAATCCTCCGATAATAACCAGGCAACGGTTGAGATATCCCACAGAACCTTCGACCACCCAGGTCTTTTTTGCCCGAAACGCTCATGCCGGCCATGGAACAGTTCGCAGAAGTAGTCGCAAAGCCGGTTCGCGCCGCCCAGACAGGCGTCCAGTTCGTAAGGTGTCGTCAGCAGATGGGAAGCCACCCCGTGACAGGGCAGTATCACCAACGGTGCGCCGCATTCGTAGATTAATCGTGCAGCCAGGTAGTCCTGCGATACGTTGAAAATGCGATGATGCGCCCAGGACCTTATGTTGGGCCCCAACCAAACTACGACGATGTTACGAACAATATCCGGATGAAGCGCGATCGCAGACGCCACATTGGTTATCGCGCCGATGGCCACGATATACAGAAGATCCTTGGACGCTGCGGCGCGTTCGGCGATGGTTTCCGCCGCTTCACTGGGCACGGGTCGGTATGCGTCCTCCATATAGCGGTCTGAGCCGCGGTAAACCGGCGGAGGCGCGTTAAGACCCATCAGGTCGTAAATCTTGTAGATTTCATGGTAACTTTTTTCCATTCCCTCTCCCGGGCCGGCCGCGTTCCAGTTGCAAAAAGGCGCGGCGGTGACGGCTTCCACATCCAGTTTACCCGACGAGAGCAAGGAATAGGCGAGCGCGAACTGATCATCCACCTCGTTGAACGCGTCGGTATCCAGGATCATGCGAACCCGGCCTTGCGGGTGGCGCAGCGCTTCTTCCAGACGAACAACGCCCAAAGCGGGCCATACCGGTTGATGCATGGTGACCTCCTTCGCGGCCAATCCGCCGCACGCTGTCATGAGCCGGTCACGCCGGCATGAAACACACTATACTCCGGCAGAGTATGAAAATCAACGGATAAGACGGGAGGCCCGGCAATGGAGCGAACGGTGAAGAGAGGACGGTCAGCGCCGGCCGGCGTGCGGCGAATCGGTTTGTTCGCGGCTTTATGGAAATATAAGTATTTCTATCTTATGCTGATCCCCGGCCTTGTTTACATTATTGTGTTTCATTATCTGCCCATGGCCGGCTTGGCGATGGCTTTTCAGGATTTTAAGCTGGTCAAGGGGATTTTCGGCAGCGCGTTCAACGGCTTGGACAATTTTAGGTATCTGTTTAAATCGGATATGTTTACACGCGCGTTCGGTAATACGGCGATCATCAGCGCTTACAAGATCCTGTTCGGCTTCCCCATCCCGATTCTGCTCGCGCTGTTCTTAAACGAGATCCGTGTATCGGCTTTCAAGCGCACTGTGCAAACTATCTTTTACCTGCCTCACTTTTTATCCTGGATCGTGATGTTCGCGCTGGTCTACAATTTTGTCAAGGAACTGGGCCCGCTGAACTATCTGATCCGCGCGCTGGGCGGCAAGACAGTCTTTTTCCTGTCCGACGAGCGGTACTTCCGCGGGCTGATCGTGGTTTCGGATATCTGGAAGGAGATGGGCTGGAACGCCATCATCTATCTGGCGGCACTCGCCGGCGTGCCGCAGGATCTTTATGAATCGGCTACTATCGACGGCGCATCACGCATGAAATGCCTATGGCGGATTTCCCTGCCCTCAATCATGCCCACGATCGTCATCATGTTCCTGCTGCGCATCGGCAGCATCCTGAACGCCGGGTTCGAGCAGATTTTTTCACTGTATAATTCCGCGGTCTTCAGCGTGGGCGATATCATTGACACCTACGTATACCGCATCGGCTTTAAGGATGCCCGTTTCGGCGTGGCAAGCGCGGCCGGCATGTTTAAATCCGTGATTGCCTGCATCCTCGTGATCACAACAAACAGGCTGATGGGCCGTTTCGACCAGGAAACGCTGTTTTAGGAGGCGAGTCGCATGAACGTGAAGCAAAAAGTCAAACGGCCTGCGCGCAACCGTATCCGTCAAGGTTCGGGGGACAGGGTTTTCAGCGTCCTTAACACATCGGTCCTGATCGTGCTGTCGCTGGTCGTACTTTTGCCGGTCTTTTCAGTCTTCCTGCTGTCTGTCACGCCCATGGCCGATGTTCAGCGCCACCCAAACGCGTTTATTGTCTGGCCCGGCGAGATCACGCTCAGCCATTACGATTGGCTGTTCCGCGGCAGTTCCCGTTTGGTGGACGCATACGGCGTCACGATCCTGCGCACCATCGGCGGCACGCTGGCTTGCCTGATCATTACCGTGCTGACCGCTTATCCGATGAGCAAGAAATATCTGCCGGGCCGCAACGGCATTATGATGTTCTTCTTTTTCACCATGCTCTTCACCGGCGGCATGATCCCCACCTACATCGTCGTGAGTACCCTGAAACTGACGAACACCTTCTGGGCAATGATTCTGCCCCCGTTGATGAGCGTTTATTACATGATCATCATGCGGACATTCTTCCAAAGCCTGCCGGAGGAACTGGACGAATCGGCCCGCATCGACGGCGCCAACGAGTTTGTGATCCTGCTGCGCATCATCCTGCCGCTGGCGCTGCCCACACTGGCCTCCATCGGCTTGTTTTACGCGGTTTACCACTGGAATTCGTTCATGGACGTGATCATCTACTTAAGCGGCGGCAGCGCCCGCAAGCTCTGGCCCCTGCAAATGATCCTGCGCGAGATTGTGATCAATAACAATATCGGCGAGCTGTCACTCGGCGGACTCGTACAGGACCCGCGCCGTCCCAATACACAGGCGATTATCAGTTGTACGATTGTCGTCTCCGCCCTGCCGATCATGTGCCTGTACCCGTTCCTGCAGCGCTATTTTGTCAAAGGGCTGCTGGTCGGCGCCGTGAAAGGCTGAATCACCGTGCAAGTTCCGCAGATACGCGGATTTGTATAAACTAAAAAATCTGGGAGGGAACACCATGACCAAGAGAATCCTTTCACTGGTACTGGCAGCGATACTTCTGGCTGTCGTCCCCGCCGCGCTGGCGGAGGATCCGCTCACGGTTTATTACACGAAGGGCGGCTTTGAGGCGCCGCCGGAGAACGACACGATCAAAGCGGAAATGGAACGGGCCACCGGTATTCATTTCGAGTTCATCTCACCGGCCAACTACGCCGATCAGATGTGGCTTGTGCTGACCGAAGACCCCTCGGAGTGGCCGGACATCGTATCGTTCGTCACCCCGACCGACGCGTTCCGTTTCTGGGACGAACGC
>Ga0082212_10006334_pt1 | contig 15932 bp, 17 predicted proteins | sample TergutNt197P3_FD_71548 | JGI IMG/M metagenome (GOLD analysis project Ga0082212, IMG submission 71548) | Neocapritermes taracua P3 segment gut microbial communities from Petit-Saut dam, French Guiana - Nt197 P3 | ecosystem: Host-associated > Arthropoda: Insects > Digestive system > Gut ... | reverse complement strand
GTCTAGACAGCCTTTGGCAAAGCAAGTTCTAAGGGAGACTCCGGCAGCCCCTTGAGGGGCAGCCGGCAGCACGCCCTTATAGGGCGCTCCCCGAACCACCCGTTTTACGGGTGGTGGCGATTTCAATTCACGCTTAGCTTGAACCGCCTGAATCGCAATAGTTCTTGTTACATTCATTGGGGATCTTGGGACAGTTTTACCTTCCTGTATATTTCTAACACTTGATGCATCTAAATTGGAGTAGAAATGAGATCCATGGCTCCCTAATGTGAATCAGAATGAACCAAGGCCGATGAGGGCTTGTTTGAGTTATATGTCGAAAGATGTGGTATTTTGCAAAGAAAAGATTGAGCAAAGTATACCGCGAATCTTATCTCGAACCACACTTTTGTATAGTTACAATAAATAATCACATGCAATGTTTGCTTGATTGCAATCGAGATAAACAGATCTTCTTTGATTATATGTTTTAAAAATTATGAAATTTGCTGTAAAAACCTGTGTGTTAGCATTCAAGCAAACTATTTGTACTTTAACACAATATAGCAAATATGAATTTTGATGAAGGTACGAGGTGACCGCATTGCGATATTATATAATAGTATGATATATACACATAAAATTTGCTATTTTCAGTGAATTAATTTAGCATATATTGAGATATGTTGACATCAATGCACACTGCTATTATAATAAAATTGGAAAAATGGGAACTTGATTCTTGACCAATTTCATATATTTTAGGGGAAAGCAACTATGAAAATTAAAAAAGGAGCTCTAGTATTAGCGACAATATTCGCCTTGTCATTCGCCTTGTCTCTATTTACGCCAACCCTAGTGTCCGCAGCTAGCACAAAAGCAAAATTCTCAGTGCAGTTTCAACCTCTTAGAGACCTTCAAGCAAAAGAAGGGACAAAGTTCAGCTACCATTACGAGGTGCTGCAAAAACCAAGCAGCCCGAACGCGACTGAGCGGCCAAACAACCAAAGACCAGCCAGCAGCAAGCCAAGCCAAGCGCCAGCCACTGGCAAACCAAACGAGACCCAGAAACCAAGCCAAAACGAGCCAAACCGCGACACAAATGATCGCAAGGAGCCAGGCAGAAAACAAGAACCAAGCAGCACCGGGCTAATTCGCAAACAAGAAGCAAGCCGTGCCGTGCCAAGCCGCGACGCAAGAAAGGATCGCGAAGAACCGGGCAGAAAACAAGAACCAAGCCATACAGAGCCAAATCGTGATGGGAAGCCAGATCGCGGGCGGCAGGCTTTAGAGAGAAAACAAGAGAGTAGCGAGCGAACACCAAAAGCAGCGAAAGCGAAAGAGCCTGCTACAAAAGCTAACCCAGATAAAAAGGTATTAAGAACAACACCAAAGCCAGATAAACGTACCCCAGCAAAAACTAAGCCTGCTAGCCAAACTCCTACAACAGGATCAAAACAGCCTACGCAGAATACAGCAAAAAATGAAGAATCAGCCAAACAAGAGAATAGAGGCAAATCAAAAAAACAGATCGAAAAGAAAAAAGGCGACAAACCAGCTCGGCAAACTGTGCTTGACAATAAAAAAATAACAAATGACAATAGTTTCGTTGGCATAGGGGCAGGAGTGCCTTATGTCCGCAAGCCAAACTTAATAGCAAGCGGCAGCGGCTCTGCAATCGCTATGAAAAACGGGATTGCTGGAGCAGAAATAACCCTCAAGCCATTGCCTGCCGGAAAGTACACAATAAAAATCACCGGGACTGCTGCTAATGGCAAAAAGAGCAATTTTGGCTCCTATACGATCGATTTTGAAATATCCAGCAAAGGCGAAGTCCGATTTGGTAGTGGCGGCAATAAAGCTGTTTTTAAATACTCTAGCAATATTGGCACTATTGCCAAGCCGAAAGTGCCAGTAGCCTCCAAGCTTGTTTCAAGTTCAAAAAGCGGCAACCCAAAAACAGCCGACACTACATATATTGACCTTTGGATAGCTGTAGCTCTAATAAATACAACTATAGCGTTGTTGCTCTCAAGGAAGCTCATAGCCAGGAAAATCTAGAGCTTCCCTTATCAAGATAATAGCTTGTTTGAAAAATCAACCTCTAAACGTAAAATTTAGAGGTTGATTTTACGCCTAATTTCGCCAAATCTCTTTTGACTGGGTAGCTTTATTTTGGCTTTCCAAAGCTTCTGCATTAAAAATCTTCGATAATATCGGATTTGCAAGTTTATGGTTAGAATAATATAGTCTAGATAGAATATGGTATTATAGATTAGACCTGTAATCTTTAAACCAAATGATTGCAAAATAAACACAAGAAAGGAATTATTCATATGAGTTCAAATCAAAGCCAAGACTATTCCGTGCTAGGAGGCTGGCTGTTGGTGTGGTACTATGGCCTGTTCGCCGGAGGAGTACTTACTCTAGTATTTGTAGGTCTGCCAGCCTTGTTGGCTGTTCTCGGCAGCTTTGCTATTGGCATTTTCTATGCCGTTGGCACAATAGTGTCCATAGCTTCCTCATGCCTAGCCGCACTTCTTGACATTAGGGCAGCAAAACTGCTTAAAGAACGCGACCCGAAGTTTTTTGACATGCTAGTAAATGCCCAAGTTATTACTGTTGGCGGAGGAGTCGTCGCAAGCTTTTTGCAGATGTTGAGCCGCGGGCGTTTTTTCAGCTTCATCAGCAGCACACTTAGCAGCGCACTCGGCCTAGTTGTTGGCATTAGCCTAACTGTCATGTACTTGTCAAAGTCGGTCAGGGTAAATACATACTTTGGCGGGCGCCCAGTGCGTGATAGCGCTTACTGGAGCTTGATTAGCATGTTGCCTGATTTCATTATTTCTGAATAAGCTGCATCGCTGACGCTCTCGTATGCAACACTAGTTTTGCAACACAAGCCGCCAAGCAACACACTTGGCGGCTCTTTTTTTTGAATACTCATTAATGCCATTTATTCGCTTTCTAGCCCAATAATAACCAGCCTTTCCCTGCCAACAAGGGCAAAGCGAAATATGTGCGAGAAAACAGCGATATGCAATTCCAGTCTTGCACAAGGGCGGAGCCAAGACAGGATGATGGCAGCCAGCCAATCAATTAATCAATAGAAGAACTTGCTTTATATGAGCCCCGATGCCAAACCTACGAGAAAAATCACACATCCTGATATCAGTTCAGCATATTTGCCAAGCCAGTGGGCAAAAACACTTTTTCCAAAAGCAGAACCCATCCACATAAAAAGAAAAGTGAACAAGAAAGTGAAGATCGTTGTCATCCAGATGCTCAACTCTGCCACTCCGGCAGCCACGCCTACCCCTAGGTTGTTGACTGTCAGAGCCAAAGCCAACACAAATGATTCCTTGAAATCGATAACCCCGGACTGGTCTGTGTCGGCATTTTCTGCCCGGGAAAGCACCATTGAAGGCGAATTCTCTTGGCTCAAATCTCTTATCCCCTCATAAGCAATCCACAACCCCACACCCATAAGGATAATAGCCCCTATCCAGTTTAATAATGAGAAATTGATTCGATTGGCAATCAATACCCCAAAAGCCATTGAGGCCCAAGTTCCAAGGCTTGTGATCAAGCCGATAACTATAGAGGCAGACAGACTGATCTTGACATTCTTGATTCCAAAAGCGATACTTACTGTCAGTGTATCGAGATTGGCTGATATAGCACATAACGCAGATAATATAAGAAGCATAATACCACCTAATGAATAAGATGCATTTGCCAAAACAAAATTTGTATAAGCCTTATATCATATTCGACAAGGTTATTCATGTGCTCTTTCTTATCAAAAAAATGGTATCTGCCCTTCTGGCATATCCCCTCCAGCTTGGGCAGTTGCCCATAACCAGTATAGCCCTGCCACAAGCGCCCTCTAAAAGCCTTTGCCCAAATATCTTTCCATTGTTTTGACCATTATTGCGCCACAGAAGACAAAGGGCACCATTGGCCGCTAAAAAAAATAAGAGAGGAAACAGCCTCGCAAAATCATCCTACGCCAATATCTCTAGTGAGCCTTGCCTCACCATATATCGACAGGCCTGAGCCTCTTTTTTGAGGGCGTGTCTTTATTCCACCTCTTTTTCCACAACTTGCTAATTGGCTGCACTGTATAGGGAACCGTCAACCTTATGGCAGCCACGATCATGTTGCTGGCTTCTTGATATAGCCCCACTGTATGTTTTCGATTTAGCAGTCGCTTGCCCTCCATCATCTGGACGAAAATGCGCTAGAACAAAGTGTGAATGAAACCATATTATTACAATATTCGTTTGCCAGGCAGTTTGCATTGCAAAAAAAAGCAAGAAACAACCCATATCGAGCAGGTGTGAAAATAACAAGACATATTTAGACATTATTCGATAAATACCCCTACAATGCTATGATAAGGCAAACTGCAGGGGTGACCTGCCCCGACACCTGGGCATACTCGTACAACAAGGGCTTTCTGAGCAGCCGGTACGCATCTTGCGTGTGCCCGCCAGATGCCACAGTTATCTTGTCGCAGGCTAAAAGGTAATCCCTCCAGCCTGGTGCTGCCGCATTCTTTGTTGTAGGCCTTCGCCTCTTGCGCGAATTCGATGGTGGCCATTATGCGCCTGCTCTTCTCAAGGCTGTTCGTGACCGCCTCCATAGCCTGGGGGCTTATCTTTTCAGTTTCCGACATGCCGTTCATGGCGCGGTACACCATAGCCGGGGTTATGACCAAGTTCCCGGCCTCGTAAAGCGTGACAACCCCGTCATGCACCTCCCTGTCGTAGGGCGTGAATTTGGCGAGGTTGATGCCCGTCTGCCCATCCCTATATTCGAGCATGGCCTTGGCTGTGCTTATGACCAAAGACTGCTCCCCCTCGTCCAAGAAATCTTTCGTCATTTCGTTCGCCAGCTTGTTGTTGGGTTTTACATGCCGGCTGGGCACAACGCTTTTCAGCGCCTCTATGCTAATGGCATTTATGGCGTCTATGTCAATAGCAGCGAGGTCCACGCCTAGGGCAAATGCCAAAAGACTGCCTATCTTAGCGCGATAAGCAGCCTTTTGGCATTTGCCTTTGCAGCCCTGTCCAATCATTTAACTATTTGATCAGTAGGGTCTTCATCCATTTGGTCAATGCTCTCCAAGCTTTTTGCCGGGACAGCGTAAAATTCCCTCGAAAAAGGTCCAAACCCGCCCCCAGTGTTTTCCTTGAGCAGGATCCAGTAAGGCACATTCTGCTCAAGGCCTGGGGGGAGCGCGATGATGTCTCCTCCCGCATATCCTCCTGCGTAAGCTTGCGTGCTTTTGACTGTGCTGGCTTCCACAATGGTGTAGTCTGACACATACTTGTTCACTTGATGTTCCGAGCCCAAAACCACCTCCAGCACAACATCTGCTTCCCTATAGGCTTCTTCCAGGCCCAAGCTTCCAGAGAGCGGGCTTATGCTTTGCAGGCTCATGTTTCCAGAGGGCGCCGCATTGTAATCGCGGCATCTTTTCCCGAAGTCGCCGCTGGCCTCAGCCTTTTGCGCCTCCTCAATTAGCTGCTCGAGCGAGTACTCTCTCCCGCCTATTTTTGCTGGTGTGCCCTTTTGCACATAAAAATCTTTGTCTATTGATGTGTATATAGCGTGGGGATAATAAAGGTTGTCATATCCGAAAAGCATGAGGTGGGCTTCCCCGCCGATTATGTCCCGCCCCTCTACAAAATCCTCATACACTGTTATTTCGCCAACCGCATAGCCGGCATAGTTCTCAGCCACCTCATAGCGCAATTCGTATGTTGATGTCGAGAGGTCGAACAGCTCCACGCTGACGAGTTTCGCCCTCACGAAATTTGTCGAGTAGGCTAAGAGATACTCAAGCCCCTCGAGCCCTTCAGGGTCTTCTAGGTTGCTAACCTCAATCACTCTTTTTCCGTCGATGCCAACAGCAGAGCTGTACGAGGAGCAGCTTGCCAGCAAGACGATCAAGGACAGTGCGGCCACAAGATTCTTCTTCATTATTTGCACCTCCAATAGCTTATGGGCAGTTTGCTAGTAAAACGACCTGTATATTTGTTGCAGATGGGTTCTGTCCCTGTCTGTAAGTGTGTTGATTGGACCACGCCAATCCATAGTTTCAAACATTACATCCCTGCTGTTTGGGGAATGGCCTGCCCAGCCTAGCATATGGCCCATTTCATGTAATGCTAGACTGATATAAGAATCACCTAGATATTGATAATAAGGACTTTGTGGGAGTCCAGATGTTAGATAAACAACACCTCCAGCGTCAAGCTTATACACATATTTAGTAGGTGACTTTGAATATACGAGCACTTGCTCGTGTGTTGACCGGAATGGGACATCAGCGAGACCGATTGTGTCTTTTTTCACAGATTTTGGGTATAAAGATTGGAGTCGCTCCCGTTTCATGCCAAATATGTAGAACTTAGAATTTCCCTGGTTGTGATTGATGTTAATTGGCAAGATACTACTCCACTGGCCAGCAGCAGCACCGATAGAATTTCGCATTCTTGTTTGATCATCAGGTGAAACATCATCTGAATACAGAGTAACACTATAACCCATATCCGTTTTATAGTAACCGACAATGTTTGTATCTGAATACCAATAATCGAGCGGCACAGTGACCTCGCATTCAGCGAATTTGCCACCTGCCGACGCTTTGATGTACACGGGCCGGGGGATACGCCCCTCACTACCCCGTTGTTGACGGTCGCCACTTTATGGTTGCTAGTTTCCCATGTCACTGCCTGGTTCGCAGTTACGGGATACACGTTCGCCCTAAGCGTCGTGGTCGCCCCTATGTTGACATCCGCTGATGCTGGGTAGACAACGACACTTGTCACGTCCACTTTCGAAGCCTCTGTGACAGTGACCCTGCATGTGGCGGATTTGCCGCCAGCAGTCGCTGTGATGGTTGCCGTGCCTGCCGCCTTGCCCGTCACCAGCCCGCCGAGGCTGACTGTCGCCACGCCCGGCTTGTCCGAGCTCCACGTCACCGTTTTGTTTGTCGCGTTTGAGGGGCTCACTGTCGCTGTTGCCGGGGAGACAGTCACGCTTGTGACAGGCACGCTCGAAGCCCCCGTGACAGTGACCCTGCATGTGGCGGATTTGCCGCCAGCAGTCGCTGTGATGGTCGCCGTGCCGGCTGCCTTGCCCGTCACCAGCCCGCCGAGGCTGACTGTCGCCACGGCTGTGTTGCTCGAACTCCATGTCACCGTCCTGTTTGTCGCGTTCGAGGGGCTCACTGTCGCCGCCAGCTGCCTGGTCGCCCCTGCGCTGACTGTCGCTGTTGCCGGGGAGACAGTCACACTTGTGACAGGCACGCTCGAAGCCCCCAAGTAGGTGATGTGCAGCTCCGGCTTGTTCGGGGACGGGGCGTCAGAGGAATACCACGTTTGCCAGATGTTGTTGCTGGACTCGTTGGTGTCCATGATTGTGAACCCGTAGTTTGTGGCTGTCTTGCTCGCCCACTGCTGCACAATCGATGTAACCGTCATGCTGTACCAGTTGTTGCCGCTGTCCGCCGCCTTGGTGGAGCCTGACGCTGTGGTGTAGGCTGGCTTGTTGTTCCATGTGGCGCTGCTGGAGCTCCATGGACCCGTGTTGCGGTAGGCATGCACGTTTGGAGTGCCTGCGCTGCTGTAGAGCTTTAAGCGCAAAGTGGCTGATGTCACGTTGGCCACGCCGGCCGGAACCGGGAAATTTATCAGCGAGCGCCTGATCCCGTATGGCGAGTCCCTCCCTGTCCTCAAGTATACCATGTTTGAGCCGGAGTTGTAGTTTGTGTTGGGGCTCGCGCTGGCGACGAAGGTGTCAGGGACGCTTGAGTTGGAAATCATGACCGTCGGGTCGAGGTAGACCGGGAACGCCCTCCCGGGTCTGTGATATATCCCTCGTCCAGGGTGACTGTGAGCAGGTACTGGCCGCCGCCCTGCTGCTCCAGTGTGTGCCTGACCTGGCCTTCCTCTGTGAATGCGCCCTTCGCGTCGAAGGCGAAAAACCCGGCGACGCTTACGCTCGCGTCCCCGCCGTAGGTGAACACCGGGCAGCCGTCGCCGCCGTAGCCCAGCTTCGCCCCTGGGGCGCAGATCTCGAACTGGAACTCGCTCACCCCTGTGTGCTCGTTGATCACGATGTATTCTTTGACGGCGTTCTCCGAGACGGTGTAGGTCAAATCGGCGCCATCGTACGCTTTCTCGTAGATGACTGTGTCGCTTTCCGGGATGGCGGCGGCAAATTCAGCTGGCGCCGCTTTCCTCCTGCCGGCGCCCTTCATTTGCTTTGGCTTCGCACCGTTTTCCGTCACTGGGTTGAAGGCGAACTCATTGCCCCCGAACTCGAGGAGCACCGCGTATTTCCCCTCCCCTGTGTCCCCGAAGTGCGCGGAGAAGAAATTCGCATTGTTTTTTAGCGAGTACCTGCCGCGCTCCGTCGACTTTTCGGCCGGCACAATCGTGTTGTCGATTTGGCGCCAGCGGCCACGCTTGCCGCCGCCCCGCTGCTGGCCGCGCCCGTCCTGCCCAAGCTCCACCCCCCCCTCGCCCTCTTCCAGGTAGTGGACAGGCGAGGCATAGACCACGGTCTGGAGCTGCCCGTCATCAAGCATGAAGGTCTTTGACTGGGCATCGCGCATCTCCTCGATCTCATAGGCTATCCCCGCCTCCCCGCCGCTGGAGTCGTCGTTGTGGCCCCCGACCTCGTCAATCCCATAGGCTGTCCCTTCTATGCCAAAGCCCGCAGCCTCGCTGTTGATCCCAATTGTATCATCATAGCTTTCAACTTCCCCGTGCGCAAGCACAGGGCATAGAGTTGTTGCGAGCATCGCAAAGGCGATGAGGATGCTTATCCATTTTTTCATGTTTCTCATGTGCTGCCTCCAAAAATTTTCGCTGGTTGGATCGCTTATGCCTTCCTCCTATAACTAGCCATTTCTATGCAATAGTTCCATACAATGGCTTATATTGCCACAAATTTGGTCGTCATGTCAAATATTGCAATTACATTGCAATATTTTTGTAATCAAAGCTGTTTTTTTGCCGAAAATCCAAATAGGGATTGCACGCCTTGGCTTTTTGGCATGCTTTCCGGCAGGGCGTGTCCGGTCGCGTTCCTTTATGCCAAACGGTTTCATTGAATTTTTTAACTATTTATTAATTTAGAAAACGTTCCAAAACAAGCAAGGCAGCGTTTTCAGGATTCAATTTCCACTGAAATCCCATCCTGCTCTGCAGTAACATATATAACAAATACATTTGTTCATGTTATATGTAGCAAGGGGAAGACACCAATGGCAATCTACCACTACCACAAAGATTTCGTGAAGCGCTCAGAAGGGCACTCCGCCACAGCGAAAGCCGCCTACCAGGCCGCGGAGCGCATATATGACGAGAGGACCGGCGCGGCTACCTTTAGCGCGGCTTCAAGCTGCCTATGGTACTCGCCCATTATCCTGTCCACATCCTCGTCTGAGCGGGCAACATCAAAGTTCAACTCCTCATTCGTCTGTGTGTCGTAGGAACCATTTAGGGCTTTTTGCGACCAGCTCCTTTCTGGACATCTCAAGCGAGAAAAACAGCACGTCCCGCCCAAAACCCGCAATATTGTCAGCCATCTGCAGGACAAGGCTCGTTTTCCCAACCGAGCTGGCGGCGCCAAGCACGTAAAGCCCCTCGTACAGCCCGCCATCCAACTCCGCGTCAAGCCGGCTGAACCCTGTCGGCACGCAAGGCGTGCTGCAAGATATATCTGACATAAAGCCGCGCGCGATAAGCTCGGCAGTTGTTGCACCGCTTTTGGCGGCATGCGCAGCCCCGCTGCACAGCTCATCCAAAATCCCTGCAATGGCGCTTGACAGGCTTTCCTTGCTTAAAAGCAGCGCCGCATTTGCGTCCTTTGCCGCGCCATACGGGTTAGCTAAGCGATAGCTGGCCCCAAGCCCTTCAAGGGCTTCCCCAAGCGCCGCAGCCGCCCGCTCCCCCGATGCGTCATTGTCAAGCGCGACAACCAGCATAGGCCAAGGCTCTTGCCTGGCAGCCATCTCTTCGAGCGCCTTTATGAGCTTTGCCGAGTTTGCCGAGCTCCCAAGGGCTACAGCCTCGCCGCCAGACTCAATGACGCTCATGGCGTCAATCTCCCCCTCAACCACAAAAACAGGCCTGCTGGCCCTTGCCAGCGCAGCCCCGTTGAACAGCGTGGACGCCCCGCTTTTGCGATACTTGCTCTTCCCGTCCGCCCCTTCATCAGTATTCCTGAACACGCAGCTCCCCTCGCTTGTAGGAATGACAATGCAGTCCCAAACCTCCCCGCCGCCGACAGGGTGCTTTTCAACATACCCGACTTGGAACCGTGCAAGCGTCTCCTTGCTAATCCCGCGCCTCGCCATATAGCCTGTTTGCGATATGTTCCCATGGGCGGATTTGAAAAAAACAGCCAGGCTAGGAAGCCCGCCCCCTGTGCCTGCCTCATTTTGCCGCGCTGTTTTCGCTTTTTTGGCAGGCGCGGCCCCAATGGCTCCAATCCCAAAAAGCTCGCCCACTTTCTTGCGCTTCTCCCCGAAATTGTCCAGCCCGTAGTCTATGCCCACAATGTCGTATATGTCGTAGTCTGCGCCACAAGCAAAGCAGTGCGCTTTGTTACGATCCCTGTCATAGCCCATGCTCGGGTTCTTGTCCTCATGCGCAGGGTTCAGGCAGTTGAACAGCTTGCGGGTGTCGATCCCTTTTGATGAAAGGTATTCCTCAAGGTGGCTCTTCTCTTGCTCAATTGAGTTCGCCATGGATTATGCCCTTCTTGCCACAGAGCCCGGCGACACCAGGTACCTGCCAAGCTCCTCGGTATAGATCCCGAAATATACAAGCAGCCCGCTCGCGCTCGCGTCTTCGCGGAACACAGACAGCAAAGACATGAATGTGCCCCATTGCATAACGCGCCTGCCTTTTTCAAAAGCCATCAAAGTCTGCCTTGACAACCCGATTTTCTCGCCAAGCTCTGACTGGCTAAGCCCCAAGCAGGTTCTTAGCAGCACCAGGTTGGCCGACATGTTCTCTACTAATTCCTCTTTATTGATGCTACTAGCCATTTAAAAAATAACCTCCATAATCTAAGCCAAGGAAAATTTCTGGTGCATCTTGTCATACTATTATACATGGTGTTTTATCTTGCTGCAAATATAGAGGGATACTAAATATGGCTATGCATATTTGAATAGATAGTTATATCGATATAACTATCTATTGGTGTTTCAAAACGCTTTATAAGGGGGATTGCATCAGGATCAGCAGTGCCTTTTGCAGCCAGAAGGGCGGCTTCGCGCTGTCGCCCTTCCTTCGCCCTGCTCCCTATTTCCCAACCCAGTCCTCAAGGAACTGGTTGAAAAACTCGTTGAAGGAGACGCCCAACGCCCCGCATTTCTCTTTCGCTTTCTTGTACACAGACGGCTTCACCACCAAGTTCACCCTTTGGCTCCGCGCCTCAGCCCTGGCCTTGGGCTTTGGTGTGAAGGCGCTTCCCAGGCTCGCCGCATCCTGAGATTCTGCGTCCGCCGAGGCCAGGATCTCTAGCTCCGCGCCCTGGTCGATTATTTGTTTTTTAGCCATTGCTTTCCTCCCGCCGCTCTTTCCTGCGCCATGCACATGTTTATGTCTTATACTTGACATCATTGTGTATGGGTATTGTTTATATGCTATACGCTTGCCCTATTATACCGCTGTTTCTAAGCATTGCAAAGGCTTTTTGGGCTCTGCATTTTTGTTGGCTGGCCTAATGTTTATGGATAATGTTTGTTGTGTGCCTGCATTGCGTGTAAGTATTGTTTATATGCTATGTAGCTGCATTGCTGCTGCGCATTTTCTGGGCGTTGGCATCCCAAGCAACAAAAAAGGCGTTTGGTTGCTGCAATTTCAACCTAAAATATGGTAAAATACTAAATATAGCTATGCATATTTGCATAAATATATTATATCAATATTGATATGCATGCCAATATCGATATAATTGTCTGCAAGCGCTTCTAAAAAAAGCATTACAAGGGGGATTGCATTGGGATTAGTAGTGTCTTTCGCAAACCAGAAGGGCGGCGTCGCCAAAACGACAAGCGCCCACAACATCGGCGCGGCGCTGGCCAAGGCAGGAAAAAAAGTGCTTCTCATAGACCTTGACAGCCAGGCTAGCCTGACAATAATAACCGGCAAGGAGCCTGCCGACTTTAGCGGCAACATTGCCACTTTGCTCAAGGGCGGCAAAAACGCCGACATCAGGGAGTGCATCTTCCCGGTCTCTGAGAACCTGGACTTGCTGCCGTCAATAATCGACCTTGCCGCGCTGGAAATGGAGATGTTCTCCAAGACAAACCGGGAGAGGATCCTCGACCGGGCGATCGCCCCCGTCAGGGGGGACTACGACTTCGTATTCATCGACTGCCCCCCGCAGCTGTCGATATTGACGGTAAACGCCCTGTCCTGCTCGGACAAGGTCGCGCTGTGCGTCAAGACGGAGTACCTGGCGTACCGCGGCATCACGCAGCTTATGGACACGGTCGACGACATCCGGGAGCTCATCAACCCCAGGCTTGAAGTCTTTGGCGTAATAGCGACAATGCACGAGCCGAGGGTGAAGACAAACATCGAGATACTCGCCTTGATTGAAAAAGAGCACAGGGTCCTTGGCGTTGTGAAAAGGATGGCAGCGGCAAAAAAAGGCGTGTATGACGGCTTGCCGGTTGTGGAGCAAGACCCGTCAAGCGATGTCGCGAAAGAATATGTGAAAATAGCGCAAAAATTTGCGGAGGAGGCTAGCCATGGGGCTTGAGGAAAGGGAGACAAAACGGAGGGCGAGCGTGGTCGGGATGCTTACAAGCGCAGGGGCGGAGGCGGATGTGGCCCCCAAAGCGGAAATAGTGCTGCAGCCAAAAAAGGGCCAGACCAAGTCGCAAAAGTTCCTGGCTTCGATGCCGCCAAGCCTGTACGAGAAAGTGAAGAAGAAAGCAGGCTCCGAGGGCATATCTGTAAACGAGGCAGTCAACCAGCTGTTGGAGCTGTGGGTCGGCCAATAATAATTCTATATCAATAGGAATATGCATATCTATAATCTATATAGATATGCATATTCCTATTGATATCGCTACTCTAATTTCAACAGCAGGCTTGGCATATTAACAAGCGTGACAACCTCAGGCAAGATAGGTACGATCCTGAAAACAAACAAATCCTGCTTTGTCTTTGTCGATTTTCTCTTGATCTTTCTTCGCCTGTTCTGCGCAAAAATCCCTTGGGAATTTAGCGAGCAGCTGATTTACGACCGCCCGCCCCCTATTTTTGCATTATAGCTTAGAGGCTGCCTTAAGGGGCGGCAGGCTCAAGGCTCATGTTCCCAGTGCCATCAACATAACAATATAGCAATTTGTCGCTGACTATCAAAAAACCGTCCAGATAAGGTGTGACTGCATCTATACTTACTGTTGGCTCGTCAAACACTTCATAGCGGATGCCTGTCTTTCGGTCAAAAATGTCCATAAGGAGCAGCAAATCGTTGATATAGTCATACTCATCTTCGCTCGCAATGCGGTATAGAACCGCGACTAAGCCATTCTGCCCCGGCACAAATGCCGGAGCACACATGCCAGCGTTCTCATACATCGCGACATAAACTTGCGGGGCATGCCATTGCCAGCTCTCTATTTCCGGGAGCTGCCATACTCCAAGCTGCGTTTCTGGATTTGCCTCCGGTTCTGGCAAAGCAGTTTTTGACACGAAAAATTCAAGCTGGAATGGCGGATAATCCACATTCTCCATGCCGTGGTCTAGATTGCCAGCATCTGGCGCCACACTCAAGGGGTGGTATCCAGTTACGCGGTACAGACCTTCCCTAAAAGGCAAAAAACCAGTCTTTATTGGTAAAGTTTTCCTGTCACGGTTAGAGAGCAAATACCCTTCCATAGTGAACACCTTTTGCGTGGTTTTAAGCCTGCGCCATTCCCCGCCAGTAAATCTCTCAAAATACCACCCCTGCCCATAGAACATGACTGAATCCGAGCGGTTTTCCAATACCAATGTCATAGTCTTTGCGTTCGGCGGATAGCTGTTTTGCAACAGCTTGAGCGTAATGCCGTCTGCCACTGTCCATAAATTATTTGGGGCAATCCCGCAGTCTGTGCCACAACCATAGACTGCCGTTATTACGAGAAACAGCGGAATGGCAATGCTTGACGCGGCAGTTTTTCTCATTAGCACCCACCTCGTATGAATTAGACGTGTTTTGTATGTTTTGCGGCATGCGCACTATAAACCCATTGTCTCGAGCAGGCAATTCCCGATTCTTCTTTTCGTTTAAGCAGCAGGGATCAACCGAACCCAGTATAGCACAAGCTGGATAAACAGCTTGCCCTTACTTTGCTTCCATGTTTATATGCTCATCAGAACAAAGCTTTGTGCAATTAGCAGGAATTGCATAGCAAAGAAAACTCTCATCCCTCCTGTATTATCCAGCCTTATTTGAAGGCATTCAAGATTACACTGCCTTTGACCAACCAGGTTTCGTAAATTGTAGTGGATTTATTGATTCCAACGATATAGTTTGTATGGCTAGCTGTGCCGCCGATAGCCCCGCCTCCACTGTCGCCTTTTTGCATCGGTTTATCCACTTTGATTAGATTGCCCCAATTTATCCCGTCCTCAATATACGATGCATTTGTCGATTTGACTGTTGCCGATTTAGAGATTGACTTGTACCCCCGCAAAGTAATAGATGAATTCACAACAGGTGTTTGAGAAGAGATTTCATCATATTTTACTCCAGTATAGATGTGAGGGCTGTTTAGTTTTATAAATGAGCTGTCATTCCAATTGCCATATGAATAGACATATTTGAGATCTTTTATTTGGCCAATTATAGTGCCATTGATTTGGTTTCCTTTGCGGATGACATCATTATTTGAATAGCCATGCGCACAAGTAATCACTCCATTACAGCCTTTGCTTGAGCTCCACATTTGCCCTCCCGCAGTGGTGACTGTGTTGTTGTTGTTGATTGAAGATGTGCCATTGATTGAGTCAATTTCTTTGACTTTGTCCTCCGGGTCGCTTTTGACAAAAGAAAGCATGCTTTCGCCCAGCGCCGACAGCAGCTCCTCTTTTGTCTGCCTAGCCTTGCCGTCGTCAAAAATCCCTACAACGATTTTATTGTTTTCCTCGTCAACCCAAAACTCTTTTATGTTCTTGTATCCGGCCGCTGTCTTGTTGAGGTATCCATAGGCAGCCAGCAATTCAGTGTAGCTGTGCTCCACCTCGGATATCGCGACAGAATCCACAAGGGTTTTCCCGCTGCGGGCTGACAGCCTTGATGACGACTTCTCGTTGTTGGCCCGCATGGCCTCTGCCGACTTGGAGCCGCGGCGGTAGCAAATAACTAGCTGGCCGCTGCCATCAAGGTACATCCCTGCATAGTCGTCGTTAGTGTATGCGCTGTAGTCTTCTGCATGGAACCCCTCAATGACAAACCCGTTGGGGGCTTGGGTTTTTTGCGCATCTATGGCCTTAGCCAACACTGGATCCCCATAAGTAAAGGCAATAGCTTCAAACACTTGTTCTTGGGTCAAATATTTTTCCGCCGGGGATAAATCGTCCTGTCCTAAACTGTCTTTGATAGTTGCCGCTTGTGTGGAAATCCCTGAAAACACCATGGATACACACAACAATATTGCGATAAAATTAACTTTTTTTATTTAAATGCCTCCTTCTAGCCGTTCTTAATCCCTCCACTTGGCGTGAAGCATGGGAATCCCCCTTTCAACAATCCAATTACTTGATATTAATTACATACCATTAATTTGAATATATTGGAAGGGGGTGGTATTTCGAGAAATTCAAGCACGGAAAATGGCGCAGGCTCAGATTCCTGCAGCAAAATGCGTTCACCATGGAGGGCTATCTGCTTTATGACCATGACAGGAAAACGTTTAA
>Ga0082212_10006333_pt1 | contig 15933 bp, 13 predicted proteins | sample TergutNt197P3_FD_71548 | JGI IMG/M metagenome (GOLD analysis project Ga0082212, IMG submission 71548) | Neocapritermes taracua P3 segment gut microbial communities from Petit-Saut dam, French Guiana - Nt197 P3 | ecosystem: Host-associated > Arthropoda: Insects > Digestive system > Gut ... | reverse complement strand
GTATGTACCGCGAGCTGCGCAGCAGCGAAGGGAAGGTAAGAGGAGAATAAGAGAGAAATTTTGTTTTTATCGGGAGCCGGCGCGGCGTGTTCCGTGATCTGCGGATGTCTTTTAATTCTATGGAACTCCTTGCTCTTTTTCTGTGTATTGCGTATTTTTTTGGGAAATACGACGGGCGAAACAGAACATATGGAGGAATTATGTCTTCGACGACAACAAAAGAAAGTAAGCAGGGGACTCTGCGCGAGTACGCTTTGCATGAGAAAGACACCGGTTCTCCTGAGGTGCAGATAGCGCTTCTTTCGGTGCGTATCGCGAGTCTTACCGAGCATTTTAAATTCCACAAAAAAGATCACCATTCACGCCGCGGTCTTCTCAAGATGGTCGGACACAGACGTAACCTGCTTAACTATCTGATGAAAAAAGATATTGAGCGTTATCGTACACTCATCGCGAAATTGGGCATTAGAAAATAATGTCTCTTTACACGGGCGACCTTTTGCGGTCGCCCATTAGTCGCGTAAAGCGTTGACGTTTGAATTATTCAAACGGCGATTAACACACGCCGGCGGCGTGTCGGCAAGCAAAGCTTACCGTGCAAAATGTCCCATTTTGCTTTTAATTGACTATATACGGCCTCTGCATACACGAACGCGCAGGTCAAAAAAATCCTCGCCAACTATGACGCCGGGAATTGCAGTTATCTCGGCGCGCAGATTGCCATTTGGGAAGCTACAGGCGGCGGGAGCGTTACAGACTTCGGCGGCAGCGGCGCGCAGTCGGATTACAACGCCGCAAAAAACGGCAGCGCATCCTCCGATAAAATAATCCTGCATTGGACAGGCGGCTCTCAGAACCTTGTCACTTTTGAAACGTCGTCGGAGCCTGATGAACCCGATGAGCCTGAAATCATCATTACCAGTTTTTTCACGGATGATATTTTTCTAGCAGAAGTAAGACGCATCACAGGGAAGCCAGACGGTGATATATACAAGTCTGACGTGGAGAACAGAACCAGCATAAACGTGTGGAACAAAGGAATATCTGATCTTGCGGGCATAGAGTATTTCACCGATTTGAATTCCCTTGACTGTTCTACAAACAATCTGACAACACTTGACCTGTCTAGCAATACCGCTCTGACTCAACTGATATGCTTCAACAACCAACTGACTACCCTGAATATATCAAACAACGCTGCGCTGGATTATTTAAGCTGTTCAAATAACAGACTGAGTTTCATTGATGTTTCGGACAATACAAAATTAACGAAATTTTTCTGTGACAGTAATGATCTGGTATCGTTAGACGTTTCTCAGAACACGCGCCTGACAAGCCTTACCGTTAGGGATAACGATTTATTAGAAATAGACGTGACAAATAATACTGCGCTGGAAGTTTTTAGGTTTCAGGATAACAATGTGGCAGAAATCGACCTGTCAAACAATCCTGCGCTAAGAGAACTCTGGTGCGATAACAACCAACTGTCGGCGCTGGATTTGTCGGCTAATCCCCTGCTGAAAAAACTCACATGCATGAATAATAAGCTTGCGGAGTTGGATTTATCAAACAATCCCCTGCTGGAAACGCTCGATTGCGACAGAAACCAGATCGCGTCGCTGGACGTATCGGCATGTACTGAACTAACGCGCCTTGATTGCAGGAGCAACCAGCTTGAAGAACTTGATGTGTCCGCATGTACAAAGCTGACATTCCTTTATACCCCATACAATAGGAACCTGTCGGCGCTGGATGTCTCTAATTTGTCAGAGTTGGAAACTTTTAGTTGCGAATCAAACAAAATAAAGGAACTGGACGTCACTAACTGCACAAAACTGAAAACCTTATGCATTGACAATAACGAACTGACCGAAATAGATGTAACGAATAACCCCATGCTAGAGAGCCTGTATTGCGAATCCAATAACCTGACAGCACTTGATTTATCGCAAAACACAGCGTTGAAAACACTCAGCTTTAGAGTAAACCAACTGAGCATGATCGATCTGTCTAACAATGTTGAACTAAAAAGCCTTGACTGTCTTAATAATAAGTTGAGCGCGATCGACTTGTCTCAAAATCCATTATTGAATTTTATCAACTGCGGACAAAACCAGCTAACAGAACTGAGCTTGACAAACAATCCGCTAATGGTAACGGTTTACTGCGGGAACAATAGTATAACATCATTGGATTTATCGAATAATCCTGCTCTGGTGACATTAAGCTGCGGCGGTAACAAGCTACCAAATACCGACGCCGTAATATTCTACCCCGGTATAACATGGAATGACAAAATCATATTCGGCTATCAAAGACCATAATAACGATAAAAAATGGCTGCTACTCAGGTTCCTGTATCAGAGTGGCAGCCAAAATTATGAAAAGAAAGGAAACCACAAAAATGAAAAAAACCATAATAACAGCAATCATCACCACACTGGCTATAGCCGCGCTCTGCTCCGTCGCATTGGCGGCGGCGCGGGATACGACCATACAAGCCGTGCTGTCGCCGGGTATCACCATCCGTTACAACGGTGAAATTCAGGCAATGAAGGACGCGAACGGCGACGCCGTTCACCCCATCCTCTACAACGGCACAACATACCTTCCGGTCAGGGCAGTCAGCAATATGCTTGACTTGCCTGTTAATTGGGTAAATGAAACGCGGACGGTAGAACTTGGAAAGTCGAACCAGCCTAAATCCCTGCTCGACGTCACCGACGCCGGGAAAAAGACAACATCCGGCAATACCTCGCATTGGCAGAAAATCCTCAACAGGGATGAACTGCCATCCAAGCGCGACGACTTCGGTAACAGGGCGTCGGCGCACAACGAAGCGATAAAGACGGACTACATCTTCTCATGGCAGCAGACGAAAACAGTATACAACCTCGACAGGAAATACAGCGAACTCAGCTTCACGGCGTATAACCTCGCCGAGTACCCAGCAAATATACAAATCATCGACAACATGACAAAAGCGGTGCTTTGGTCATATACGCTTGACCCCGGCGCAAGCATTTATATTTCCGACGTCAATATATCGCGGACAACGGAAATAGAACTCGCGGCCAGCCTGCCGGACGCGCCCGTATCGACCGGGCATCACAATAATGCCGTGTATATCTGCGACCCGCTTGTAAAGTGAAAAACTCAGCAGTGACAGGGATGTAAAGGGGGGATGACCATTGATAAGCGAGGAAATAAGCGGGGATATGATAAAAATAGGCGTCCGTATCGGCAAGCTGACCGGGGAGGCGGTAATAAAGGGCCTTGAAAAACTCATCGCGGAACTTGAAAAAACCAAAAACATACCGCAGCCGGGAAAAAAAGCGCCGGAGGAAAAGCAGGGCAAGCAGACGCTGAATCAGTTGAAAAAGCAGCGCGGCGGCCTTTCCACGATAGAACTGACAAACCCCGATCTCAGGGCTTTGAACAAGGAAATGAAAAAAGCCAAGATAGATTTTTCCGTCGTCAAGGACGGCAAGGGGCAATATACCCTGTTCTTCAAGGGCAAGGACGTTGACGAAATGACCCGCGCATTTAAGAAATACACGCAGAAGGTCATAAAGCGCACTGAAAACAAGCCATCCATCAAAAAAACGCTGACTGAGGCGAAACAGGCGGCGAAAGCCCTCGACACCGGGCGCGAAAAGAACAGGAGCAAAGGGGCGATCGATAGGTGAAGGATATCGACATAAGGAAAATCATCATTAAAACACTCCCCTTCTCCCTGTTCTTCTACCTAGCGGACAAGGCGGGGCAAGCGTTCCGGCTTGCCGGGGGCGCGGGCATCAGCGAAAAGGTGTTAAACCTGACCTCCGGCTTTTCGGCGGCGTTTGAGAACCCGCTGCCAAGTTTCCACCCGCAGGACTTACTCATCGGCATAGCCGGAGCTGCGCTCATCGCGCTCATGCTCCGGATGAAAAAGGCGAACGCAAAGAAATTCCGCAAAGGCGAAGAATACGGCTCGGCGCGTTTCGGGACGGCGGCCGACATAAAGCCGTATATCGACCCCGTGTTTTCCAACAACGTGATTTTGACACAGACGGAACGGCTGACGATGAACCCGCGCCCCGCCAACCCCGCCCACGCAAGGAACAAAAACGTGCTGGTCATAGGCGGGAGCGGCAGCGGCAAGACCAGGTTTTTCCTTAAACCAAACCTGATGCAGATGCACAGTTCCTACGTCATAACCGACCCGAAGGGTACGGTGCTTTTGGAAGTTGGACAGCTTTTGCAGCGCGGCGGGTACGACATAAGGTTCTTCAATACTGTTAATTTCTCGAAAAGCCTAAAATACAACCCGTTTGAGTACATCCACAGCGAAAAAGACATATTAAAACTCGTCAACACACTGATCCTGAACACCAAGGGGGAGGGCGAAAAAGCTTCCGAGGATTTTTGGGTAAAAGCGGAAAAATTGTACTACACCGCGCTCATCGGCTACATCTTCTATGAGGGGCGGGAGGACGAAAAGAACTTCATCACTTTCCTTGACATGATAAACGCATCGGACGCGAGAGAGGACGACGAGGACTATCAGAACCCCGTTGACCTCATGTTTGAACGGCTGGCAAATAAAGACCCGGAACACTTCGCCGTGCTTCAATATGCAAAATTCAAGATGGCGGCGGGAAAAACAGCAAAATCGATACTCGTGTCCTGCGGCGCCAGGCTTTCACCGTTCGATATAAAGGAACTGCGCGCGCTGATGGAGTACGACGAACTGGAACTCGATACCATAGGCGACAAAAAGACAGCATTGTTCATTGTCACATCGGATACGGACTCGACCTTCGATTTCCTGTCGTCGATGATGATAATGCAGATGTTCAACACCCTCTGCACGAAAGCGGACGATGTATACAGCGGCAGGCTGCCAATACATGTCCGCTTCTTGCTTGACGAATTTGCCCAAGTGAAGATCCCGGACATGCAGCGCCTTATCTCGGTGATAAGGAGCAGGGAGATTTCAGCCGCATTGATACTACAGGCGCAGAGCCAGTTGAAGGCGAACTACAAAGACCACGCCGACACCATCGCCGGGAACTGCGACGCGACCGTATTCCTCGGCGGCAAGGAAAAAACGACGCTGAAAGAAATGTCAGACCTGCTCGGTAAAGAGACCATTGACAGCTTCAACACCTCGGAAAACCGGGGGCAGGGCCAGTCATACGGCACGAGTTATCAAAAACTCGGAAAAAGCCTGATGAGCCAAGACGAAATAGCCGTTATGGACGGGGGCAAGTGCATCTGCATGTTGCGCGGCGTCCGCCCTTTCCTGTCAAAGAAATTCGACATAACCCGCCACGCCAACTATAAATACCTATCCGACTATGACGATAAAAACACATTCGACATTGAAGGTTACTTAAAACGTATCCGCAGACCAGCCCCGCCCATAGCGCCGGATGAGCCGTTCGACCTCTATGAACTCGGCGGCGCAGGCGGCATGGACGGCGAAACAGAAACCATCGGCGAAACCGCGCCGGGATACATCGAATAAAAACGAAAAAATAATTTACAGGGGGTATGAATGACATGCAAAAAGAGAACTATAACCGCATTGCCAGGGCTGCGCGGCTGGCAAGATGCACCCGCCTTGCGAGGGAGCCGCCACCGGGTTTGAACCCACCAACAGCAGAAACGGCAGATAAAACGATAAAAAGCGGAACCCGGCAGAATCCCGCCGTGTCAGGGGAAGGCGTGGAGATTTGCGTCCCCCGCAAGCAAATACTACCCGACCTTGACACAGCACCAACTATTATACTTAACGCATGGGCGATGAGCATACCTGTTCATCGCCCTTAGTTACGATACCTGTAGTTGAACAATAATAAAAACAAAAAAGAAAGGAGATAGTCAGGCAGCTTTACTGTGTGCGTTTTTGCGGGAACAGCGATTATGCTTATCATCGTCAACCCATGAATTGCACATAAAACAATAGTAAACCCTTGTCTGACTTCAAAATCGGCATGGCATTTTTTACATCGGCGGTAGGTGTACTGCAAACATTAGTTATCGCGCTCGGCGCGGGGCTTGGCATCTGGGGGGTCATCAACCTCATGGAAGGTTACGGCGCGGATAACCCGTCCGCAAAATCGCAGGGGATGAAGCAGCTAATGGCCGGGGGCGGCGTCGCGGCGATCGGGCTTTTGCTCGTACCGCAGCTATCGACCCTTTTTAGCTAAAAAATGACAATAATTATTGCCATTTCCTAATAATAATTGCCACATTACAAATAGATAATGACATAAAAACGGAAAGGAACAGCAAATGACACGCATACTTGACGCTATAACCAACTGGATAAAGGAGCTTCTGATAGGGGCTATAGAGTCCAGCCTGTCTCGTATGTTCGGGGATGTGAACGAAAAAGTCGGGACGATAGCCGCAGAAGTCGGCACGTCCCCGGAGGCTTGGAACAGCAATATTTTCACCATGATAAGGAGTTTGTCCGAAACCGTCATACTGCCGATAGCGGGGATTATCATAACCTATGTCCTGTGCATAGAGCTGATAACGATGGTGACGGAAAAAAACTCGTTCCATGACAATGTTGATACGTTCATGTTTTTCAAGTATTTCTTCAAAGCTGGGGCGGCGGTGCTTATCGTCGCCCACACCTTTGATATAACGATGGCGGTGTTCGACCTTGCGCAGCATACCGTGACGAACGCCGCCGGGGTGATAAACGGGCATACCGCGATAGACATCGACGCGGCGATAGCCGCAATGAACCTTGAGGCTTACGGGATAGCTGAACTTATCCTGCTGATGATAGAGACTTTCATAGTCAGCTTCATAATGCGGATAATGGGAATCATAATCACGGTGATACTGTACGGGCGCATGATCGAGATATATCTCACATGCTCAGTCGCGCCCATCCCGTTTGCCACTATAACAAACAAAGAATGGGGGCAGATGGGCAACAACTACCTGCGCGGGCTTCTCGCCTTGGGATTTCAGGGCTTTTTCCTGATTCTCTGCGTTGGCATATACGCTGTTTTGGTAAACAGCATGATAATAGCGGACAACGTGCATACGGCTATCTTCTCGGTGGCGGCCTATACCGTGATGCTCTGCCTTGCGATGATAAAATCCGGCAGCCTGTCTAAGTCGGTATTCAATGCACACTGAGTTGGGCGCTTGGCTGCCAAGGCCGCGCCAACGCGGCTGATATGAGGCTCATGTACACAAAAACGTAGAAAGGAGATACCGAAACAATGGGAAAACCTGCAAAACCCTCTGAAAGAAATTTTCGGTTACTGATGTGATGGCTTATGTTTCGATCCCGAAGGACTTGACGGCGGTAAAAAGCAAACTGCTGCTGGGCCTCACCAAAAGGCAAGCGGTATGTTTCGGGGCTGCGGCGGCAACGGGCCTGCCGCTTTTCTTTTTGCTCCGGTTAGCCATACCGGGGAGCGCGGCGGCGCTGCTCATGATAATCGTCATGCTCCCTTGGTTTTTGTTCGCCATGTATGAAAAACATGGGCTGCCGCTTGAAAAGTTTTTAAGGCATGTTACCGCCGTGATGTTCAAGCGGCCTAAGATACGCACTTACCAGACCAACAATTATTACGCCGCCGAACTGCGGCGTATGCAGCTTTACAGGGAGGTACAGGAGATTGCTTCAAACAAAAAACAACAATAATATACCGGGCTTAAACACGGCGGGCTTGTCGCGGAAACAGCGGCGGCAGTTAGATACAGCCGCAGCCAATGCAAACCGCGACCTCGACAAGTCAGCAAGCGTACAGGCGTCCATCCCCTACCTTGCTATGTACCCGGACGGCGTATGCAAGGTGACGGACAAGCTATACAGCAAATCTGTAGAGTTTTTCGACGTGAACTACATGCTTGCCGGGAAGGACGACCAGACGGCTATTTTTGAGGGGCTGTGCGATTTTTACAATTATTTCGACCCTTCTATATCAGTACAGGAGACGTTCATCAGCCGCAGGGCTGCCAAAGAGGAATTTCACAAGGCTATCGACATCCCCTTCGCTAAAGACCAGTTTGACCATATACGCGACGAGTACGGCGGTATCCTCCGGACGCAGCTTGAAAAGGGCAACAACGGGCTTGTGCGGACGAAGTTCCTGACGTTCGCCATCGAAGCGGACGGCCTGAAAACCGCAAAATCAAGGCTCGGTAGGATTGAAATGGACATTATAAATAATTTCAAGCTGCTGGGCGCTGCCGCACGGCCTCTGGACGGCAAAGAGCGGCTTGCTGCACTGCACAGCGTCCTCCACCTTGGGACAACGGAGCGTTTCGCGTTCCAGTGGGAGGGGCTGCAACGCTCCGGCATGAACACAAAGGACTTCATCGCCCCGGAGAGTTTCCATTTCGGAGAGGGGCGCACGTTCCGCATGGGCGGTAAGATCGGCGCTGCCTGTTTCCTTCAAATAATCGCCCCGGAACTGAACGACCGCATACTTGCCGACTTCCTCGAAGTCGACGGGAACGCGGCTATTAACCTGCATATCCGCAGCATAGACCAGAGCGCGGCGGTGAAGATGGTGAAGCGGAAAATCACAGATATTGACGGGATGAAGATAAACGAGCAAAAAAAAGCTGTCCGAAGCGGGTATGATATGGAGCTTTTGCCTTCTGACCTTTCTACCTACGGCGACGAAGCCAAGAAACTGCTCAAAGACCTACAAAATCACAACGAGAGGATGTTCCTTTTAACAGTAATAACCCTAAATGTGGCAGGATCGAAACAGGCGCTCGACAACCGGGTTTTCCAACTGTCCGGCATCGCCCAGCGCCATAACTGCGCCCTGCACCGCCTTGACTATATGCAAGAGGCGGGGCTGATGAGCAGCCTGCCGCTCGGAGTAAACCAAATACCCATACAGCGGGGGCTTACGACAAGCGGCGCCGCTATCTTCGTACCCTTCATCACGCGGGAACTCTTTCAGGGCGGCGAGGCGCTTTACTACGGGCGCAACGCTATTTCCGGCAATATGATAATGGCCGACCGCAAGACGCTTAAAAATCCGAACGGCCTGATTTTGGGTATTCCGGGGAGCGGGAAGTCGTTCGCGGCAAAACGTGAAATAACTAACGCTTTCCTCATTACACAGGATGATGTCATCGTCTGCGACCCGGAATCAGAATACTCGCCATTGGTGAATGAACTGCACGGGCAAGTGATAACCCTGTCGTCGTCGGGGAGCGGCAAGCAGCATGTGAACCCTATGGATATAACGCTGAACTATTCCGACGACGAGAACCCGCTTGCGCTAAAAAGCGACTTCATTTTGTCCTTCTGCGAGGTCATCGCCGGGGGCAAGGACGGCTTGCAGCCTGTCGAAAAAACGGTCATCGACCGCGCACTGAGGAATGTATACAGGGAGATCATAGTCGAAGCATCTGTAAACGGCGGCGTGATCGACCCTGACAAAATGCCTATCCTTGAAGATTTGTACGATGAACTCAGGAAACAGCCGGAGCGCGAGGCACAGCGCGTAGCGTCGGCATTGGAGATTTACGTTCATGGTTCGCTGAATATCTTCAACCACAGGACGAACGTAGACATCAACAACAGGCTTGTCTGCTTTGATATAAAGCAGCTTGGCAAGCAGCTTAAAACGCTCGGTATGCTCGTAGTTCAGGATCAGATTTGGAACCGCGTCACAATGAACCGGGCAGTCAAAAAAGCCACGCGGTATTACTGTGATGAATTTCATCTGCTCCTGAAAGGCGAGCTTGGGGCCTGGAGCGTGGAGATTTGGAAACGGTTTCGCAAATGGGGCGGCATACCGACCGGGATCACGCAGAATATAAAGGACTTCCTGATGAGCCGCGAGGTAGAGAATATTTTTGAAAACTCGGATTTTGTGTACATGCTGGCGCAAGCACCCGGAGACCGGGAGATACTTGCCGACAAGCTGAACATTTCGCCAAAACAGATAGGCTATGTAACGCAGTCCGAGCCGGGAGAGGGGCTTATCGTATTCGGCAGTACGATACTGCCTTTCATAGACAAATTCCCTGCCGATACCAATTTGTACAGGATAATGTCAACGCGGCCTTCTGACAGTTGAGATTTGAGTTATGGAAGGACTCAATAATAATCATGAACCCCATGATAGCGGCAATGTACAAGAAACTGGCGACGCAATAAAGGGCGCCGCCGACCGCGTTCATGCGGTGCGTAAAGCTGCCAAGAAAAAGGCTGTAAAAAAGGCAAATGCAAAGATATATGAAAAAAGCCGGGAACTGCCGAAAACCACGCGGCTGAAATTCACCGACGCGGAACGCAAGGATGATAAGCTTGTCAGGCATATTTCAAAATCTGACAAGGCTGCATACCGCTATGAAAAGGCGCGGGCAAAACTCGACGGGGAAAAGCTGCCGTCCGCGGGGCGCGTATCTGATAAAACCAGCGGCGGCGCAGCGGCTAAAACCGGGAACTCCCGGAGCGGCGACGTGAGGCTTGCCGGGCAGCACCGCAGCGACGGGGCAGCAAAAACCCGCGCCGGACCTGCCAAGGGCAAGTCCGGCGCTGCTGCTCAGTCGCGGCTTATTCATAGAGATCGTAACAGGCCTCTTAATGGGAAACTGATGCACAGTATCAAAAAACCGGGGAAAGAAGCTGCCGCGCTTGTGCATCGTGAAGCGGCAGTTTTTGTTCACCGGGAGGTCAGGCAGTCCAACAACTCCGGCTTATCGGCTGCGGATTCCGCAGCGAGGGCGGCCGGGGGCGCGGCGAGGAAAACGGCGCAGGGGTACAGGAGTATTAAACTGCGCCCCCACCGGGCGGCGCTAAAAGCAGAGCAAAAAGCAGTGAAAGCCAATGCCAACGCATTGTATAAGCGCAGCCTGCGGATGAACCCGGAACTGAGCAGTGCGAATCCGCTGAAGAAAATGCAGCAGAAGCGGAGTATCAAGCGCGAGTATGCAAAGGCGTTCCGGAAGGATAAAGCCGACGTTGCAAAGAAGGCGGCGCAGACAGCGAAAAACGCGGCGGCTGGGGCGAAAGCGGGCGCGCAGAGATCATTGAAATCAATCGCAAGCCGGAAGCGCGGCTTTCTCATGCTCGGCGGTGCGCTGCTGGCTATCTTGCTGCTGATGTCGGGTTTTACTTCCTGCCTGTCCATATTCGGCGGCGGTTTCAACAGCGTGATAACAACGTCGTACACTGCCGACGACGCTGATATTGCGGGCGCTGACAGTGATTATGCCTTGCTTGAGTCGCTGCTTGCGGCTCAGATTGGCAATACGGAGATAGATCATCCCGGTTTTGACGAGTACAGGTATTTCCTTGATGAGATCGGGCATGACCCTTTCACGCTTGCAAGCTACCTTACGGCGAGGTTTGACGATTACACTCAGGCGGAGGTACAGGCTGAACTTGCCCTGCTGTTCGCGCAGCAGTATGAGTTGACGCTGACTACTGTAGTTGAAACGCGCTACAGGATAGAGGACGTGCCGGACGGCGAGGGCGGTTTCAAGCCTGAACCCGTACCTTATGATTATCACATCCTCAATGTTACGTTGAAGAATAAGTCTTTGGGCAATGTGGCGCTGGCGAACATGTCGCCGGACGAAACGGATATGTACCTTGTGTATATGGAAACGCAGGGTAACAGGCCGGAACTGTTTGAGGGTAATCCTTATGCCGGGCGCGGCGATTACCTTTCGTATGACGTGCCGCCGGACGCTTTGAGCGACGCTACGTTCGCGGCTATGCTGGCCGAGGCTGAGAAGCATTTGGGGCTGCCTTATGTCTGGGGCGGGTATGACCCTTCTTCGGGGTTTGATTGTTCGGGGTTTGTTTCATGGGTGGTGAACCATTCGGGGTGGAATCTTGGGAGGCTTGGCGCGAAGGGGCTTTTCGGCGTATGCACTCCTGTTTCACCTGCTGACGCAAAACCGGGCGACCTTATCTTTTTCTGGAAAACTTACGATGCGCCCGACCCCAACGCTCCTACGCATGTCGGGATTTATGTCGGAAACGGGATGATGATACATACTGGCAACCCTACGAGTTATGCAAGCGTGACTACGCAGTATTGGGTTGACCACTTCTATAGCTACGGAAGGTTAAACTGAAAATTTTATGAAAGCGAGGGTACATATTAAATGAAGCATAAAAGGTTATTGCGATTATTTATCGTGCTGATGGTGGTATTTATTATCTTGCCGCTGTCAGCAACATCAGCTTACGCGAAAACAGACGAGGACGAGGATATTGATTTGAGCGAAATCCTTGTCCCGGTCATAAGCATACCGGAGCCGCCGCCTGACCCGATGCCGCTTACGCCGTCGGGCAATTTGACATTGGTTGATGATTTTTCAGGCGAAACGGCAAGGGATAAGCAGTTTATGACGGTGGTTTCTAAGAATGGCAATTATTTTTACATCATAATTGATAGGGCTGGCAATGATGAGAATGTGTATTTCCTGAATTTGGTAGATGAGTATGATTTGCTGGCGCTCATCAAGGATGAGGATTTACCCGTGAAGCCCGAACCTGTCGTACAGGCAGAGCCGGAGCCGCTGCCCTCCCCCGAACCTGAGCCTGTGCCTGAACCGAAGCAGGGCAATACTGGCGGTATCGTTATCGTGGTAGTGCTGCTGGCTGCTTTGGGCGGCGGGGGCTATTACTATTTCAAAATCCTAAAAACTAAGAAACCGGGCAAAGGCGCGGCGACGGCTAACCTCAGTGATTATGATTTTGGTTTTGACGAGGATTCTGACGGTGAGGATGGTTACGGCGCGGGTGATGATCTGCATGGCGGCGAGAACAGGCCAGGCGGTGATAATCTGCGCGGAGGGGTGTTTGACGATTCCGGCGGCGAGGATGACGATTCCTTAGATGCCGATGATTACAGGGATTTAGATTCCGATGATGAAGATGGCAGTGAATATATACACAGCAGCGACAATCAGAACAGCAACGATGATGAAAGCGACGATTGGGCGCGGTTTGACCCGGATTCCCCGCTGTTCGATTTGGGTGACAAGTATACTTATGAATCTGTGATGCCCGCAGAGGAAAGCGAGGATTTGGAATGAGCGTATTGGTGTTGGCTGAGAAGCCCAGCGTCGGCATGAGCCTTGCCGCCGTGCTGGGCGCGGGGGAGCGCAAAGATGGCTATGTCGAGGGGAACGGGTACGTTGTTTCTTGGTGCGTCGGCCATCTTGTCGGGCTTGCGGACGCGCAGGATTATGACGAAAAATACGGCAAGTGGCGGCGGGAGGATCTGCCTATAGTACCGGGTGATTGGAAATATGTCGTTTTCGGCAGCAAAAAGAAGCAGTTTGGCATTTTGCGCGGGCTTATGGGCCGTAAAGATGTAGAAAGCCTTGTCTGCGCTACGGACGCGGGGCGCGAGGGCGAGCTTATCTTCCGGCTGGTCTATCAGATGGCGGGTTGCAAGAAGCCTTTCAAAAGGCTTTGGATTTCGAGCATGGAGGAAAGCGCGATTAAAAAGGGTTTTTCTGAACTGCGCGACGGGGCTGATTACGATGCGCTGTATTATTCTGCACTCTGCCGCGCTAAAGCGGACTGGCTCATAGGCATAAACGGTACCAGGCTTTTTTCTACATTATATAATAGGACGCTGAATGTAGGCAGGGTGCAGACGCCTACGCTTGCCATGCTGGTTGAGCGGCAGCAGAAAATATCGGGCTTTGTGAAGGAAAAGTATCATATTGTCCGTCTGGATATTGATACGGGCGGCTCTATGTTCAACGCGCAGGGCGGGCATATCCCTGACCTGAAAGAAGCGGAATATGTACGGGCGGCGGCTGATAAAAAGGCCGCCGTTTGCGTTTCCGTCAAAAAAGAAGTTAAAAACGTGTCGCCGCCGAAGCTTTTTGACCTCACATCATTGCAGCGCGACGGCAACCGCCTTTTCGGGTACACGGCGCAGCAGACGCTTGACGCGGCTCAGAAGCTTTATGAAGCGAAACTGATAACGTACCCCCGGACGGATTCCCGCTTTGTCACTTCCGACATGGCGGCGGGGATTCCGGCATTAGCACAGGCCGCCGCCGCTTTCATAGGGGCGGGTACAGATCATCCCGTCAATGCCGGGCAAATAGTGAACGACGCAAAGGTGAGCGACCACCACGCCATCATACCCACCGCAGAGGTATCAAAGGCTGATGTTTCAAAATTACCGGATACCGGGCGCGATATATTACGCCTTGTTTCTGCCCGCCTGATATGCGCCGTTGGCGATAAACATTCATACGAAGCTGTACAGGCGGTATTTGAGTGCGGCGGCTACAGCTTTACAGCAAAGGGCAAGGTTGTTATCGCCGACGGCTGGAAAGCCGTAGAAAACGTGTATTTGTCTACGCTGAAAAACACTGCTGCGGATTCAAAGGAAACCCAATCAGCTAAAGGTGATGACACAGAGGACGGCGGCGCGTTGCCTCCGCTCACCGAAGGGCAGGTCTTTGAAAACGCCGCCGCCACGGTCACGGAGCATTTTACGCAGCCGCCTAAATCGTATACGGAAGATACGTTGTTATCGTCGATGGAACGCGCAGCGGAGCAAATCTCGATAAATCACGGCAAGGAAACTGTGAGCGATGCCGGGCGTTCCGGCCTTGGCACTCCCGCTACCCGCGCCGCTATTATTGAAAAGCTTGTTTCAGGCGGTTTTGTCTCCCGGAAGGGGCGGCAGCTCCTGCCTACCGCTGACGGCGAGAACCTCATTATGATACTCCCGCAAGCGTTGAAGTCTCCCGCGCTAACTGCGCAGTGGGAGAATGTGCTTTCGCTGATATCTAAGGGCGAGACAGAGCCGGATGATTTCATGCGGGGCATTGAGGAAATGGCACAGGGGCTGGTTTCTCAGCACTCCGCGCCTTCGGAGGAATTTGTGAAACTGTTCGCGTCGCCGAGGGAATCAGTAGGGGCTTGCCCCCGCTGCGGCGGCAATGTGTTTGAGAGCAAGCTTAATTTCCATTGCGAGGACAAGGCTTGCCAGTTTGTCATGTGGAAGAATGACCGCTTTTTCACCAGCCGGAAAAAAGAGCTTACGAAGCAGATAGCCACCGATCTCTTGAAAACGGGCAAGGCGAAGGTCAAGGGGCTTGTGTCCGAAAAAACGGGAAAAAGTAACGATGCAGTTATTCTTCTTGCGGACAAGGGCGGCAAGTATGTGAATTATCGTTTTGATTTTGGCGAGAGGGGTGAATGAGCATGAACGAACCGCTGAACATCAAGTTATCGAACTTGGAAGAATACGAGTCCGGGAACAATGACGGCGTGTGGCTGAAGCTGCCTGCCGATGGCGGTCAGCTTGATGATGCGCTTGCGCGGATCGGCGCTGCCGGCGGGGAGCATGGGATGGATTACTTCATCACGGGCGTTGAATCTCCTGTGCCTGAGTTTGCAGGGCTGCCGATGGAAAACCTCCGCAGGGCGGGGATCGACGAACTCAACTATATTGCGGGGCAGTTTGAAAAAATGGATATAAGGCAGACAGATAAGCTTATCGCGTCGCTTGGTACGCTTGCCAATGGCGGCGACCCCTACCGCATGGCTGAATCGTTGAAAGGCAACGGTTTCTTTGAGCATATATCCGGGGTGATGAGTTATGAGCAGCTTGGAAAGCATTACCTTAGTTCGGACAGGGTGCGGATGCCGGAGGAATGGAAAGCCGCTGTGGACGTCAATAAGCTTGGCCAGCTTGCAGCGGCACACGAGCAGGGGGTTTTTACGCATTACGGCTACATCATCCCGGCTGGCAACTTTCGCGAGGCTTTTGCCGAAATACCGGACGACTACAAGATCGAGCAAAACAGGATGTACGACGACGCCCCCGGCTCTAACATTGCTACACGCGGCAATACCCGCATGAGTGAAAGCTGCGCCACCGTGTCCGCCGCGCCTGCTTCAACTGCCGCACCTGTGAAAAGCCCGCCGCGCGACAAGCTGAAAGAGAT
>Ga0082212_10006332_pt1 | contig 15933 bp, 13 predicted proteins | sample TergutNt197P3_FD_71548 | JGI IMG/M metagenome (GOLD analysis project Ga0082212, IMG submission 71548) | Neocapritermes taracua P3 segment gut microbial communities from Petit-Saut dam, French Guiana - Nt197 P3 | ecosystem: Host-associated > Arthropoda: Insects > Digestive system > Gut ... | reverse complement strand
ATTTTGTAGTTGCAAACCAATAAACATTACAACATCTGCAAATGTAAATAGAAAGTTCAGCGTACCTGACCTCGTCTCCTTATAATGATTTTAGTCTTTACCAATTCCGGCTCACATTCAAATAATGCGCAAAAGACTCAAATGCGCAATCGGTATTATATTTTTTTCCGTCGTCAGAAGTCAATTTCAGTTGTCGACAAATTGTCGACAGTTCAATTCTGTTTACGTTCGTCAATGACGGAAATACAGGCTTGATATGACAGTAGCGCATTTTATGCTGAGCATCACGGTTTACATGCTATTGTCCCTCCGTTTGAACTGTGCGCATTAGGTAGAATAAACGGCGTTTCTTTTACCGTGATCCCTTTGATTCCTTTCTCGTCATGATAATTCTATTTCCGTTTTTCATAATTCAAAGACAAGGAAAATATTTAGGAAAACAATAAAAAAGAACGGAAAAATGACGAAATAATATGCTAAGGATTGTTTTCCGAAAGGTATAGGTTCGGTTAACGGGAATCATTCAGTTTTCGATGAGAAAAAAAATAACTCTAAATAACTTTTTAAAGTAATATCTTTGCACCCATAAACATGACAAAAGCAGATTTTTATGGCAAAAGAAATTTTCACTTTGATTATCACAGCGTTCCTACTAACGATTAGCAGTTGTAATCAAACATCATCCGAAAGCAAAAACAGCGATACCGCTGTTTATGATCGTGTCCTTAAATCGGGCACATTAAGAGCAAGTTTTTTGACTTACCCGCCCGCTTGTATGAAAGATACCAAGACGGGAAATATGTCCGGCATCTTTGCAGATGTTCTACAAAAAGCCTGTGACAACCTGGGATTAAAACTTGAATGGACTGAAGAAGTCGGTTGGGCTTCTCAGATTGAAGGATTAGAATCTGACCGGTATGATATTGTAGGCTCGCCGGTGTGGGCTAATCCGACAAGAGGTAAATTAACGACCATGAGTATCCCTGTCTACTTCAGCGGCATTGGTATTTTTGTCCGTGCGAATGATGACAGTTTCACCGGTAATTTTGATTTAATTAATAGACCAAATGTTAGAATCGGTACTATTGACGGAGAATCGGCAGACTTGATAGCGCGGACGGATTATCCTGATGCAAGAAGAGTATCGAGCGCACAAACAACAGACATTTCTCAAAAGTTACTTGACCTGGCAAGCAACAAGTGCGATGTGGTCTTTACCGAACCTTATTATGCGTATGAATATTTGAGAAATAATCCCGGCACTATAAAAAACATAGCCGAATCTAAACCGATACGACTATTCGGGAATTGTTACATGTTTAAGAAAAACGAATTCCAGTTGCAGCAAATGCTTAATGTTGCAATTCAGGATTTGATAAACAGCGGCTATGTAGATAAAATTATTTCTCAATACGAACCTGCTCCAAGATTATTTTATAGAAGCGCTAACCAGTTTAAACCTTTCGAGTAAGACTAATTCATGAAAGCCTTTGATATACTTGCAAAGTATAGGGAGGAATTTCTTATAGGTATAGGAGTGACTCTTAAAATAGCGATGATCGTTTGGGTTCTCGGGCTTATTGCCGGTGGAATTTTAGGCGTTTTGGGGGCAAAGTATAAGAAATTTGTAGGAATACCGTCAAAAACTATTTCTTTTATTCTTGGCGGCATTCCTACTATTGTTTTTCTTTTTTGGCTGCATTATCCGGCTCAAAGGATTTTTGATTTGGTGATTGACGGTTTTTACAGCACTATTTTTGCGTTATCGGTGATTAACACTTTTCTTATTGCCGATTTAGTTAGGAACGCACTTTCTAATTTTCCGGAGCAGTATATTGTTTCGGCTGAAGTTATGGGTTTTTCCTCTCGTGAAATTACGTGGAAAATTCAAATACCTTTAATTTTAAGGCAAATAATGCCAAGCGTTCTGTTGACTGAAATTGTAATGCTTCATTCTACGCTTTTTGGTTCGTTTATTTCGGTAGATGAAATTTTCAGAATTGCATTAAGGGTTAATTCGGAAGTATATAGTCCTGTCGAGGTTTTTTCTTTACTGGCTATATTCTTTCTGATTATAAGTTTGCCGATTGCCGGAATAGCCGGTTGGCTAAAAAAGAAATATTCGCGAAACCTTTCAAAAGTATAGCCATTATGATAGAAGCCAATGAAATATGCGTTGATTTAGGAAATCAGGATGTACGCAAAAGAATATTAAGCGATATTTCCCTGAAGTTGGAAAAAGGTACAATTACCGTATTAATCGGCCCTTCCGGTAGCGGTAAATCAACTTTGCTTAAAAGTATAGCCATGCTGAATCAACCTTCTTCCGGAAATATAGTCATTGATAGCGACACATACGTATTTCCTTGCAATACGAATGAAAAAATCAGAAAACATTTTCAACCGAATGGCAAAAGGCAAAAAGTCGGCATCGTATTTCAGGACTTGCATTTAATCCCTCATTGGACTAACTATACCAATATCGTAGCTCCATTAAAAAATATTTCGGCAGAACAAAAAGACCTGCTTGATTTTTTCATAAAACTGTTTCAAATGGAGCATTTTATATATAATTATCCTAACGAAAGTTCACGAGGGGAGGAGCAGCGAATAGCGCTTGTAAGAGCGCTTATGATGAATCCGGAATACTTGCTTTTGGATGAGATAACTTCCGCATTAGACCCGGAGCAAACTGTAAATGTGTTAAAATATTGCGATACCATCAAAAGCATGGGAGCCTGTATTTTAATAATTACGCACTACATTCCGTTTGCCAAAAAAGCAGCCGATCAAGTCATTTTTCTGGATAAGGGAAAGATTGTGGAAAAAGGAACAAGTCAAATTTTGATTGATCCGCAAAGCAGCAGGTTGTGCAATTTTATTAACAGTTTAGAATACATTGTAGGAATAGATAAATAATTATGATTAAGAAATTTATAGGCCAGGACGACTGGCATGAAGTTTATGAAGAATTGGAAAACGAGAATCTTAAACTATCTGTTTATGACAATTTTATCATAAACCTTATGGGTAATGTGAATGGTAAGGCTGTTTTAGACTTTGGATGCGGACCCGGTATGATTGGGCAAGCATTAGAAAATCTAAATGCAGATGTTGATGTTTATGATATAAACAAGAAAATCTTAAAAATTGCCCGTAAAAGATTGCTTGAAAAAAATGTAATTTATAACGCTACGGATATAGATAAAAACAAGTACGATTTTGTTTTATGCAATTTAGTTTTGTGTATTGTAGAAGACGAACAGGTAATAGAAATAACTAAAAGCATTTACAATTCTTTGAAAAATAGCGGCATTGCACTTGTAGGGTTTTGTAATCCAAAAATTTTCAAAATAAGAGAATCGAAATTAGATATTCGGCATTTTTCGGGCGAAGGTTATAAGAAAAACCATACATATTTGAAGCAAAAGATAGAGGGCGGATATTTTATTTTAGAAAAACACCGTCCTATAGATTGGTATAGTGAAGTATTTAAAAAAGCGGATTTTGTTGTAAGCAAGAAAATTTTTACGGATGCTTATTTTTGGAAAGGAAAGAAGATAAATGACTTTATTATTTTTAAATTGAAAAAATGAAATGAGAAATGAGTAGGATAGGCAGATACTTTGAACTTCAAAAACTTGGATCGAATTTTCAAACCGAAATTGTTGCCGGGTTATCTACATTCTTAAGTTTGTCTTATATTTTTGTTGTAAATCCTTCAATATTGAGCGAAGGCGGAATGAATAAAAGTGCAGTTCTCTTTGCCACCGTTATTGTTTCCTTTTTGGCAACTTTCTTTATGGGATTATGGGCAAAAAAACCTTTTGCTCTTGCTCCGGGACTTGAAATGAATTCTTATGTTGTTTATTATGTTATACTTACGCTTGGGTTTTCATGGCAAAGCGGCCTGGGGATTGTCTTTTGGTCGGGTGTCTTGTTTATGATTCTTACGCTGACGAAAGTACGCGAAAAAATTATACAAGCCATTCCCGATAAACTCAAAATCGGATTATCCGCATCTGTGGGCGTTTTCCTGATTCTGATAGCCTTAAAAATTTCCGGATTGATTGTTTACGATGGTATTTCAATTCAACATTTTTCTACTCCGTTTGCAAAGCCATTTTATATATTTCTGATCGGTCTTGCTTTAGTTTTACTTTTGAATAAATTCAAGCTGAAAACATCTATCCTTATAAGCATTATTGGAGCGGCAATATTTGCTCATATAATAGGACTGGATATTTCAAGCAGGGAAAAAATTGTAATTTCGGGAGATATGTTTGTTGCTTTTTTTCAACTCGATTTAAGTTCAATTTTAGAACCTAAACTACTTTCCGCCCTGATCATACTTTTTGTTATCGACTTTTATGGCAGTGTTGCAAAATTCTTGGCTTTTACAAGAGGAACTACAATGGTTGACGACAAAGGAAACATGCCAAATATGAGAGAGGCATTGTCGGTTGACGGTGTTGCAACTTTAGCAGCAGCATCATTTGGAACTACGAGCGTGACTACTTATGTTGAATCTGCAGCCGGTATTTCTGTTGGAGGCAGAAGCGGCCTGACTGCCATTGTATGCGCCATCCTGATGCTATTATTTATTCCTTTGTCGCCAATTGTTAATCTTGTGCCTGTTGAAGCAACTGCGGGTGCGCTTTTTCTGATTGGGCTTAAAATGTTTCCAAAATTATCAGAGATTAAAAACTGGAATATCATTGAGCTTGTTTCTGTTTTGGTCATGGTTATTATTACTTTCCTTTCATTCTCATTGGATAAAGCTATGGCCGTCGGATTTATTTTCTATATTTTAGGTTTGCTTTTCACAGGGAAACGGAAAGACATTAACCTATATTTGGTTATTTCAACCTTGCTAATTACTTTTTCAATAATACTTTCGATATATGGATGAGACTAACTCCGTAGATATAAACATTCTTTTTAAGGAAAAAGAGAAGATTTTTGGTATGATAAAAAAAATATCAGATAAAAACCTTCAAGATAGAATACATTCCTTTGAAACACCATTTAGCGAAATTCGACAAATTCTAATAAAAATGGGTGCAGTATTGCATAAGTTTATACGAGATCATTTTTTTAAAGATTATGAGGATTTTGAGTTTTATTTTTGGCCAGGTTTTACAACCATAAAAAACAAAAGAATATTTATTTGGGGTTTACAAACGGAAAGAGCAAATCAACATAGATATTTTACAGGAATTGGATGGGATAAAAACCAAGAGAAATTTTATAATTGTCCTACTACTTTAGCATTCGATCAAGTATTGACGAAAAGAAATTTTGAGGATTGTGATTTTTATCCGGGTAGTACGCATAATTTTAGAATAAATCAAAGCAAAGATGGCATTTATGGAAAGGAATACTTAAAGTTAAGAGTTGATTTTGACAATCCCGAAATTAAAAGAGCTGTATTTAAAGCTTTACATGTAACTACTGATAAGGATTATAAAGAAGATAAAAACTCAAAACATACTATACATATTAGGATATCGCAAGAACAGATTCAAAATAGTGGCTTTATAATGAAAGGATGCTTAGATGTTTTTCTTAAAAAACACATTTATAATTCAATAGAGAAAAATCAATATATATGGAAATGGCCTTTCGATGCATTAACTTATGAAGAAGAAATGTATAAAAAAAATGAATCGGTATTAACTGTTGATCTCTGCAAAGCTTATCAGGAAAAATATATAAATATTCAAACTCATCTTTACTCTTATTGGATTGCTGAAACATTGGGTAATGAAAATTCCTTTAGTAATGATACAATCAAAAATTCATATAAACAAGATTTACATAATATATTAGCAAAAAGTAATATACTTGTTTTAAAGGATAAATTTGGTTTTTTTGATTCTATTGATAAAGAAAAACAACGTGTTGAATCTAGGAGTCCCTCACAATTTTCTTATGATAATTACAAGAAAATATATTTTAAACATTGGTACACGCTATACCATGAAGGCAATACTATAAATGAAGATTTAGGATCAACAATGTTTTTAACCAGTCATCCCTTGCCTCCTGTTCTGCTTTATTATATATCTTCTTGGATAGAAGATATATACAATAATTTGAAGTTAGTAGAAATAAAGTCAATGTCTGAATATCAAACCGAAAAAATGGATTTTCGCACTTTATACCATACTCAGTTACCGTATATTGATTTATTTAAAATTATTGTGACAAAAGGAGAAAATCCAGAATTATTAATTCCGATTATTGAATATTTAAGATATGGGTTAAAGATTTCCCGAAATTATTCTAATGTTACTGAATTAGATAAGGAATTAAATGACAGGCAGCAAATCAGTATATTAGAAGTAATTACTCAATCTCTAAACATAATTAATAAACTCTGCCAAAACGACAAAGTATTAACAGGGTTTTTTAAAATAAAACATGGAAAAGAAACCATTAAATCCCTTGCTGAGCAAAATAAAATTATTAAACTTGAAAATGAAATTTCTGTAATGACTTATACGCATAAAGAAGCATTCGAAATGATAATACATGAATTGTTGTTTAATGCAATAAAACATTCTGACCATGATAATCCATACATTAAAATCGTTTTTGATACATCTATTGTTGAAAACATACAATCAATATTTTTCTATAATAATTTAAAAACAAATTTAACCCAAGAAGAATTTGATCAAAACTTAATAAAAACGAGAAGACAAGGTGTTAGAATAATTGAGCAATTAGCAAAAGTTCTCGATATTACACTTACTCATAATATTAATGATAATATAATATGTACAACCATTAAATTCAAAAAATATGGAACAAACTAATTTTGGCAAATACAATGTAGTTATTGCAGATGACGATCCCTTTGGTATTGAAATTGTAAATACAATAATAAAAAACGCAGGATTATCGAACTACCTTTTTATTCACGAATGTGATTATGTTGAAATAGGGAGTGAAAATAATACTTTAGGTATTCTTATCGAAAATCTTAATCGTCTCGATATTGCGATAATAGATTGGTGGTGGGAGGATGAATTTAAAGATCAAGAACTGGAGGCCGGTGGAAAGAGAGCTGCTGATATAGTTAGAAGTAAATTCCCTGATTGTAAAATTATTTTTTCAACAAATTTCCCTAGAAATGCAGAAGATGAAAAAATTGACCTTAAATATAATGCAATACACTTAACCAAAGAAACTTCGGATGCAGCGCTAAGGCAAGGGAAAAAGAGGCTTGAAAATACTATTAAAGAATGTATAAAGTATAGACTATTTGAAATAGACTCTTCCGATTCTTCTCAAAAAGAATTCTTACAATGCATTCAAAATAATGTTATTCAGTGGAATAATACAATTACTATAAACAACGAAGAATGGAAATTCGAGGATTTGTTTTTTGTTTATAAAAATGATATTGAGGAATTGAGAAATGTTGTCCTTTCAGGTTATGGATTGGGGTATATTCCAGTTAAATTTTACAATATAGGTGCAAAAAAATGCTTTGTTGATAATCTAATAGATTATTACAAATTATTATATTTTGATTATTACGATGCAATTGATTATGTTTTAATAGAAGTAAATACATTGTTGGATAAATTAAAAAAGTTAATTACTATTCCTATAAATATAAATATAAATGACGTGATAAACAGTTTGTCTGTTTATAATATTGCCTCAGTATGTCCTTCAATTATTCATAATAAAAGTATTGCTTTTGATAAATTTCAAGAAAAATTAATTTTACGTCTTTTCTATATTTCTGCATACATCATTTTTGAATTACCTTCTAAAATAATATATTATCTTATATCAGGAAATACTACAGTACAAGACGAAGTTGTAAGACAAATATCTCAAAACCTTTTTATATTTAATATGAAACATCGCGATCAACCTGGAAAAATATATGGATATATAGGAATTGATGATGATAAGGGTATTCCTTCTTTACCTCCTTCAAAGAAGTGTTACGAATCATTAATTAACGATTCATGTTTGAAATACGAAAAAAAATTTATTATAAAATACTTTAAATCGATAGAAAAAGATGAAGTCATGTCAAAATTGAGTGCAAATAATATAAATCTAATAAAAATGGTTTTTAATAGGCTGAATAATAGTCTGTTAACTTTAAATAACTAAATCACCCCATTAATCGCACTTATCTGATAACTTTAAATAACTAATTCACCCCATTAATCGCACTTAAATTTAACTGAATAAATTTTTCTCACTTTATTATAGTCTGTATTTTTGCCCCATGAGATTAAACTCTTGGGGACTTATTTATTTATTATTAAATATTTTAACTATGGAAAGAACAGTATCAAACCGAGCAAGCAGCGTCTCTTTAGGAGGTATCGAAAGAGACACGCAAAGAGAGACACGGATTAATTTTCCGGACTATGCGACCTTTAGAAGAGCCAAAAGCCTTCTTCTAAAGAATGTGGGTAGAAATGGAAAGTGGGACGAATTTCAAACTAAGAGATACACATTGAGAATCCAAAAGATGGCAATTTCTTATAATCAATTAAATATCAATATTATATGTCTAACTACTTAATAAACAAAGATCATGAAAGGTTCAGAAAATTATCAAGAGGACAACCGACCTCCACAAAAGCTTCGTAAAGAAGTTGCGCACTCGTCAGAAAAGTCAAAATCTCAATCGATTGGCAAATCCATCAATGAAACCATCTTTGATACTGACGTTTTGATTGCTAAGTTAGTAGCTAAGCAATTTATTTTAAACCAATTCTAATAATAACTTGATTTATAACATTTTAATTATTTTGTCATGGAAGAAGTAACTACAATGATTAACAGAGATCAAATTGACCGGCTTGTAACACAGGATGTGCTTGCAAGCATCTGTAACAGACGAACGTCTTATGGTGATATAGTATATGCGCCTGGTTTTCTTAAAATTCTCGATAATAAGGTCTTTATCGAAATTACTAATCAGGATAGATGTTCGAAATCGGCTCAAATGAAACTGGTTGAAGCCGAACAACAACTTTCAGAATTATTCTCTTTACTGCCGGTAAAAGAGCAGCAAGAAAACGAGATAATTAATCAAGCAAAAGCTGATCACGACTCGGCACTTGCAGATCTAAAAGAAAAAGAAAGACTGCTTTCTGTTACCGAAGCTCAACTTGAACTTTCCAAATCTACTATGATCCCACCTCCCTCTACTGATGATCCAATCTTTAGTACTGCGCAGCATCCTTCAAAACCCAAAAGATCAACAAATCCCCAAAAACCCAAAAACCAAAATTTGAATGCCATACTCTTCATTTTATGCGTAGATATAGCTGTCTTGCTATCGTCTTGGAGCATTCTCCGGCAATCTTTAGGAACTGACCAAATTATACACCGTAGTATTATTGTTTTAGTTATATCTGTAATGTCCTTCGCTTTAGAGAATAACTATATACAATCCCGCCAAACGATACATCGTATCTTATCCGCCATTACACTTTTGATGTTAGTTTCTTCCGTTTTTTCCGGCGTTTTAATCGACATCTTTGTATCATCAGCAGAGTCTTCTATTGTAGATGACTTCAGTTTGACTGAGATTATTCAAGTTGATCGAACTACTAACCTGCTACAAAAATACGTTGATCACCCCGGCATTCTTGAATTATTGATTGCTTTTATTTGTTTCCTTATCGGCAAATTTTGTTTCAAGCCGAGAATAGAATCTGTCGAAGCATCGCAGGATTATCAATTCTATGACGACCCTGTTCTGCTATGGGAAAATAAGGTAAAACAATGCATATTAATGGTTGAAAAAGCTCAAAAGATTGCTATGTGTGCCGAAGAAAAAATTGCATACATAGAAAATGAAAAATACAAATTAATTCAAAAACTCTATTCGGAAATTGAAAAATGCGAAAAAAACATTGAAGAAATTAGGACTAATAGCGATAAATGTAATAAAAATTTTCGCAGACTTTTGAATCTTCTTTTGTCGAAACTCCTAGAATACGAAGAACTCTGGCGTATGCGTATGGCAATCCAATTCGCCCTCTCGGCTGAATCTTTTGTTTTTGTTATGCCCTCCGAAAATGATATTTTCAAATACTATAACATCATTAACAACGATAAATAATTAATAATTAAAATCTTAAAAAATGAAAACTGTACTTTTTACCTTCTTAATGCTTGTTTTTGGCCTGAATGTGCTGGTTGCTCAAAGCAATCTGAAAACAACTGAGTGTATCTTTTTGTTAGATATCACTGACAATCTGTTATTTGCAGAAATCAAAGACGATTTCAATAATAATCTGCCTGATTTTTTTGCTTACACGAACCTCGGTCGCATCAAAGAACTCGAATCGTTTCGCCTGAGTGTTTGTCCAATAGGGTCTGGCGGTGTGCTGTCTCTCAAATCCCAAACCATTGCAATACCCCGTAAAGGAATGCCGATTAACGAAGTAAAAAAACTCTCCTCTCCGCAGCCATTAATGGCTATGTTAAGAGAGCAACTGGCTTTCTACGAAACGCAATTGCAAGACAATAATACCAGATCGCTTATAATAGATGTAGTATTGAAAGCTATTGGTCAGACCAATGAAAATTTCGAACGCACAGTTATAGTAGTTTGTTCTGATTTGTTAGAATTCAGCAATATAACAAATTTTTACAATAAAATTCCTACAGCCCAAGAATTAACTGCCTTCATTGAGCAATGCATTAAACGCATAGACCCGATCACTTTTACTTCTGTTCGTAAAAAAATTGAAAACGGTTGCATCCCCGAGATTGTCATCGTTTATAAGCCTAAACGATCTTTTGAAAGAAGCGCTGATCTTAAACTGTTTTGGCAAGAATTCTTTCGACAACTAGGCCTTCCTCATGTCTCTTTTATCGACAATTTTACTCAAGACCCACAAATTTAATCACTTATAAAATTTTTCAATCATGAAACTGTTAATTTTTGAACTTTCGCCAACATGGTCTGCAGCCCTTCTCACGGTTCTAACTTTCTGTCTGCTTCTCATTCTGTTGGGATATTTTATGAACGATTTTCGGAAGTTCTTTTGGTATATTCTAAAGGATACATTTTGGAACTCCTTTAAACACAAAAATGAAAGAGTCTTCTATATTGCCGAAGCTGCACTTACGCTTGCTGCAGCAATCCTTGTAGCAGCTATAGCCCTCCTTTTTCTTAAATTACTTACTGCATTTGTAGCCTGGTTGTTTAGTGACGATCTAATCAGTTTTTTTACGATTTTAAGAGGTGTTTTTTCGACAACAGTTAACAGCACCATTCGACAACCTGCTTCAAATATTATTACCGGACTTCTGATTTTACCGATCATCCAATTTCTGACAGTCTTTTTCGTTTTCAAAGCGATTAGAACATTCTATTCATTGGTAAACAAGCAATATCATGGATGTTACAACGAATCTGATGCGATTTTTTTTGGACTAATTTCTGTACTATTATTGATCCTGTTCGAAATATTTGTTTTTGCTCAAAACATCGGTTTTGTGCATTTTACCCTCTTGGCTGCTGCAAAATTGCCGTATCTGTTTTATTATCTTGCTCTGTGCCATATTAATATGTTACAATGTGATGATTACCGCAATTCCCTTTCCGAATATATTATAATGAATAAAGCGGAAAAGAAGATTGTTTTTTCATCATGGCGATTACATGCCTTTTCGTATCTTATTGGCATCTTGCTTCTGACACCCTTTCATTTTGGAATTCAATTCCTCTCCGGTTTTCGTTTAGCTATTTTATTTTTGATGGTACTTCTATTCACGTTCTTTTTGTTAAGGTACATCACATTGCAGACATGGAACTATCTTTCAACTATACAGATTAACAACGCATTAGGCCTGTCAGAGATTGTTTTCAATTTAAACCCCTTAAATTTCGTTCTCAAAGATTTACGAATCCAAAATACCTTAATCGTTCTATTTTTATTAGTTTGTCTTTGTTTTTTATTCTTCAACTGGAATTTGTTCCTAATGGCTTTCATCATTTTATCAACGCTCATGCTTGTGGCAGGTTTTTTCTTGATTTTTGCATGGTTCTTAGGTTTCTTAATTTCAAACTTTCATTTTTTTTGGACAGATGGAGGCATTATACAAAGGTTCAACATTATCGTCGTTTCAAGGTATTTCAAAACAACGTTTATCGCTGTTGGCCGATCAATTTTGCCTTGTTGTATCATTTTTTTGTCCTTATTCATGCTACTTTGCGTATTCCCTAAACCTTTGAAATATAACAATGCAAAAATCTCTAAATCAATAATCGACAACAACAAAGAGGTTTTATATCGTTCTCAATCCGATTATGCTATCCCTGTCAGTTATAATGAAATCCCTCCTTTTCTAATACAATGTATTATCAACCAGGAAGATAAATATTTTAGACAACAGAACGGGTGGGTCCCCAATCAATCTAATTGGCACGGAATAAGTCTTTCTTTTCTGCGCATTCGAGGGGGGTCAAACATAAACATGCAGCTGATAAAAAATCTTTCCTTTGAAAATTCAATGCCACATTGTCTATCTCGTAAAATATCGGAACTTTTTGTTGCGTTTCAGCTTTCAATAAAAGAAAGTCAAAATGACATTCTTACTTGGTATTCAAACAGTGTATCATTTCATGGCGGGCGTGGCTATATTGGATTAGAGGCCGCATCTCTTTTTGCATTCGCACGTCATGTCAATCAACTTAACTATCTTGAACAATTGTATTTAGTTAGCACACTACCTCGAAACAAGAATTTTAGATCTCATATACCCTACGAACAAATACAAAATTATTCCGAAGAAGTGAAATCAATCCTTGTAAATAAGGCTTCAGTATGGCAAAAGAATGGACTTATTTCTAAAAAAGAGTTAAATAAATTATCCGTAGATACGCTGCGTTTTACAAACAGACCTTACCGTTGTGATGTATCAGCCTCAACGCGCCTTTTCTTCAATAAACAATTATTATCTTTAACGGATGATGCAAAATACATAACTTCTATAACCCAACAAAATCAAAACAAACTCAGAGCAGCTTTCGATCAATATACTCTTAACAGATACTATCCTCCTAAGTTGCAAATCGATGAATTTAAACTTTTTGTTGCAGCATTAGTAGTTGACTATCGTACCGGACAGATATTGGGCCATTTCTGCAATCATACCGACGACCTCACATCTTTTGGTGACGGCTTTCCATCCGCCTCCTTGATTAAACCTTTTGTGCTTTTGGAAATGCTCGAGAAAGGACTTCCGATTAAATTATATGATGGCATCATTAACGGCAAAAATACTCCCCTCAATGCCGGACGCTCTTATTTAAATCGGAATGTAGGAGTTCAAACCATTCTATCGCATTCTCTTAATGCACCGATGGTAAACATTCGGGAAGTCGCAAATTCAAAAATTTTGTATAACGACGTAGAAGATAAATTTTCTTCTATGGGTATAAAACCTCAAAAAGAGCTTGCAAATGATATATACAATTACCCTCTTGGTTCTCGCCTCATAACTTTGTGGGACATAGCTCAGGTGTATCAGTGTTTGCTGTCTGATGGTCTCTACCGTGACTTGTCTGTTTTCTCCGGAATCTTCAATTCCCAAAACAATAACATCGAATATCTGCCCGCAAAGGAAAGCAGGCAGATATACAAAAACGAAAATTGCAATGTTATAAAGGAGGCATTAACGCATACACTGTCTGAAGGAACAGCTCAATGTTTGCAACCTGTCTTACCAAAAAAGAAAACATTCTACATTAAAACCGGATCCTCAAACGACAACCTTAATCATGGCTACACCCTTCTTGCAGATGACAAAATCATGATTTTAGCTTGGTTGAGTTATGGCACAATCGTAAATGATCGGCTACAACTCAATAATACCCCTCCTATTCCTTATGGTTCCGGGGCAAGAAGTGCGGGCTTCTTTGCCTCATATATTTACAATCAGATCACATCCAATTAATAAAAAAAGTCTCTACAATGCTATGATCTCTTTCTCAATAATAATAATTTAAAAACAAATTAAAATGAAAAGTAAAATTTTTAAATCAGTTATAGCCCTTTCGCTTTTAACAGGGCTTAGTATCTTAGGATACTTTAGTACAAAATTGTACAGTCAAATTTATGGAGAAAAATATCGATGGAACATATCCGAAAATATCATTGCCATCGTATATAACAACGGAGAAACTGGAATTTATAACAGGAAAACCCTCCAAATTAAAGGACGTTATGATAAAATTTTATCTTCAAATAACACTGACAATCCTTTATCTGTATCACACTCTGTTATTGTCGTTGTTAAGAATGGTTTGAGAGGGTATCTTTCTTCCGAAACTGGTGATTGTATTTTTCAACCACAATTTTTACGTGCTTGGATTGATGATGCTGAAAGTCATTTAGCTGCAGCAGTAAATAAAGACAGTAAATTAGGCTTTGTAAATGTTTTAACAAAAGAAGTTGTTATTCCTTTTCAATACTACTTTGATGAAGGCTGGTTTATTCAAAAAGTCAATTCTCGAGAAATCCCTTATTATGATTTTGTTTTTAGAAATGGAATTTGCATTGTACCTGGTTTAGGTGGGAAAATAGGCTTAATAGATAAAACAGGTAAATTAATTTTACCTGTCGTTTATTCCGACATTATTAATTTGCATTATAAAGATAATCCAAACTATATTATACAAAAAGAAGAAAAGTTTGGATTACTTGACTCTTCATTCAATGTCATAATCCCAATAGAGTATGATGAAATCTTTTATGATCATAGTATCTATATCTTGTGTTTAGATGGAAAATATGGAGTTTTGGACGATAAATATAAAACAATCTTGCCAATAGAATTTGATTGGATTAATTATAAATATTTACATAGTGGATATACTTGTAATGATGATTATAATTATTGCATTATTGCACAGAAAGATTATGTTCAAAAATTATATGACCATAAAGGAAATATAGTATATGACTTTTATATTGAAAATGACGAAGATGTAGAAGTATTTAAGCCTTTTTACGAAAATAATAAACCGACTGCATATATTAGATATTATTTGGACGGTCGTTATGGAATAATTGATGAATCTCAAAACGTAATTATTCCAGCTGAATATTATAAAATAGAATATATAGGCAACGGAAATTTTGTTTGTTCGGATAGGCATTATTCATTCATCAAAAAAATAATCAAATGAATTTAAGCTATTTGCGTTTCTTTTGATAAACGATATTTTTTCAAAATTTGCGCATATTTTCTTTTTACAAACTATCATAAAGCATTATAACTAAATGAATTCCAAAAGCATAAATAAAACCTCCTTTTTGCCTCCTACACGGTTTTTGTTTGTCATTTTACTCTTTTATTTGGCATCCCTTACATCCTGTCGTCCCCGTGCATCCTGCAGCAAATTATCGCTTTAGATATAAACCCCGTCTAAAATCTGCATTTTATTCATTATTTAAATTGTTCAAATTCTTTTTCTCTTTCCAACTCATTGTAAAAAAATTGTTTACGCAGTTCTTCCTTATTGTGCAGGTATAAGTGACCAAGTCAATTTGTGCGAAGCCTTCGCACAAATTGGATACATCAGGTAAAACCGTCTCATTCTCTGTACATTACTTCGGCTAATACCTTTTCCGTGCAACAGTTTCATGTCGCGCTAAAGGTTTTCGAGATGGGCAGAGCCATAAACGGCTTTTTCTTTTCCGTGTTGCTCAAACTCCACAATGTATTGCCCGATTTTCCAATAGGTATCTACCAAACAATTATGCACGGCAGCCATCGCCCGCCGCTGTCCCTGAACAAACCCGGCGGAAATCTGCTGTACCAATTCGTTGTACGGCTTCGGGTTACTGTTTATTTTCTCAATGCCGGCGTCCATAATCAATGCTGTGTTTTCATTGTGCCCAATTCTTCTTTCAACATCTC
>Ga0082212_10006331_pt1 | contig 15935 bp, 12 predicted proteins | sample TergutNt197P3_FD_71548 | JGI IMG/M metagenome (GOLD analysis project Ga0082212, IMG submission 71548) | Neocapritermes taracua P3 segment gut microbial communities from Petit-Saut dam, French Guiana - Nt197 P3 | ecosystem: Host-associated > Arthropoda: Insects > Digestive system > Gut ... | reverse complement strand
TTCCCGGCAAAAATAGCACGATTTGCCAATCATGTCAAACAGATAATTTCTATCTGTATATAGATGCAATTTATAATAAAACGAACTATCTGTTTTTCAAAAGAATAAAGCATGGTACTCGCCTTATCATTTTCAGAGGTGTCGCCAAACACCATAATTGCAAATAAGGAAAGCCCATGCCTTAAAACAACATGAGCATTTACTCTTATTACCACTGCAATTATTTCAATAAAATTGGCGACTTTCTGAAAATACAGCAATAAAGCAAACGCTTTATATTATCTACGTTTAATCCGTTTTTACTTTTCCATAAGCAAATCGTTTTATTTATCCGACAAAAATAAGTATTTTTATCAATACAACAATCACTTATTTAAAATAAAATTAAAAAATTAAACTTTCGGCATGGGCTTATGAATTCCCTAATATCGCCCGCAAAGTAACGGAAAATTCGGGCATAAACAGAGGCTGTTTGCAATTTTATGCTTTCCGCATCGGAAATAGAAATAGTCACCACACCCTCATTACTCAAATTAATAAGGTAACAATGAAGCGATTTTTTTTGTTTCTTTGCACTGTGAAATACAAAAGCAATAATGGATGAGTTATCAAAAATACAGGGTAAGATATACGAGATAAGAGGCCACAAAGTGATGTTGGATTTTGATTTAGCCAATTAATTCTTACGGTATTGAAACAAAACGCTTGAAAGAGCAGGTAAGACGTAATATTGACCGCTTCAGGGGCGAAGATTTTATGTTTGAACTTACTAATAATGAAGTACATGAACGTTCAAGGTCGCAAATTGCGACCTTGAACAAACGAGCAGCTTTTTCATAAGGATTACAAATCCTTATATTCAATACATTTGGATTGCAAATCCAAATGGACGAGATGGCCATATAAAATATAATCCCTCTCTGAACAATCACATTATCATTCAGATGTACCCTTTTTTGTAATGATCATTATTATGCCGTTTTTGCCTTTTTCGCCGAATTGCGACATGGCATACGTGTCTTTTAATACAGTAATTGATTCAATATCTTCAGGCTTAACATGATCAATACCCGAAACTTCTTTGCCATCTACCATAAACATTGGACTGTTCGTTGTTTTTGAAACACCACGAAGCGTTACTAATGATTCCTGCGCAATTTTAATTTCCTGCTTGGCTTCCTGTGAGGTGAGATTAACTTTGTCCGGGCTTGCTCTTTTCGTCGTAACCAATACAACACCATTTTTGCCTTTTTCGCCGTAGCGTGACATAGCGCTCGCATCTTTCAGTACGGAAATAGATTCAATATCGTCCGGTTTAAGATCACTGATGGTTTTGACTTCTTTGTCGTCTATATAATACAACGGTGTGCCGGTAACCCCCGAATTATTTCTGATAATCAGCGTATCCATGCCGGTACTATTGCTACTCCGACTTTCTCTTTGCGGGTCTTGCTCCACGTAGACTTTTTCGGAAAACGCCATTAAAAATAAGGCCAAAGCCGGTACGGCCAAAAAGGCGTACAGCTTCCTGAACGGATTGGAGATGTTTCTTTTCATCATGTTGATTCGTTTTAGATTGTTATTGAAAGAAAATAAATTTGTTATCGGAAAAACAGGCGTATGAAACCATTGATTGAGGAGTACCTGATGATAGTTTTCCTGTTGGCAACCGGTTAGTACTTCCCGGTCTGCAAGGTATTCATGATTATTCCGGATGGCTTTTTCGTACAACCATATCACCGGATTAAACCACCACAGCAGGCTCAGTATGTTGGTGAAAAACAGGTCTATCCAATGTTTTTGCCTGATATGTGCATTTTCATGTTGAAGGATAATCTGTTTTTCGTCTTCATTCAGATTGGATGGAATGAAAATAAAACCGAAAAATGAAAAGGCACAGTTGTATTCGGACGATTCGACGATAGGATAACCGGCATATCGTGCAGATTTATTTCGCCTGATTGAAATAAATAAACGGACTATCCCAATGCTTCGTACAATGAATAAGATGGTTAATCCCATCAGAAATATGAAGGGTAACAGTTGATTGCAAAATTGCAAGAATATAGCATGTTGCGTTATGCCTGCCGAAAATGTTTCCAATCCGGCAATGGGTAACACCTGACTGCTTACCTCAACCGTATAACGAACGACGATCAGCGGAAAAATGATGGCCGCGATCAATCCTGTCAGCAAAAAAACGCGATTGAAACGGCAAAACGTTTCCCTCTGCAGAAACAACAGGTAAATACCCCAAAACACCGTAAGGAGGATGCCTGCTTTCAAACTGTAAATTCCAAATGCTTCCATTGTCTCAAAGCTGTTTCGTCAATTCTTTTTTTGTCTCTTCAAGCAAGGCTTCCATTTCCTGCAAACTCATGTCAGATTCTTTGGCAAAGAACGATGCCATCGAAGCAAATGAATTATTGAAATAATGCTGAAGCATACCGAAAAGCTGATGTTTCGAATAGTCTTCTTTCCGCATTAGCGGATAATAAGTATAGATGCGTCCGTTGGCTTTATGGCCGACGTATCCTTTTGATTCTAAGATACGTATAATGGTTGATACGGTCGTACGCGAGGGAATCGGCTCCTTGAAACAGTCGCGTACATGCTGTACCGACCCTTCTTCTAATCTCCACAGGTATTGCATTACCTGTTCTTCTGATTTTGTTAAATGCATAGCAGACTCTTTTAAAAATTGACGCGACAAATATACGACTATTTATTTAGTCAACAAATTTTTTTGCAATTTTTTTATACAAAAACAAGAAAAAAACGATTACATGATGATTCGTTAAAATTTTAGTTATTTTTGCAATCAATTTTTTCTTGAAAATCTTAGTAGCAGATGAAAATTGTATTGGTAGTAGTTGGGAAAACGGATAATTCCTATTGGAACGATGCCTTAAAAGTGTATCAGGAACGATTGCTGCATTATATTCCTTTCGAAATGGTGGTTGTTCCGGATGTGAAAAACGCCAAAAATATGCCGGAAACCGAACAGAAAGAGATAGAAATGACCCTGCTTTTAAAACATATCCAAGCAGGCGATTACTGCGTGTTATTAGACGAAAGGGGCAAGGAGTTTACATCGGTTCAGTTTGCTACATGGTTGGAAAAGAAGATGCAAGCCGTGCCGAAACGGTTAGTGTTTCTGATCGGTGGGCCTTTTGGATTTAGCGAAAAGATGTATCAGGCGATTGACGAAAAAATTGCCTTAAGCAAGATGACCTTCTCGCATCAGATGATTCGTCCCATTTTCGTCGAACAGCTTTACCGCGCCATGACCATTATAAAGAATGAATCATATCACCACAAGGGGCTTCCTGAAAGCAAAAGGGCAAGGCATGCCTTGCCCCTACGGTAAACACGTTTTGCCTTTATCGCAAGTCTTGATTTTGAATGATTAATACACTTCATAAATAAAATGAAATGAAAAAGGAAATTTTAAAGTGTTTTTGGTTATTGATAACCAGCATAAGTATTTTCATGGTATCCTGCGAAAAGGATGCTGAAAGAACAGATTCAAGACATCCTGTTTCGGGTGAAACACTGAAGGTAAATAATTTTATTCGCGACGATGTAAAAGATTATTATCTATGGACATCCACCATTGATTGGAAACTGATTGAACCTAAATACGAACCCGATTCATACACTTTTTTTGATAAATTGATTTACAAAACCGAAGATCACTGGTCGATGCTTACCGACGATGCCCAAGGTTTTACCGACAGGCTCGACGGGATTTCAACTTCATTCGGTTATGAATTGATATGGGGAAAGTTTATAAATTCAACAGCCCGTTATGCGATTGTTTTGTATGTATATCCCGGTTCGCCGGCCGAAAAAGCCGGATTGCAACGTGGTGATTTTCTGATTTATATCGATGGAAATAAAGATATAACCGATGCAAATTATATGGATTTGTATAACGCACCGTCTATTTCATTGGGAAAAGCCGTCCTTACAGACAATGGCAAATTAATGCCGGATCCACATCCCGTAAATATGGTGGCTGTGACCATGTATGAAGATCCGGTTGTCAAGGACACGATCGTAGTAAAAGGAACACATCGTATTGGTTATCTGTGCTATACAAACTTTACAAGAGAATCTGAAAAACGACTGCTGGAAGTATTTGCCAAATTTAAGTTGCAGGGAGTGACCGATATAGTACTCGATTTACGCTATAACGGAGGGGGATATACGGAAACATCCCGTTTACTAAGCAGCATGTTGGCGCCCGACGCGGTGGTCAGGCGAAAAGATATTTACCTGACCAAGACGTGGAATGATGAACTGACGGCATATTTTAAAAAGGAAGGCGATGACACAAGCGATTATTTTATGGACAACCTGCCGGTCAATATGGAATTAAGCCGTTTGTATGTGCTTACCTTGCGCTTTTCGGCTTCCGCTTCCGAAGCGACGATGATTGGCCTGAATCCATATATGGATGTGATACAGATAGGCGAAGCCACACATGGAAAATATTATGGCGGGTTACTGTTAAACCCCATGGTTTACGACAGAGGGAAAAACACATGGGTTACCGATAAGGAAATCGAAAACTGGCTAATGTACCTGATGGTATATCGCTATGCCGACAGAACCGGAAACACTTCGTTTTCGGGAGGTCTTATCCCTGATTATCAAGTCGAAGAAAACTACAACTATATATTGCCCCCATTAGGCGATGACCGCGACCCCCTGTTCCGCAAAGCCATTGAACTGATCACAGGCGAATCAGTCAAAACCCGCTCCGCCCAAACCCTGCCTCACCCTCACCCGATAGATGGCGTACATCTCCGCAGCCCGCTGAATGGCAAGATGATTGGGCCATTCAATGGATACAGATCGGGAAAAATTTTTCCAAAAGAGGAAAAAGAATAATGTTTTCAATTTATTTAACTACTTTTGCGGTATGATGTATAAGGTTGTAAATGATTGGGTGCGTCATTTGTCGGCGTTTTTTAAACCATTAAAAATATGATTAATAACACGCAGAAACTTAAATTGCCAAAAGGGATACAAACCTTTGAGAAATTGCGGAACGAAGGTTGTGTATATGTAGATAAAACAAAATACTTTGTCGATTTGATCGACAAAGGCAGCATCTATTTCCTTTCCCGTCCACGTCGCTTCGGGAAGTCGCTCACCATTTCTACGTTTGAAGCGTTGTTCTCAGGTAAAAAAGACCTTTTTAAAGGTCTTTATGCAGAAGCGTTTTTTAACCGGTCAGACTTTCAGCCAAGTCCGGTCATTCGTTTAGATATGAGTTTGGTAAACACAAGTGAAGGAATAGACGGAATAAAAGAATCAATCCTCTATCTAACAAATGAAACGGCAAGGAAACTGAAAGTTGAATTATCGGACACAAAATTATATGGCGTTTTACTGAATGAACTCATAACCAGAACTTCTGAGAAATATAACCGGAAAGTAGTGGTACTTATTGATGAATATGATAAACCTTATACTGATTTTGTGAGCGACGCTGAAATGGCAAATAAGGTTCGTAATGTATTGAGAGACTTTTATGTACAAATTAAAGCAAGCGATGAATTCGTTCGATTTATTTTCCTTACGGGAATTTCAAAATTCACTCGATTCAGTGTGTTTTCTACCCTGAATAATCTGGATGATATATCCATGATGCCGGAATATGCCGGAATATGTGGTTATACAGAGGAGGAAATTATTCGTTATTTTCCTGATTATATGAAAGAAACAGCCTGTGAAATGGATATTTCCATAGAGGAATTGCTTGAACAAATGCGTCAGTATTACGATGGTTTTTCTTTCGACTATAAAGTCAGTACAAGGCTATACAATCCGTTTTCGATCCTGATGTTTTTTGACAAGAAAAAATTCAGTAATTTCTGGTTTCAGACAGGCGGTTCCAAACTTATTGCTGAATATATGAAAGAAAAGCATTTGACGGTGGAGCAATTTCGTAATTTTCCTACGACTTTTAATTTTATCGAAACACCGGGCGATATGGATACAACCGAACCACATGGTTTTTTGTTTCAAAGCGGGTATCTGACATTGCGTAAGGGAACGGATAATGTCCTTTCGCTCGATTATCCCAATACGGAAGTACTCAATTCCATGTCGGAATTGGTGGCACAAAATATTTTTCAAACCAAAGGTGGAAATTACTTTAGTTATTCGCAACGCATCTTTACTGCCATACAGACAGACAATTACAAACTGTTTACCGACACTTTGAATGTCTTTTTGGCAAGCATTCCTTACGATGATTTTTCAAAAGCAGCCGAACAGGTTGTTATCGTACAAGGATACAAATTTCCTGCACAGGAATGGCTTTACCGTTCAAATATTTTGTCATTCCTTACAGGATGCGGTATTGTGGTAGCTGCCGAGATGCACACGAACAAGGGACGTCCCGATCTGGTGATTTCATGGAAAGGTAAGATATGGGTTATTGAGATTAAGGTGGCCTACAAAGGCCAAAGCGCAGAAAATAAAGCCAAAGAAGCGCTTCGGCAAATCACAGAAAACAACTATGCCAAACCCTTTCCTGATGCCGTTTGTCTTGGCATTGGCATTGAAAATGAGGCACGTCAAATCACATTTTTTTTATTAACAGATAATCCAATATAGTCATGGCCGCCATGGCTTCGACGATGGGGACGGCGCGGGGTACGACGCATGGGTCGTGACGGCCTTGTGCTTTTAGGATGATTTCCATGCCGTTGATATCGACTGTTGACTGTTCGCAGGCAATGGTTGGGACGGCTTTAAAGGCGACGCGGAAATAAATGTCTTCGCCGTTAGAGATACCTCCCTGAATGCCTCCGGAAAAATTTGTTCGAGTGCGGATTTGACCATGGTCGTTGTAGAACGAGTCATTCTGTTCGGAACCTTTTAATTGAGGCGCATCAAATCCTATGCCGTAATCAAATCCTTTGGCTGCATTGATGCTTAGCATGGCGCTTCCCAAGGCAGCATGCAATTTTCCGAAGACCGGTTCTCCCAAGCCGGTCGGTACACCCCTGATAACACAGGATATTATGCCTCCAAGCGTATCTCCCTCAGATTTTACCTGTTTGATATATGCTTCCATCTCAGCGGCTTTCTGCGGGTCGGGACAGCGTACCGCGTTCGTTTCCGTCAGGTCGAGGTCGTATGCTTTGTAACTTTCGTCCAACCTGATATGTGCGACTTGCGATGTGAAAGCCTGTATCTTTATCTGATGACGGGCTAAAACCAATTTGGCCATAGCTCCTCCCACACAACGGGCGATTGTTTCGCGCGCCGATGCCCGTCCGCCACCGTCCGGATCGCGAATACCGTACTTTTGTTGATAGGTATAATCGGCGTGGGAAGGACGGAAAGCCTGTTTTATATCGTCATAATCGGCCGGGCGATGCTGTTCATTCCAAACGATAAAACCGATAGGGGCGCCTGTAGTCTTTCCTTCGTAAATGCCTGAAAGAAACTGAACACGGTCGTTTTCATTGCGTGGCGTTGATACGGACGACTGTCCCGGTCGGCGACGGTCTAATTCATGTTGAATAAATGCCGGATCCACCACGACACCGGCCGGGCATCCGTCAATCACACCGCCAATCCCCGGTCCGTGAGATTCGCCGAATGAAGTAAGCCGAAACAGATTTCCGAAGGTATTCATTTTTTTATTAACTAAATAAGCCCCTTCCAACTCTCCTGATACGGGAGAGAAAATTCCTCTCTATCGGAAGGGCTAAGGGAAGCGTCTAATTTCCACATTCGCTCTCGCACCCGTCGCATCCGCCGCCACATCCGCTTTGCGCCTCAGCATTGATAAGCGCTATCTCTTCGGCTGTAGGTTCGTGTACATCAAGCACTTTGCCGCTGAAATGTAAGGTCTCGCCGGCCAATGGATGATTAAAATCCATCACAACCACATTGTCTTCTACATCAAGCACTGAGCCCATCAAACGTTGGCCGTTTGAATCCATCATAGGTATGGTATTTCCCTCCTTAATATATTCGCTGTCGAACTTACCTTCTACTTCAAACAGGTTTTTCGGTAGTTCAACGACACTCTCCTCACTATATGCCCCGTATGCATTATCGGGCGTAAGGGTAAATTGGAAAGCAGCGCCTGCATCTAATCCATTAAGCGCCGCTTCAAAAGCCGGCAACATGGCGTCTGTTCCAAAAATAAACTGTAATGGACGTTCTACTGTTGCGCGCTCCATCAACTCGCGTTCGTCTTCCTCGCCTACATGGAGGTCGTAAGAAACTGATACAAATTTGTTTGCTGAAATTTTCATCTGATTTTATTGTTGTTTCGAAGACAAAGATACAAAAAAAATATTGATTTGTATTTTTTTTGTATCTTTGCCGACTAATCTGAACAGGGAGTATGGAGGTATTGATAAAAGAAGTAACGACAAAGAAGGAGTTGAAACGGTTTGTAAAATTCAATCTCGAATTATATAAACACTGTCCTTATCATGTTCCGGGGTTGATTGTTGACGAAATGATGACCTTGTCGAGAGAAAAAAATCCGGCTTTTGAAATAGCGGAAGCGGTTTATTTTTTGGCATATAAAGGCGATAAAATCGTTGGTAGGATTGCCGGAATTATCAACCATCGAAATAACGAAACTTATAACAAGAAAAACGCACGTTTCGGATTTGTCGATTTTATTGATGATGCTGAAGTGGTCGATAAACTGTTTGGCGCTGTCGAAAATTGGGCGAAGGTAAAAGGGATGGAGGTAATCCATGGGCCGCTTGGGTTTACCGACCTCGACCATGAAGGTATGTTGATTGAAGGCTTCGAGCGCTTGGGAACAATGGCAGCGCTCTACAATTTCGCCTACTATCCTGTGCATCTGGAACGTATGGGTTATACGAAAGACCTTGACTGGAAAGAGTTTCTAATCCATATCCCCGACAAAGTACCTGATAAACATACACGAATCGGTGTGATTGTGCGGGAAAAATATGGGTTGAAAACCATCAAATTTAAAAAGAGAAAAGAAATATGGCCGTATGCCCAGCGAATCTTTGATACGCTCAACAAAGCCTACGCTCATCTGTACGGCTTTACTCAGCTGACACCCAAACAGATAGATTATTATGTGAAAATGTATATCCCGATGTTGCGGTTGGATATGATCACGGTGATTGTCAGAGAGGAAGACGATGCTGTGGTCGGTTTCGGCATTTCATTACCCAGCCTTTCGCGGGCGTTGCAGAAAGCCAAAGGCAGTCTATTTCCGTTTGGTTTTGTTCATTTGTTGAAAGCGCTCTATTCGAAGCCGAAAGTAGTCGACCTTTATTTGGTCGGCGTGCTTCCCGAATACCTGAACAAGGGAGTAAATGCACTGATATTTACCGATTTAATCCCTGTTTACAACAAAGTGGGCGCTGTCTATGCCGAAAGCAATCCCGAACTCGAAACAAACAATGCCATACAGGCTCAGTGGGATTATTTCAAACGCGAACATCACAAAACAAGAAGGGCTTTTTCTAAAAAATTGTAACTATTATATGAACGAATTTAATTCATCTTTGCAGGCTCAAACGGACTATATCGATGACGATGTCATAACGCTGGAATGGCGGGAGCATATCAGATTGCGTCCCGGTATGTATATTGGAAAATTAGGCGATGGCATGGCTGCAGATGATGGTATCTATGTGCTGCTCAAGGAGGTACTGGATAATTCCATCGACGAATACATGATGGGTTATGGCAAAACGATAGCAGTAACCATTCAGAATGGACTGGTATGTGTCCGCGATTACGGACGCGGCGTACCGTTGAACAAAGTAATTGACGTTTCCAGCCGCATGAATACAGGCGCAAAATACGACAACAAAGCATTTATAAAAACAGTAGGCTTAAATGGTGTAGGTATAAAGGCGGTCAATGCGTTGAGTAGTTATTTCAGGATTGCAAGTTACCGCGAAAATGAATGTAAAGAAGTTGAATACAATTATGCTAACATTATCGGTCAGACCGAAATTGTTCCGACAAATGAGCGCAACGGAACATTCGTCTCTTTTATCCCGGACGAAACCATTTTTAACAATTACGCCTATCAGGATGAATTTGTCGAAGTCCTGCTTAAAAATTATGTATTCTTAAACTCAGGACTGACAATCACCTACAACGGCAAAACATTTTATTCGAAACATGGTTTAGCCGATTTACTGAATGAGAATATGACCACCGACCCCCTATATCCTGTTATCCACCTGAAAGGCGATGATATTGAGGTGGTTATTACTCATAGCAATCAATATGGCGAAGAATATTATTCGTTTGTAAACGGTCAATATACGACACAGGGCGGTACGCACCTTTCGGCTTTCCGCGAAACGGTTGGCCGCGTAATCAAAGAATATTACAACAAAGGCTTTGAATACTCCGATATCCGTTCGGGAATCGTTGCCGCCATCAGTATCAAGGTGATAGAACCGGTGTTTGAAAGTCAAACCAAAACAAAACTTGGCTCGAAGGATATTGGCCCCGACGGACCTTCGATTGCCAAATTTGTCGGCGATTTTATTAAAAAAGAATTAGATAACTACCTGCATATCAACTCGGAAACATCAGATATCCTGCTCCGGAAAATTCAGGAATCGGAAAAAGAGCGCAAAGCGATCGCCGGCATCACCAAATTAGCCCGCGAGCGTGCGAAAAAAGCCAACCTGCACAACAAAAAACTGCGCGACTGCCGTATCCACCTGAGCGATGCCAAAGGCGAAGCCAAAGAAAGCTCGTGCATCTTTATCACGGAGGGTGATTCGGCCAGCGGTTCAATTACCAAAAGCCGCGACCCTAATCTGCAGGCTGTGTTCAGTCTGCGCGGAAAACCGCTCAACTGTTTTGGCCTGACCAAAAAGGTGGTTTACGAAAATGAAGAGTTTAACCTCCTGCAGGCAGCACTCAATATCGAAGACGGCTTGGATGGATTGAGATACAACAAGGTCATTATCGCTACCGACGCCGATGTGGACGGGATGCATATACGCCTGTTACTCATCACTTTTTTCTTGCAGTTTTTCCCCGATTTGATCAAGCGTAATCATGTCTTTATCCTGCAAACCCCTCTTTTCCGTGTACGGAACAAACAAAAGACAGTTTATTGTTACAGCGATGATGAGCGCCGGAAGGCCATCAAGGCTTTGGGCAAAACTCCGGAGATTACGCGGTTTAAAGGACTGGGTGAAATTTCGCCCGACGAGTTTAAGCATTTTATTGGAGCAGATATGCGTTTAGACCCTGTTACGATGAAAAAAGAAGACCTTATCAAGGAAATGCTGGAGTTCTATATGGGCAAGAATACGATGGACAGGCAACTGTTTATTATCCAAAATCTGGTTGTCGAAGAAGACCTGGTGCTTGAGGAGAGAGCGTCGTAAGAGAGTTAAGAATTAAGAATTAAAAGTTAAGAATTGAATATAAATAGCAATTAACGACAATTAACAATGAATTGAACAATAAATAAGGTTTAGCCACTACGAGGAACTCGTATCATATTCGACCTCGTGTGGTAAGCCGTTGAATAGAGAGGGAGGCGTCAAAAATCTATGCTGTTTGAGCGAAGCGAGTTACATAGATTTTAGCCGACCGAACGTTAAATTCAACGAGCGAAGCGCACGAAGTCTTGATTTTTGGTTCTTTTTATCAAGAAAAAGAACAAAGAAAATCAACAATTAGTGGTTAACGATTTACGATTTCAAATTAATTTAAAAATAATGACAGAAACAGTCAAACGAGCCATTTTCCCGGGTACATTCGACCCTTTTACCATCGGTCATCAGTCATTGGTAGACCGCGCTTTGCATTTGGTCGACGAACTGATTATTTCCATTGGTATCAATCAAAACAAAAAAGGTTATTTCCCGTTAGAAAAACGGAAAGAGGCGATTTTGAATCTGTATCGCGATAATCCTCGTGTAAAGGTAATGACGTACGATACTTCAACAGTCGATTTTGCCGAATCGGTTGGCGCACGGTTTATTTTACGCGGCATCCGTTCGATCAATGACTTCGAAAACGAAAAAACGACGGCCGACATCAACCGTAAACTGTCCGGCATCGAAACATTTATTCTTTTTACCGAACCCGAACACCGGCACATCAGTTCCAGTATCGTGCGCGAGTTGTTACGGTTCAACAAAGATATTTCAGATTTTGTACCCAAAGAAACTAATTTATATTAATATGAGAATGAAAATCAGAAACATACTAATTATTTCAGGCGTTATAGTTTTTTCCTTTGCGAAAATAATTGCCCAAACACGGTCGGTAGCTCCAAACAATACTCCCGTCCAACAAGGCAGGAACGCCCCGCAACAGATGCAGTTGAACGAAAGTGCCCGCAAACTTTTAATTGCAATAAGTGCAGTTTCAAGTTTATATGTCGATGAGGCCGACGATAAAAAATTAACGGAAGATGCCATCAGGGGGATGCTTGAGAAATTAGACCCTCATTCCGAATATTCCGATCCGGAAGAAACAAGAGACCTGACAGAACCATTGGAAAGTAATTTTGACGGTATCGGTATTCAGTTTAATATGCAGATGGACACGCTTTATGTGGTACAGGTAATAACAGGAGGCCCGTCCGAAAAACTTGGCCTATTGGCCGGCGACCGGATTATATGGGTCGAAGACGAGCTGATTGCCGGCGTAGGGATGAAAAACACTGATATCCAGAAACGTCTGCGAGGCCCAAAAGGAACAGAAGTGAATATAAAAATAAAACGGGGAGGCTTAACAGACTTGCTTGATTATAAAATCATACGTGATAAAATTCCGATTTACAGTTTGGATGCAGCATATATGATTGATAAGACAACCGGTTACATTCTTCTCAATCGTTTTGCGATGTCGACTTTACAGGAATTCAGGGAGGCTGTCGATAAACTTAAAAAACAGGGCATGGAAAACCTGATTTTGGACCTGCAACGCAATGGAGGAGGTATACTTCACATTGCCAACGAGCTGGCCGACGATTTTCTGGGAAAAGGACAGTTGATCGTATATACGCAGGGAAGTCGTCAGCCCAGAGAAGATGTATTTGCAACCGATAAGGGTGTTTTTCAAAAGGGCAGATTGGTCATCATGGTGGATGAATTTTCGGCTTCAGCCAGTGAAATCCTGTCGGGCGCTGTGCAGGATTGGGACAGAGGAGTCATCGTCGGGCATCGCACATTTGGTAAAGGATTGGTACAAAGGCCGATACAGTTTCCTGATGGCTCAATGATGCGCCTGACTATTGCACGCTACTATACACCCAGCGGACGTTTTATCCAGAAACCTTATACCGCCGGCAACGAACGTGCATACAATCGCGAATTAATCGACCGGTATAACCGGGGCGAATTTCTGAGCGCCGACAGCATACAGTTCCCTGATTCGTTGAAACATAGCACATTAGTAACCAAACGAACCGTTTATGGCGGTGGCGGCATCATGCCCGACGTGTTTGTTCCCATAGACACAGCCCATTATACGGATTATCATCGACGGATTGCAAATTTAACTTTAGTCAATCGAGCCGTGATAAATTATCTTGATGTCAAGCGGACAGAGTTAAGTAAGATGTACACAAATTTTGAACATTTCAACAAAAATTTCAATGTACCGGACGAATTATTACAGCAACTTATTGATCTGGCTACCGGCGAAAAAGTCGAATTTAACGAAGAACAATACACCAAAGCGAAACCCCTCATCTCACTTCAACTGAAAGCGCTTATTGCCCGCGACTTTTTCGGCACAAGCGAATATTTCCAAATCATCAACGATGATAATGCAAGTCTGATGGAAGCCATCCGGATCATCAACGACCCGAAAGAGTACAGTAGAATTTTAGGAATATGATTTAAATAAAAATATTGAAAACATTTGAAGAATTGGGAATTGCTTCTCCGATATTGAAAGCAATTCAGGAAATGGGTTATGAATCGCCCATGCCGGTACAGGAGGAAGTGATTCCTTTATTGCTGGGAAACGACAACGATGTAATAGCATTGGCACAGACAGGAACAGGTAAAACGGCTGCTTACGGCTTGCCTCTCCTGCAAAAGATTGATTCGGAACGGAATACGCCCCAAGCGCTGATTCTCTGTCCGACACGCGAACTATGTCTGCAGATTGCAGGCGACCTGAACGACTACTCCAAATACATCGACGGCTTGAAAGTATTGCCCGTTTACGGCGGTTCAAGTATCGAAAGCCAGATTAAAACGTTGAAAAAAGGGGTACATGTCGTTGTGGCTACACCCGGACGGTTGCTCGACCTGATGAATCGGCGTACGGTCAGCCTCAGCGACATAAAAAATGTCGTATTGGACGAAGCCGACGAAATGCTCAATATGGGTTTTACCGACAGTATCAATGCCATTTTGGCAGAAGTGCCTTTGTCGCGCAATATGCTGCTCTTTTCGGCTACGATGCCCGAAGAAATTGCAAAGATAACTAAGCAATACATGCGTAGTCCCAAAGAAATCGTTATCGGGCGGAAAAACGAAGGCGCTGAAAATATCCGACATATATATTATATGGTACAGGCAAGCGATAAATACCTTGCCCTGAAACGAATCGTCGATTTTTATCCGGGTATTTACGGAATTATCTTTTGCCGTACACGGAAAGAAACACAGGAAATTGCCGACAAATTGATACAGGACGGCTACGATGCCGATTCGTTGCATGGCGAATTAAGTCAGGCGCAACGCGACAGTGTAATGCAAAAATTCAGGATTAAAAACCTGCAATTATTAGTTGCGACCGATGTTGCAGCGCGTGGTTTGGATGTCGACGATTTGACGCATATCATTCATTACGGGCTGCCCGACGAAACCGAATCGTACACGCACCGCAGCGGACGTACAGGCAGAGTAGGGAAAACAGGCATCTCGATCGCCATTTGTCATAGCAGGGAAAAAAATAAAATCCGTGAGATTAGTAAGTCTATCAATAAGACATTCGAAAAAGGAAAATTCCCGTCCGGACACGCTATTTGCGAAAAGCAATTGTTCAGTTTTATCGACCGGTTGGAAAAGGTCAAAGTCAATGAAGACGAAATAGCCGCATTGATGCCTTCCGTTTTTCGGAAATTGGAATGGTTAGAAAAAGAAGACGTCATCAAACGATTGATTTCGTTGGAATTTAACCGTATGCTGGATTACTACCGTGATGCAGACGAGATCGTGACCATCGATGATTCGTCAGAGAAACAGGGGAAATCGGGAAAACGGGCGAACGACATGACGGGGCGCTATACGGCGCAGGGGAAATCGGGGAAATCGGGGAAATGGGGGAAGTCGGGGAAATCGGAAAAATCGGGGACTCAACAAGCTGAAAAAGGCTTCGAACGACTCTTCCTAAACTTCGGAAAAGCCGACGGCATGTCGCCCGGTCAATTGATTGAGCTGATTAATCGTTGCGTACCGGGTAAAGTGCAAATCGGGAAAATCGATTTAATGGATAATTATTCCTTTTTTGAAATAGAAGAAAAAGAAGCAAAGCGTGTGATAAAAAGAATGAACAGCTTCGAAGTAGACGGACGCATCATCTCTGTCGAACCGGCACAAGACAAAAATATGGAGAAAAGCCGCAATTTCTCATCCGGCAAATCCGGCAAACGCAAAAACAAAAACAACGACAAATCTCGGCGACAACCCCGACGTTTTCTGTAGGAGGCTGTCAGAAAAATCATTTTTTACCGCAAAGTCGCAAAGTTTATTCGCAAAAGACGCAAAGAATAAATTTTATAAAGTTACCGCGCTCTGCGTGGTGGAATCAAGTCGCCTGTTCCACCATTGTTCCATGAGGTGAGAACGGCGCGTATCTTGGCAATCTGCACTTCGGTAAGGTTGTACTCGTTCTGTCCCGAATGGTGTTCAGCGCTGTAATATCCCTTATAACCTGCATCTCGCAAT
>Ga0082212_10006330_pt1 | contig 15935 bp, 17 predicted proteins | sample TergutNt197P3_FD_71548 | JGI IMG/M metagenome (GOLD analysis project Ga0082212, IMG submission 71548) | Neocapritermes taracua P3 segment gut microbial communities from Petit-Saut dam, French Guiana - Nt197 P3 | ecosystem: Host-associated > Arthropoda: Insects > Digestive system > Gut ... | reverse complement strand
ACCCCCTCACGGACAAGAACCGCCGCCGCCATCGGGTCGGTTCCCCAGCGGAAATCCAGGCTTATCAGGGATCGGTTGTCGCGGGAAACACTACGCATCCTTTCAAGGCCCTTTACCGGCGAAAGACCGTCCTCAAGAGGGATGGTAACCAGAGATCTGATTTCGTTAGCTGCCATTCCTGAAAATATGGTTTCCACCGTAACCCTGGGCACTGAAAAATCAGGAAGCCGGTTAATGGGCAGAGTAAAAAGAGAAAATGCAGCCGCTATTATCACCGCCGCCAGAATCATGATGACGGTTACCGGACGGCGGACAAAAAGATTGATAAGCCCCTTCATTGCTTTCCTACTTTACAAGCGAGATCCTGAATTGTTTCTCGCTTTTGTTACCCAGACTATCCATGAGTCCCGGTGAAATTTGAAAATTCACAATTCCAAAGTTGGTCGAATTGGTAAGGATGCCCGCGATTTCAATACGTTCAAAGTTTTCCCACCCCGTCTGAGGTTCAGCAGCGGAAAAACCGCCGGTTTTGATTTGGCGGGGAGAAAATGTCAGTACATTGTTGCTGGTTTCAATACGGAAAAGTTCCATTAGCGAAAACCGGTCGATTGACGCTCCATGTGCAACAGTGAAATACAGCTCGATCCAGGTTTTTACACTTTCACCGGAAGGGTAATTATCTCTGCCTTCTGTTATGGGAATATTTTCAAACAGCGAATCCGTTCCAAAAGAAATTAGCTCCCGATCAATGCCGTTTCCCGGCGCCATGGGGATTCTGATGCCGGCAAGTTCCGGCGGTTTTGAAGAAGCGCCGTTGGCAAAGATCCTGTAAATATATTCATTCTCACTCTCATTGCCTGCGTTATCCTTTACGCCGGTTTTCAATCTGAACACGAACCGGCTTTCATAAACCGGCCTGGTCTCGAACCGAAAGACAAATTCCGTTTTGTAACCCGGTTCGGTTTCCATGATAAGACCGGGAGAGCCCTCAACACTCAGGCAATTCTTCAATGATGAGCTGTCAACAGGTTTCGAGAACACCAGAGAGAAGCGATCTTCTTTTTCCCACCCCTTGGTTTCGATTAATGGTTCCGATGCGCTTGTGTATCCGCCGGTATCCAACTCAAGCGGCGCATAATCATTATTTCCGGTAATCCGGTATGCATACAGGAGAGAAGGGGCTTCATGATCCGTACCCACTGTGAAAACGCTTAAAAAATCTTTTCCGATATCCGCTCTTTTGTTATCTGTCAATGAAGCAGCAACCCGTATTTCGTATCGCCTGTTCTGAATCCATGGTTCGGCAGGCGTAAAAACAGCCGTATTTCCATCGTCTTCCAAACGCCAGGAACCTGTCATCGAAGGACTGAAAGAAACATTGTTGTATAACGTGCTAATGGGCACCGATCTTGAAAAATAAAGACGTACTTCCGCTCTGATGTCGTCAATCTCGGCGTACATTGACGGATAACAGGAGAGAAGGACAGGACGGGCAGTACCCGGCCTGGTACTGAAACGGCGCTCAAAAGCTGTATCCAAGGAGAGGCCGTCGGTATCATGAGCGCCGGTAGAAAGGCTGACGGCATAATCCGTGTTTTTTTCCAGAGAAACCAACGGAACAAACGTCATCTTTCTGCCATTCCAGAGAAAAGCCCCGTTTACCCGGTTTTCGTCTCCGGTCAGAATAAAATACCGTTCCACACTGGCGCGATCCGGATCGTGGGAAAAATTAAGAGATACGGTTATTTTCTCCGGTTCGGGATGGTATCTGCCGCCCGGTGTCCATGATGTAACCTCAAACGGTGAAGTTCTCAATATATCGCATGAACATAAATAACAGATTATAAAAATGACAAATAACAGATTAAAATATTTCTTCATCATTTAACCGCCTCCAAAAATAGATATTGATCCTCTTTCATATACACTCCGCTGCCGGCGGTAATTCCGCCCTTGCCGCCGGGAATTATCAGTTTGTAATAGTGCGGTTCATCTTCATTTCCGGCTGTCAGACCTTCCCAGCACATACGCAGGCGGTCGTCTGAAAGCCATTGAACATTTTGAAGGGCGGCAGGCGCAACGGTTCTTGGGAAAAAGGGGCTGAGAAGTATTTTAAGCGCGGTGTTTTGCTTTTCTTCATCGCCGAACAACAGCGAAAAATGTATAGTAAAGTACAATTTACCGGCTGCAGGGTCAACCTGAACTTTCAATACGTTATCTGAAGTTGAAAATATTTCCGTAACAGATCCGGTATCTGTACTGAACGAGAGAACATTTAATAACGGAATATCCGGGACAAAATTGATTCTGAACTCACCGCCAATCTTCAGACCTTCACTGTCTCTGGCGTCACCCGAAATGATAAGGGTGTATACAATCTCCGGTTCCGGGTCTCTGGTAAAAATATGGACAACGCTTTTATCGGACAGAAGTTCCGTCCTGCCGGTGAGAGAAGGTTCAAAGCGAAGGGAGCGAAGAATGCTTTCATTCATTGTTTTATTGAACTCAACGGCGATTCCCTGCCCCTGCCCCAAACCTGTTTCAATATCCAGGCCCGTGGGATACCAGCGGCCGCCGGAATTCAGTACCGGATACACTTTCTCAACACGGGGCAGTACCTGGTCAAGATCGGTGGTGAATTGGCCGGCGTACGTTTTTGGCAGAGGTACTCCTTCGCGGCTTTTGGCGCTTTCTTTCAGATTCCACCGGCATGGGATCCAGGGAGACAGCGCTTTATCGGGAATAACTTTAAGGATTGTGTCTTCCGCCGACCATTCAAAGGTTTTGTTTCCCATGCCTTCAACTGTCAGCGCCGATTCAACGGTGAGCTTTTCCATGGAGCAGGAAAAATGCAATTCCAGAACTACATTTTCTGTTCCGACCGATTCGTTGTCAGCGGGACTGTATCCTGCCAGCAGCGGCGGAGCGCTTTTGTTGATCGCATAGAACGAGACAAAACGCTCGATACGCAGTTCCCTCTTGTCAGCTGATCGTATTGTTCCCGCAAGGCTCAATGTGTAGCGGATACCGGCAGTCCAGCCGCCTATCGGCACGAAATAAAGGTCATTGCCTTTCCAGAATCGATCTCCTCTGACCATTCCCGTATCGGTGCTAATCTGCAGAATTCCTTCAGCATCGTTTTTTTTCATCTTCGTATCAAATTTAAGGATCACCGGACTGTACGGATCGGACAGCAGGGAATTGCTTTTGCCCGGATGAACGCTTATTCCGATGGGGCGCAGATCAACAAAGCCGCACGATACCGATAAAATAGCGCATAACAATAAGGTGATATAATTAATCCAGCGTAACATAGGTTCCTTCCCTTAAATCCGTATCCGGACGTAACACAACCAGTTCTCCCGCATTCAGGCCGGCGGTTATTTCACGCTCTTCGCCGTGTACCGGGCCAAGAACGATTCTCCGTTCGGCAAGGGCGCTGCCATTGATTATGAAAACGCTGCCCTCTTGGTTCTTTTGATTGAAAACCGCCGCTTCGGGGATACAGATCGTCTGCTTTGGAGGGCCCAGAATCACCGTGATACGCGCAAACATACCCGGCTTCAGTTTATTGGCGGCAGATGCGCCGCCCTCTTCATCAGTATCCTGTAAAAGCACCCGTACCAGAAAACTTAAGCTCTGGCTGTCTGCCTGGGGATAAACCAAATCAACAAGGCCGTCCCGGCTTTCTCCGGTTCCGTCTATCAATACGGAAGCCTTCATTCCCTTTTCAATACGCAGGGCGTCTTTTTCACGCACCTGGAAAATGGCGTATAACGAAGCGGTATCCATAAGGCTTAAAATTTTGTCCTGAGAACGAATTCGCTCTCCTTCTTCCTGATAACGCGCTCCTACAACGCCGGAAGAGGGACTCCGCACCGTCAGCTCCGCAAGGGCGATGTTAACCGATGAAAGCTCTTTTTCTGTTGCTTCAAGGTTGGCGCGGGCGGCATCAAGTTCCGCTCTCAGGCTGGAGGTCATAAGCGAGACAAGTGCGTTTTGACGCTCTGCTTCGTCAGATGGAACGGGGATTCCGGCTTTGACAAGGTCTTGAGTGCGGCAGCCAATCCGGCGGATCTCCAGTTCCTTTTCCATCAATTGGATCTGCTCCCATTCGGAATCGAGGCTGAAACGGCCGACAAGAATAGCCTCGGTATGGATGCCTCCGGCCTCAAAAAGGGTTTCCTGATTTTGATGTTTCCGCCGGTCTTCTTCCCATTTACGTTTTGCCAGCGCCAGTTCCGCTTCCGCCTTTTCAAGTGCGAGTAACTGCGCCTCGGAGCGGAACATCCCTTCCAGCAGTTTTGAGTTTGCCAAATCATATGCCGCCATGGCTTGTGAATAGTTGTTTTCCGCTCTTTCAACCGCCAGTTGAATTTGAGGATTGTCCAGCAGTAACACCTCCGCTCCCTGCTTTACAAAATCTCCTTCACGAAAAAAAAGCTTTTTGATCACTCCGTCCTGGGAAGAAGTAATATCAACCTTGCTGATGAATGAAAGACTGCCAAATCCCGTTGTTTCATCAGGTATTTCACGAATAATTGCCGCCGTTCCTTTTACCTTTCTCGCCCCGGCGTTGTTGGCATCAGCAGACTGTTTTGTGCATGCAAAACCAAACAGTGTTGTTAGCTGAATAAATATCAATAGTTTGCGATTCATAAATCCATCCTTTAATTTAATCGTGTTTCATTTACAGAAGCCGCGAATACCGCAAGCTCTCCGGGTCTGAGATCGAGAAATCGTTCCAGTTCACGTTCTGCTTCAAGCAGGGCAGTTGCCGCTTCAACCACGGTTATCTCTCTCTGGGTTTGCTCAATCAGGGCTTCCATCAGTTTCAACCTGGTGATCTGTCCAAGTTCCAGCCGCAATTCTTCAAGGCGGCGCCGCTCAGCGGCCAGTTCGGCGGCATTATGCGCTAAAATCCGTTTTTGTTCGGTAAGGGTGCATTTCTCCACGAATCTGCCTGCCATGCGGCCGATCTGTGCAAGGATGATGTTGTACCTGTCTTGTTCAAGTGTCAGCGCCAGCGCGGCCTGTTTTCTTCCAAAACTTGCAGCAGGATCGGGCAGAGGATCAAAATTGTTTTGAACCATTGCGGTTCTGTCATGAGGAGGCTCCCATCCTGCCTGAGCGCCGAACCGGTTCTGAAACCAGGGGCTTGAGAATTCGATGTTTATTCCTACCGACCAGTTGTAATGTGTCAGCGGATACTGTTGGCCGGTAAGCCCAAAGCCGCCTGTCAGTCTTAAACTGGGAACCCATGAACGGGACGCATATTTTAGTTCAGCCTGTTTTTTGGTTATCGAATAACGCGCCTCGATCAGATCGGGATTCCGTTCCTGAGCGAGAGATCCCGCGGCCATGGCTGCCGGCAGTGCGGTGGAACGGTTAATATCAACCTTTTCTGTCAGAACGGGCAGAGACTCAAGCCCCAGAAGTTCGGCGAATTGCTGTTCCATTTCCGTCAAATCAAGTTTCAGGGAATGAATATCGAGTTTTACGTCAGCCAGATTGATGTCTGCGTTTGCAAGATCCACCGGCAGAGCAAGGCCGAGTTTTACTTCTTCGTTCAGAATCCGCCGCTGTTCTCCCAGTACCAGCAGAGCCGATTCTTTTATTTCCAGTACCGCCCTTGTCGAAAGCACATTGCGGTAAGCGGCAATGGCGTTCTCTGCAATTTCAGAAGCCATCCTGTCCAATCCCGAAGCGGAGAGTCCAAGTTCAATCCGTTCCAGTTTCCGCGACATTGATGTTTTGCCGCCGTCCCAGATAAGCTGATCCATGCTGATGCCGTAGTACTTGACAAATGAGTCAGGGCCGATCTTCTGCAGGCGGTCGTTTTCCGAAACACTCAAACCAATGCGGGGGAAATAAGCCCTTAGCCCCCACACCCAGGCTCCCTCTTTGAGAGCCTGTGAAGCGCGTGCCTGCCTCATATCGGCGGAAGAAGCCAGGGCAAGATCAGCGGCTCCCGCGAAAGTCAGCGAGCGGGGGCCGTTGTTTCCGTACACATCGGTATTGATGAATGCGAAGCAGAGAAACAACATCAATAAAATGTTACGCATCTTTTTTCTTCCTTCTTTCGTGCACCGCGAGTTTTCTTGCCGCTTTTCCGATTGTTTTTGAAAGCAGACGGCTGATGGTATCCGAAGATGAGAAAGTTTTATTTCCGATTACAGTAACCCTTCCCACCGCTGCCGGAAGTTTTTGATCGTAAACCGGAGCGCCTGATGCCGGCGCGTCATTGAAAGCCCAAATGCGTACCTCAACTGCCAAAGACTTTTTACTCCGCCAGCCGTGACTGATTTCACGCTCCCTTATCTGAACAATTGCCGCGTATGCCGGCCCCTCTTCGGCAGGAATAACCCTATAGCCGTGATCCCAAAAGTAAAGCGGTGCAAGCACGGCAGTTTCTTTTTCTAATGAATCCCAGCCCCCGGTACGGTCAGCCTGTACACTCAAAATCGTCAAAGTTGTCTTGTTTTTTTTCCGATCGGCTGCGGGAATAGACCATGACTGACTATCCGAAGAATTGACAGGTAACGCTCTGCAGGAAAGCATGGTCACCGTCAGAGAAATGATAATTACTTTAAGATAAACGTACTTCATTACATTGCCTCCTTAATTAGATTTTCAAGATTGGAAATTGAACGCAGCAGCGGAGTATCCCACGGCAGCATGGCTTTGGCGCGGCTCAGGTCTTCAAGGGCTTCGGTTCCCCTGCCCGCCGTCCACCTCAGTCTGGCCCTGTCCAGCAGAACCATGGCGCTTTCCGCGGAATGTTCTGCGGCTCTGTCCAAAAAGCCGGCCGCCTCATCGTTTTTTCCGGCATCGGCGGCAAGTTCCGATGCAAGCCGCAGAGCGCGAATATCCTGTGGATTGTCAGCTAACAATGATTCGACCGACCGTACTGCGCCGGGCAAATCCCCCTTTTCACGGAGAATTCTGGCCAGGTACAGTTTCGCCTCCAGGGACGCAGGCCGGTATTTCAGCGTACGCCGGCAGGATTTTTCCGCTTTTTCAAGATCGCCTGAAAAATACTCCGCCTTTGCACGCAGCATCACAGCCGGCGGGAATTTTTTCGTCACGGACAGCATTTCCGTTGTTTCGGCAAACCGGCCCTGTGCATAAGCCTCGCTGGCGCGGACATACAGGCGGATCGTTTCTTTATCCGGCGCCTGAGCGCAGGAAACCAAAAGCGCAATAACAGCGCAGTTAATGATATTTTTCATACTAACCCCGGCAAATGTAGGAGAGACGTTCTGCCAGACGGCCTTTTGAGGCGGACGCCTGTTCGTTGAAATAATCGCGGTACCTGGGAACCGAGGTTAAAGAGCGGAGCGCTCCCAACGCGTAAACCGTGTACGGGTTATCGGGCAGTGCAATAAGTGGAATTAACGAATCGAGAAGCGCCGGATTCCCCGCGTTCAGCGATTGGGAAATGATCGTTTCAATTTCCGTTTTGGTTCTTAATGATACGCCGTCTTCACTTTTTAACCCCGTGTAATCCGCCAGTTTATTCCGGCATTCATCGGCAAAAGGCCCCTGCGGTGCGGAATTGATGCAACGTTCGGCGTATTCGGCGGCTGCAACACCGTGAAACGCCCTGGCTCCGCGGTACCAGTATTCGGGAAAGTTCACGTAACGGGCGCGGATAGCCTTGTAGGCCCCGCCGGCAAGACGGTCTTCCCGGTTCTTTTCCAAAGCGCAGACAAGAATCATCCAGCGGCCGAAACCGTCCGGTTCTTCCGGTTCGTCAAAGAGTGCGCCAAGGCTTGTTGATGCTTCGGCCCACTGTTCCCGTGAAAACGCCAGAACCGCGTCCGCCGCCGAGCTGACCGCATCTTCGTTTTTCAGGGCGCGTACATTCAAAAGCCCCTGTTCCAGGTCTTCCTTTTGAATCAAACCCCTTCCGTAGGCCCAGGCTATTTCTTTGTAAGCAGCAGCCACTGCGCCGGCAAAATCACCGGCGTTTTCCCGGATACCGGACTCTGTCAGAGCCAAACCCTGATACCAGGAACCGGCTCTTTCCAGCTCCGCAAGTTCGTCCAGCGCCAGGCGCGTATCAACATCCGGGCGGGAACCAGCCGCCGTCCGCCAGGCGGCAAATTCCGCAGAGCCGGCCGGTGTTGCGGTACGCCGAGCCTCCTGTGATAACGCCCCTTTCTCTCCCTGCCGGGGCATTGCGTTTTCCTTACCGCAGGCAGAGAGAATAATCGTTAGAACAATCACAGCCAAGGTTCTAATTTTAATTTCCATATGCAGCTCCCTAAAAAAAGTTTTTGTTACCCCTTATAAGGCGCGTACATGGAAATTGCATTAGTCTAACGAAAAAAAAGTTAAAATATTTTTTGTTTTTTAACCTGCATAGAGTTAATTAAAAATAAAAGATGCATATATAAGAAAAATGTCTAATAATACAAATAAAATATAAATAAATAATGAATGATGGATAAAGTTTTTTGAATGAAAAGGAAAGATAAAATATCGAAAGTAAAACATAATTTTTATTCTAAAATCGAAATAAAATACAATATATATAAATACGTTAGGTAAATTATTTAATCTGAAAAATATTCAATAAAGAAAATAATTTCTTAAAAAAGTACTCGACTTAACATAGTTTTTTCTTTATATTATTATCAAGGAGTTATCGCCACCGCGTTGCGGTATCATTCGATTAACAAATGAGGAGTTATCATGACAAAAACAAAACAATCACCCGGAGCCCTGCTCTTGGGGTTGCTGGAAAAGTACGGGCTTAACTGTAACAGGCTTGCAAAGGAAATTAAGTGCAGCCAAACCGCATTAAGGCTTATCAGTCTGGATAAAAGCCGGATAACAACATCTATTGCACTGCGTCTTGCAAAATATTTCGGTACAAAACCCGAATATTGGCTGACAGCGCAGATGGAATATGATCTTTCCGCAGCCGAAAAGAACAAAACCCTGAACAAGATACTCAAGAGCATTTCAAACGCAGGTAAAACCGCCGGCCGCCTGAAAAAGTAAGTAAGCCGATAACCCCGGCAGTAAAGCTAACAGCGCCGCGGCTGCATCTGTATAAAGCACGGCGTATTTTCTGTTTCATTGACAAACGGAACGGGATTGCTCCCGTTTATCTCGTCCGCTCTACATTGGTACGGGTGCAGTGTTTTCCGATAACACAGCGGGAGCAGAAAGGGCTGACAGGGCGGCAGAGTTTTTGACCGTAAAGAACCAAAAGATAGTTGATACGTTTCCAGTATTTTTGGGGAAGAATCTCCCTTAAGGTCATTTCTGTTTCTTCGGGGGTTTTACTTGAGAGCCAGCCGCACCGGTTCGATATGCGGTGAACGTGAATATCCACACAGATACCGTCAAGGTCAAAGGCTTCCGTGAGCACCAGGTTGGCGGTTTTTCTTCCCACTCCGGGCAGGGCAAGCAGGGCGTCCATCTGTGCAGGTACTTTGCCGTTGTATTGTTCCAGCAGAATAGCGGCTATTTTTTTCAGGGAAGCCGCCTTGGTTCGGTAAAAGCCCGCGGGATAGGCGAGTTTGGCTATTTTTTCCTCTTTCATTGCGGCAAGTTCCGCAGGGCCGGGCGCTTTTTCAAGCAGCCGTTTTGACGCTTCCAGGGTTACATCATCTTTGGTACGCAGACTCAAGATTGTAGAGACCAGTACCGCCCAGGGATCAATCAATCCTGAGGACTGTTTGTAATGCTCCGCTACCGTGTTCACCGCAGGGTCTTGATATGAAAGTTCTATCCGCCATTTTTCAAGGGCGCTGAAAACCGCGTCCCACTTCGGTTTCACGGCCGCTCCTGAACTTTCAGTTCCAGCAGGCATTGAGCCAGAACCTCAACCGCTTTTCCTCTGCCGACCGGCCCCAACCCTTCGGCGGTTTTGCCCTTGAGAAAAATCCTCTCAATCGGGGCTTCCAGCGCCTCTGCCAGTGAATTGCGTATAACATCCCGAAACGGGAGTACCTTTGGTTTTTCGCAGATTATTACGCAGTCAAGATTGACAAGCCGCCAGCCGGCCTCTTTTACCCGTGCAAAAACCGTACGCAAAAGAGACATGGAATCTGAGTCTTTCCATGCGGGATCGGAAGGAGGGAACAGTTCGCCGATGTCTCCCTGCCCCGAAGCGCCCAGAAGCGCATCGCTTATTGCGTGGGCAAGCGCGTCCCCGTCAGAATGCCCCAGCTCTCCCTTTGAACAGGGAATTTCAATGCCGCCCAGCAGGAAGCGGCGGCCTTTTTTCAAACGATGCAGATCATACCCAAGACCGGTTCGGATCATTGCTCCCTCTGAAGGGCACGAAACATGGCGACTCCGGGCAGGGGGCGGAAGGTTTTAAAGCTTAAATATTTAAAGGGATGAATATCCAGCGCATTGGGATACCATCCGTCCAGCTCGTTGGTGTCTACGATGTTAAGCGCCGGACTGTAGGAGATAGGCAGTACCGATCCTCTTTCCAGCAGCAATTTTTCCGCATCCGCAAGGATAGCAAGCCGTGCCTCGCCCTCTTCCATCATTGATTTTTCCATCAATGTTTCATAATCATCATCGTCAAGGCGGGCGTCGTTCAAATTGGAATCCCTCCGCCACATTTGCAGGAAGGTATAGGGATCGGCAAAATCCCCAATCCATGTTGATGATCCGACGCTGTAGCCGCTGTCTTTCATGGATTGGAAATAGCGGTTATAGGGGATAACTTCCACCCGCACCGTAAGCCCCAGGTTTTCTTTCCATGCGGCCGCCATAAGCCCGCCGATACGCGCCGCTTCCGGCGACGGGGTCAGGCGTATCACCAGTTCCGGCGTTCCCTCTCCGCCCGGATAGCCGGCTTCTGTCATGAGTTTTTCAGCTTCATCGTAATCGGGGTCGGAAAGCCCCTCAACTTCGGGATAACCGGAAATGGGGAAGATCAGGGTTTTGGCGGGCAGATAGTGCCCCTGACGTATTTCCTCCCAGGGCAGAACCAGGGCCATGGCGCGGCGGATGCGGTGATCGTTCCAGGGTTTTTCCGCACTGCGGATAAAGTAGTAATGAGTGGCAAACATGGCATTCACCTGAATGCCCGAACGATCGGTCAGTGCCTCTATACTCACATCACCGGAGATCCATCTCGCTTCGCCGGAGTTCCACAGGTTCGAAGCTTCCTCTCCGGTTTCGGTATACTTAACGGTTATTTTATTCAGGGAAACCTGTTTGTTATCCCAATACCTATCGCTCTTTACTAAAACAATGCTGTCTTCATCTATTGAAGTGATACGGAACGGGCCGTTGGAAACAGGCGGAGAGAGCGACCAGTCTTCCTTTTCCAGCATCGACGGATGAACAGGGCTGAATGAGTGATGGCAGAGCATCGCCGGGAAAAACGAAGCAGGAGAATTGAGTTTTACCACCAGGGTTTTTTGCCCTGTTGCGAGAATGCCTACTTTTTCGGGATCGCTCTCAACGCCGTTTCGGTATTCCCGTGCGCCTTCGATAATGTCGAACAAACTTGAATAGGGAGACTCCCGATCAGGTTCAAGAAGCGAGAGCCACGCCGTGCGGAAATCTTCGGCTCTTACGGGATCGCCGTTCCAAAAGCGGGCGCTCTGCCGGATGGTAAAAGTCCACTGCTTTTTATCTTCGGAAAGTTCCCATTTTTCCGCTGCCGCCGGAACCGGCTCCAGGGTAAAGGGATGGTAGGAGAAAAGCCCCTCATAAATCGCAGTGAAAAGCTGAGCCTCGCTTGCCAGGAAGGATTTGCGGAAATCAAGTTCTACCTCGCCCTTTGAAAACACCACGGTAAGCTCGTCCCGATCCAAAATCTGGGGGCGTGTTTCCGCAAAGTCCTGTCGGTCTGATGCGGGTTCGGGGCTTTCTTCTTTTGGCTCGCTTTTCGGTTCCTGAACCTGCTCCTGTACCGGAGAGGGGGTTTCGCCGCTTTGAGGCTGAGAACTCCGGCACCCGATGATCAACACGGCGCAAAGCGCAGCAGGCACCAGCGGCAAAAGGTATTTTTTATTCATATTACTCGTTGGTGGGATTGATACCCAGGCGCTTCATCTGTTCTTCTTCTTCCTTCTGGGCGCTGTATTCATAGCGCAGCTGATTTGCCCTTACTATTGAATTCTTCATCGTTGACAATTCGGGTTTTATGCCTCGTATCTTATCCCGATCCTCGGAACTTGCATTTGATTTGAAATAATCATCCAGAGCGCTCAGGGTTTTGTGGAGGTTTTGAACATCCCTGATGTTTCTTTCAAGGTAACCGATGATCTGCTCTTCCGTCATGGCGGATAACTTTGTATAAGCAGGCCCCCGGATAAAACTGTTGAGGATTTTCGCTTTTTTGTTCATTTCTTCACGGAACTGATAAAAACTTACCCTTTCTTTTACCGGCACGCCCTTTGTAGTATCCATATATTCAACTTCGTAGATTATTTCTTCCGGTTCGGCGTTTGTAATTTGCCTGAGTAAATGTTTAAGCATTTCCCACAGGCCCTTTTTTTCGCTTTCCAATGTCGCTGAATTTTCATCAATTTTCAGCCCGATCTCGGAAAGAGATCCCGAAGCGCCGCCGATGACCTGAATGCCGTCAAGCAGTATATTTTTAAAGTTAACGGCGGGTTTTACGGTTTTGGGCTTTGCATCCGCAACTTTCAGGGACTTGAGTATCGCCTCTTTTAATCCGGGGCCTTCGCCTGAATAGTCTTCTTTAATAAGCTCGTCAATCAGCTCCTGATAGAAAGGCACTCCCGGTATTGCTCCCGGCATTTTTTTCTTGATATTCGGCGCGGTTGCTTCGCTCGCGGGCATATTTTGGGTAACGTTTTGCCGCACATTAAGTTTATAGCTTTCTCTGTAATAGGATGTCAGGTCTTTTAAAGTGGTCATCACCGCAACCGTGGACTTGGACAATGTGGTGAGGCATTCGCCGATAATACTGAGCGTTATCGAATCGACGCCCGCTTTTGACTGGATTGACATTTCCGCCGCTGACCTGGTATTGATGGATTGGGAGTCCGGCGTCAAATTCACCCAGTCAATAAAGCGTACGAGCCCCACAATCCGTTTTATCCGTTCAAGGTTGAGGAAATCCACGCCCAACTGATAAAAATTGACCAAAAAGTCCAACTGGCTGTCAAAATTGGAAAGCCTGATCGATAGCTCCTCTACCTTTTTCGCCTCGGGAAAGGGGCCTGTTTGCGGCACTTCAAGCTCGCTGATCTTGGTTTCCTGTTTGTAGGGGTCTTCGTTTATCAGCTTTTTCTTCAAATAAATGTTATAAAGCGTTGCATAGGAGCTTTGAAATGTACGCAGCGCTTCTTTCAGCTTTGCCAATTCCGACTTTTCGAGCCAGTCTTTTCTGGAAGCGAGGGTCTCTGTGAGAGTATTTATGTAAGTAACAAGGTCAGTATCTGCCACTATATTATTAGTATCGTCCAAATAAAGAAAAATAGCAATGAATCTGCCCCATAATTGCGAAATTCTCAAAAAAAAGTAAAAATTTTTTTGTTTCACTAAAGCAACAGACCATCTCCGCGCCTATTATAGGCATGAGAAATTTATTTTTTGGACTGATTGCAGTCTTTGGCCTGTCCCTTGCCTGCTGCGGGGATCATCTCAGTTCCAGGTATGTTCTGGAACTGCCGGAACTGCCGGAAACCTGGTTCTATCTGCTGGGCAAACCCCATTGGCGCATAGAATGGCTGGATTCCGGCGGTCATAAAATGACGGCGGACATTCCGCCGGGTAATAACGCGGAAATCTATCTGCCGAATACCTGGATAAACCCGGTTACCGCATGGCCCTATTGGCCTGGTTTCAATCTGACTCCCGGGCTTTTCAGGCCGGCCGGCGCCCTGTTTCCGTTTGATATTGCCGGTAAGCGTATTCCCCTGACCTGGAAAGCCGGCCCGGATACGGTCTTTTTTTGGGAACTCGCCCTTGCCGCCCGGGACGAATCAAAAGCGCCCGTAAAATTTGACTGGCCCCGGTTCCGGGAACTTTTTGCAGCAAACATCCTGAACGCGGCAGTCTGTGAAGACCCCTGGCTGGTGAACTGGCGTTCTGTTGCCGAAAAAACCGTCTCCTCCAGATTCGACAGGCGCCGTCTTGCTCCGGGAACCCGCGAATCAATAAGCATCCCTGTTTCTTCCGGCCCCTGGTACGGAACTTCCCCCTTTGCCCAGCCGCTCCATTTTGCAGCAGGCGAAACTCCGGCCTTCCCCGTATCCGTCGAAGATTTTCGTGTCGATGTGTGGATCTCCGCAGAAGGGATTCTGCGCTGCAACCGCAAAACCTGGGTGTTTGCGGCATTTTGAAAATGCACTATGTTTGAAAACATTGAATTCAACAAGTCGGCTTTCAGGCACGTCAGAGAGGAGGACATACGATGGGCTTTCTTTCACTATCTTTATGACGGTCCGATGGAAGATATGGAAAACAAATATATCCGCCTTGGATTTGATCGGGCTGGAAATTTGCTGGAAATCATGTATAATGAGATTGACGAATATTCCGTGAATATATTTCACGCAATGAAATGCCAGCCCGTTTTTTATTCTTTGCTGAATGGATAGGAGAGACAATGCCAAGAATGACCGAAGAAGAAGCCTGGGCGCTTGATGAAATGGTAACCAAAAATCCTCCCCGTGTAGATCCCTCAAAAGCCCGCCATGCGGTTCGAATGGCGGGCTTTGAAGATAGCGGACTGACAGAGGCGTTGAACGCCGAAATTTCCGCAGAAGCGGAGCAAATAACCGCCTGAAGCCGCTGTTCTCAATATTATTGACGCTTTCTCTGTTTTTTTCGCTCTTGTTCAAAGGCTTCTTCAACTGATTCTTTCACAATGTCCTTTAAGTCGGCGATGATATCCTGGCGGAGTTTTTTCATTTCCATTGCAGGGGAAATCGGCGCCAGAAAAAATTCATAAATTTCGATATTCAGGGCATTGGCTAACCGTTCGATTGTATCGACCTTGGGTATATTACGCGCCAATTCAATCAATGCAATATAATGGGTAGAAACCTCTGCCTTTTCAGCCAGTTGAGCCTGTGTAAAACCGCATTTCCGCCGGCTTTCCCGCAGGTTTCTGGCAAAAGTATCCCGAATAGTGGTCATTTTTTCTCTCATTACCTACCGGGTAATAATAATGGCATATAATTGCTTGACACATTGACTGCCATTTACTTATTAGTAAACAGGGTTTACTTTTTTCCGGGAAAAGCATAAAATTATGGGGAGTATTTGGGAAACAACACCCTATGTGAAACGGCGCTCACAATTATTGTTAATAATTTGCCGTAAGCATAAAAATACTTCAGGAGAGCGTTTATGAAGAAGAAAATGTTTTTGATGGGAATGCTCAGTATTATTCTGGCATTCGGAATTATGGTTATCGGCTGCAGTGATGACAGCAGCAGCGACGACGGCGGTGCAAAAAAAATAAAAGTTACAAACATTACTGTAGCGCAAGCTAATAGATGGGATGGAAATGACGCAATGGTTGGAGTTTTTAAAAAAGGAACAACCATACAACAGGCTTTGAACTGGGATGGGCTTGTTGCCGGTGGGTATTTTGAGGATATTTCTCAAAGCGGCAGTACATTCACTGCAACAGCGGTATTATATGACATCAAGAGTGAGAAAAAGTGGACGGGTTCAGGTACTTATGATATTTACGTCATAGTAGAAACCTCTCCGCCCGAATTTTATCAGAAAAAAAATGTTAGCATAAGTTCATCCACAACATCGATTAGTGTATCATCTACTACACAAGTAAACCCGTTCTAGTAACTCTTTTACAAAAACCTCCCTTACCAATAGTTGTAGGGGAGGGTTTTGCTAATTTTTAAAAAATCTTCTATAATGTCTTTTGAAAATAGTGGACGTTAGGAAGCTCTTTGAAATGTTTATCGCAGGAAAAAATTACCGCTGAATAATACTGTGAAGTT
>Ga0082212_10006329_pt1 | contig 15937 bp, 14 predicted proteins | sample TergutNt197P3_FD_71548 | JGI IMG/M metagenome (GOLD analysis project Ga0082212, IMG submission 71548) | Neocapritermes taracua P3 segment gut microbial communities from Petit-Saut dam, French Guiana - Nt197 P3 | ecosystem: Host-associated > Arthropoda: Insects > Digestive system > Gut ... | reverse complement strand
CGTAACCTGTACCCGTATCGTTGAGGGCGACAACGGCGTCATAGAGTCTGCCGGACTTTTCGGAACACAATCCCTTGATGAATACGCGCCCGTCGCTTAACAAAGCAGCCACGGTGTCGGCGGTCAGCGGCTTTTTCTTCGCTGTCCAGAATTTTGATTCTTTCCACATCTTAAAATCGCAAGAGTGGCTGTCGCAGAAGTAACCTTTTGCGCCCTCGCGCACAGGCGAGCCGCAGCGCAGGCAGTTCCCAAGCGCAGGGCTTGCCGCCTGTCTGCTGTCGAACAGCGAGACATATTCCGGCTTCGGCGCTGCATTGTCCGATACGATCTGCTTCATAAAGGCCGCGATATCCTCAAGAAAACTGTCGCCGGACAGTTCGCCGCGTTCCACCTGCCTGAGCCTATATTCCCATTCGGCGGTCAGCTTCGGGGATGTCAACGTGTCGGGCAATACGGCGATGAGGTTCCTGCCCTTGCTGGTAGGCACAAGGTTTTTCTTCTGTCGTTCCACGAAACCGGCTTTGATGAGCTTTTCAATTATCGCGGCGCGTGTGGCGGGAGTGCCTAATCCTTTACGTTCGGCATCTTCGGGCATATCCTCAGTCCCGGCGTTTTCCATGCCCGACAACATGGTATCTTCCGTCATATGCTTCGGCGGCGTTGTCGCGCCGGTTTTCACAGTCGCGGACACGCTATTGAATAACTGCCCTTCGGAGAGTACCTGCAAAGCAGTGTCAGCTTCGTCGTTTTCATCGTCATCCATATCCGGCTTCGCTTTCAGAGACGCCCTGAACAACTGCTCGATCTCTTTCCAACCATCGAAGGCTACTGTTTTACCTTTTACAACAAAAGAATGATTGGCGCACTCCATTACCGCTGTAACCGCTTCGTAACGGTGGACTGGCGCGGCGGCGCAGAGCAGGCGCGCCGTCACCATGAGAAGCGTATCCCGCTCCCCGGCCTGCAGGGATGATAAGTCAGCTTTCACAGACTCGATTGTCGGTATAATGGCATGGTGGTCGGTGACTTTCTTGTCGTCAACAACCCGCCCTATATCCGGCAAAAAGGCGTCGATGCCGCTGTATCCAGGCTGTTCGAGCAGCGATGAGATCAGCGCCGCCGTGGAGTCGTGCATATCGCCTGTCAGGTAGCGGCTGTCAGTTCGGGGGTATGTGAGCAGTTTCTTTTCGTAGAGCGATTGGGCGTAATCCAATGTCTGCTGCGCCGTGAATCCGAGCAGGCGGTTCGCCTCCCTCTGGAGCGTGATGAGGTCATAGAGCTTTGGCGGCGCAACCGACTTTTGCTGGCACTCGACAGACCGGACGATGGCTTGTTTGCCGTCGCAGGCTGCCTGAACCGCTTCTGCCGCTTGCTTGTCTTTTGTCCTTTCACCGGACGCGGTAAAACCGCCGCAGTCTACTGTTGGGATGTAGAAGGGTTCGCTGACGAATGCGGCGATATCGGCTTCGCGTTTGACGAGCATGGCGAGGGTCGGCGACTGCACACGCCCTGTGTTCAGCGTGACGCCGTACAGGACAGAAAAGAGCCTAGTTGCATTTAGTCCCACTATCCAGTCTGCGCGCTCCCGGCATGACGCGGCGGCGCACAGGTTCGCGTAATCGCCGCCGTCCTTGAGGTCGTCGAAACCCGCTTTTATAGCGGCGTCCTCCATCGAGGATATCCACAGCCGCTTGACCGGCTTTGCGCACTTCGTGTAATCGTAGACGAGCCGGAAGATAAGCTCGCCCTCGCGCCCAGCGTCGCAGGCGTTAATGACCTCATCAACATCAGGGCGGTTCATCAGTTCCTTAATGATATCAAGCTGCTTTGACTTACCCTTCGACGGTATGTGTTTCCACTCCTCCGGGATTACGGGTAAATCGGAATAGCGCCATTTGGCGTACTGCTCCCCGTAGGCGTCAGGCGTTGCCAGTTCAAGCAGATGACCGGCGCAATAGGTGACGATGTACCCGTCGCCGATAAAAAAACCGTCCCTGCGCTCATTTGCGCCAAGGACGGCGGATATACTCCGGGCAACGGAAGGCTTCTCAGCCAAGATTAACTTTTGCAATGTTCGTTCCTCCTTCGTTTTTATCATGTACTACTGGTAAATATATGGTATACTCTGCATTGGGACAGGGGTGAGCTTGTGGCAGCGAAAAAAGCGTCGAAAAAACAGCATGGGCATTACTGTTATGTCTGTGGTGAACATAAAGCTAACGAGAAATTCTCCGGGCGCGGACACGCGAACCATATCTGCAAGAAATGCCAGTCACTCCCTGTGGCACAGCGCAACGAGATGATCGCTCTCCGAAAAGATGATGGGTTCAGGTTTCCGAGGTCTGGACGCAAACCTGCCAAGATAGTTGAGCGAAAGACACCCGTCAGCTTCACTGAGTTGGATGATGAGCAGAAAGGCGAAGCCATCGAAATGCTCGAAGAACTGCTCGGCGACCACTTCATGGACGCGGATCACATACCGGGTATAAAAGAACGTGATCGAATCCTTGCGTCGCTTTGTGAGTATATGTCTGAGTCGCTCAACCAGTGGGAGCCGCTCCCGTATAGTCCCGCCGTCAAATACAATGACCCGCGCTTCGACTTTGGGCCTGACGTCGGGTTCGACGAACGTATAGGGATGATGCAGGAAATCCTCGACGCCGAGGCCGAGGACTTCGATCCTTATGCGGAACCGGATGAACCTAAACCGGAACCGCAAAAAGAGCTAATTATTGATGATGGGCTGAGGTCTGTATTTGACGGTATCGTCGCCCGCATCGTGAAGGAGTACAAAGACGATGGGATAGCGCTCCCGACGTATGAAGATACGCTGCTCGTCGCTGAAACCAAGCGGCTGAGAATACGCCGACTTAATAGTACGGACATAGACGCGCTCTTAGCGATTATGAAGAAGCCAGAAGTCATGTATGCATGGGAGCATGGGTTCAGCAGGGGTGATACTAGGAAATGGATTAACCTGCAGCTTACGCGCTATCGCAAGGACGGGTACGGTTATTTCGCGGTCATATCAAAGGAATCAGGCAAACTGATCGGGCAGGCAGGAATACTTAAATCGGAATTGGACGGCGAGGATATCGTAGAGGTCGGCTACATCTTCGATGATTCCGTTTGGGGGCATGGCTACGCTATCGAAGCAGCCCGCACCTGCGCTGATATGGCGTTTAGCAGATTCGGCGTAGATAAGCTATATGCGACAATCCGCCCAGAAAACGAAGCGTCAGTCAAGGTTGCGGTGAAGCTCGGAATGAAGAAAACCGGCTCGTATGTGAAGATATATAAGGATAAGGAAATGCCGCATGATATCTATATGGTTGAGCGAGCGAAAGTTTTATTGGGAGGCGCGTCATGACACCAAATGAGAAAATGGAATTTGTCATTGAATTAGCAAAAAAGGCTATGGAAAACGAAGAATTTCCCATAGCCGCAGCAGTATATCACTTCGACGAGTTAATCGCATCAGCCTATACAACGGAGAATGCCGATGGTAGATTCCTTGTTCACGCAGAACAGAAGGCATTGATGGATGCAGATATGAAGAAGCTACCAATTAAAGTGCGCAGAGAGCTTGAACTATATACGAACCTTGAGCCATGTCTTATGTGTCTTGGAACTGCTATTTCAAGTTTCGTGGGGAAGGTTTGTTACTCGGTTGAAGCCCCGGATGATGGATCGGTGGAACTCATCAGTAAGGAATATGCAAGGCGCAAGGATGAAGGGACACCTCCGCAGTTTCCATTCCCGGAAGTTCATGCAGGACTTCTCCGCGAACAAAGCATTAAACTCTTTCGTGATTTCGTAGAAAACAATGAAGGGAAGCCCGGAGTTGATTACGCAAAGACAATAGCTTATCTATAATGGAGAAGAAGAATATGAAACGAGTAATACTATGCGACATGGATCAGGTAATTGCACATACGGACGTCCTACAAATAATGAATGATTTTTTAGGTACCAGTTTTACGATTAACGAAGCTAAAACAGTCAAACTGGTTGAAGAACTTATACCAGATATTGAGGAAAGATATAGGTTCATAGATCATTTTGTAGACATGAATTTTTATAAGTATTCTGAAATCAGACCGGGTACAAAAGAAGTATTGAAAACATTATCCGAGAAAGAGGACTTATACATTTGTACAAATGCCGTTTTCAAGTATGGTAGAAATAGAGAAGCGGATTTGTTAAGGATAAAATCTGAATTTCTGGTAAATGAGTTTGGGTTTATTCCTCCCGATCATCGCATATATATTACACATAAGCACTTACTCCATGCGGAAATTAGGATTGATGATGCCATATCGTATCTTTTGCCAGAAGCGGATATTAAATTACTATACACTGCTTATGATAACGAGGATATAGCTCAAAGTTATTTGGACGAGAATAAAATAACAAGAGTAGCCGACTGGTACGACATAGAAAGCATTATACTTGGATGATGCCCATTAAACCCAAAAACAAGGGAATGAATGATAATGAACATGAACTATCGTAACGCAAATCCAGATGATCTGGCTATGTGGCTCGATGTTGCGCGAGATGTCGGCGGCATTATGAGAGTGCCAGATATGGACACAAACCAGAGCTTTTTAGAGTATGCGAAGAGAAAACTGGAACAGGAGAATGCAATTATTGCTTATGATAAAGAGGCTGACGAATGTGCCGGATTTATTGGGTTTTCGATTCATAATAACAGCATCACATGGTTGGGAGTAAAAGAAAAATACCGGAATAGAGGTGTGGGATCGGAACTCATAAAATCTGTGTTGAGCTTATTGGATCACAACAAGCGCATTACAGTAAATACATACCCACAGGACTACTTACCCGGACGTCCTGCGAGAAGTCTTTATTCCAAACATGGATTTGTAGAAACCGTCAGCGTGCAATTTGCAGTAGATGGTCTTGAAATGGTTGAGTTTTCTATAATTCCGCAGGATCATTCGCGGATGAAAACCTGACAGAAAGGAGCCGTTTAGCAATATGATTCTTGGCTTACCAAAAGGGCAAGTTGAACTGTATGACCATGATCCTGTATGGATTGAGAATGCAAGTGAAACGATTCTGTTCCTATCAGAGAAATTTGGCAACACTGTAGTCGATATCCAACACATTGGTAGTACAGCGATCAGGCACATTAAAGCAAAGCCAATTATTGATATCGTAGTCGGAGTTACTGACTTTGGCAACATAAAAGATAGGCTGCATTTACTGGATGAAGCTGGGATAATACATCGCCCCAATAACGACCAATCTGATTATATGATGTTTATTATTGGAGATTTGGTCAGCACAATTAGGACACATCATATCCATGTTGTCCCATATAACGGCGAAGAATGGGTCAATCAAATAAATTTCAGAGATTATATGAACGAGCATCCTGATGAAGCGAAAAAATATGAGGAACTCAAACTTAACCTGTGCAACTCTAACAGTAATAACCGCTCAGTATATACGACAAGTAAACAAGCCTTTATTGAAGATGTATTTACTAAAGCTGCGAAATGGAGAGCGTTAGATGAAAAAAGAATATAGCGTGATCCCCTCGTCAATGGCGAGAATGGAGACATATGGATTCTCATGGATGGACTTTATTACAGCGATCCCGTCACCTTTGTTCGTGGTCACTTCGTACAAGTCGAATGGTAAGCCCAATGCCTGCCTACAATCGTGGGCGTGCTTCAATGGCGAACCGGACAAATTCTTTGCGATAATGTCATGCGTAAATAAGTCAGGCCATTTATACTCGACAATCAAAGAAACTGGTGTGGCGGTGCTGAACTTCCCATCCGCAGATCTTTATGACCTATGCGCAAAAACCATAACAAACAATGGGTTTGATGACGATGAAATCACACTCTCGGGGCTGACGGTAGAACCTGCGACAACAGTGAATGCCCCACGGATTAAGGAGTGTTTCCTATCTCTTGAGAGCCGATATGCTTGGGAACGGGAGATTACGGAAGGCAGCCCCCATGTTGTAATGTGCCTTGAAGTGGTGAATGTCTGTATGGATGAAGCATACTTGGACGAATCAGTGCATGGACGATATGGTGAGAACGGATATATCTATAATCTTCATTATCCCGTCAACCCGGAGTCGTTTAGCGGTAAGGCGCATGATTACCTCGGCGTAATTCAAAAACTCCGGGATATGGGCGAGTATTAGTCGGAGGCGTACAGTACGATGCGAACAGTGTTCATGGCATACCTGACAGGCAGCATTGAAGCTGTGGAGTTCTATTGCCGAGCCTTTGATGCAACACAGAAAAACTGCTTCAAGGCTTCCGATGACGACGACTATTATGCTCATGCCGAAATTGTTATCGACGATCAGACTGTCATGGCATTGAGCGAAGCGTCGCATTATGGGTTTAGCTTTGCAGAACGAAACAATATGCAGTTCTGGATGACATTCGACGATGAACAGTCGCTGGTCAAGGCGTGTAGTGTGCTGAGTGAAAAAGCCGATATCCATTCGCCATTGGCTCCAAGCGAATGGTGCAAACTGTTGGCAGATGTAACGGATAAATTTGGCATCCGTTGGATGCTGAACTTATTTTGAAAAGGTTACGTTTATGCGAAATGGAATTCAATCGACTGCTTCGAGCGATGAGCATGCGATAGCAAGCGATAAGCAAGCGATAGGAAATCCGTCGTTTTGACTTATATCGAAGAACATATGCAAGTACCGGCATCAGAAATATCCACTATACTGGGGTTAAACAAGAGTCGTGCAAGGGCAACCCTATTAGGAATGGTGAGCGATGGAACCATCAAAAAAGTCGGCGGGCGAGTTTTGAGCATCCATTCACGAAGTGCAAGCTGTAGGAGTTATACCAAACTATCGGAGGATGATTTACATGGACGAGTTACAAAAAGGCGAAATCCTAATATACCAATCCGAGAGCGGCGACACGAAAATCGATGTGTACCTTGAGGACGGAACCGTCTGGCTTTCGCAGGCGTTGATTGCCGAACTGTATCAAACCACGCCGCAGAACATAATCATGCACACAAAGAACATCTACAAAGACGGCGAACTGACCGAGGCGGCAACTTGTAAGCAATCCTTACAAGTTCAAAACGAAGGCAGCCGTACCGTTAGGCGGTCGGTGAAGTATTATAACCTCGATATGATCCTTGCCATCGGTTATCGTGTGCGGTCGCACGTCGGCGTACAGTTCAGGAATTGGGCGACAGGTGTATTGTCGGAGTACATGAAAAAGGGCTTCGCCTTGAATGACGCCCGGTTGAAAAATCCCAAGCCTTTCGGAGAAGACTACTTTGAAGAACTACTTGCCCGCATCCGCGATATTCGAGCTTCAGAAAAACGGTTTTACATGAAAGTCAGGGACATATATGCGCTTTCGGTTGACTATAACCCGAAATTACAAATCACAAAAGACTTTTTCGCAACGGTGCAGAACAAACTTCATTATGCAGTGCATGGTATGACCGCTGCCGAATTAATTGTCAGCCGGGTGGATTCGGAAAAAATAAACATGGGATTGACAACATACTCAGGGGAGCATGTGTTACAGTCAGATGTGACGATTGCCAAAAACTACTTGGAACGCGACGAACTGGATGAACTAAACCGTATCGTCACTATGTTCCTTGACCATGCTGAGGACATGGCACGCCAAAAAACACCGATGTATATGAAAGATTGGGTGGCGTCACTCGACGAATTCCTGACCTTCCGCAAAAGAAGCATTCTACAAGGTAGCGGGAAGATTTCTAACGCAGAAATGGAAAGCCGTGCCCTTGCCGAATACGCCAAGTTCAATACGCGCAGACTTAAAGCTCCAGACGAGTCTGCCTATGAAGAATATGATATTGATGATTTGAATGACGCAACAAAAAAGAAAGAATAATAGGAACTGGGGATCGCTGTATAACTCCATTGTATCGGTTCTGACAGGGCAGGCTATTGGGATACAGCGCTTTCATGAAAAAAGAGCATACTAAAATGCAGCACCCCGTGGGCTTCATTTGCTCTACGAGGTGCTGCGCACCTAATCGGTTAGCTGCAGGAGTAACATAATTTTTGTTGTACATCGTTATGCCAGCTAATCCAATGGCTACAGGGCTATTTTATGTGCTGTTTATCTATGTTTTACCAACGCGATTACCAACAACAGCTTGTTTATTGCCATTTCCAGCGCACGGTACTAATAACTTCGCGCCTATTTCCCAAGGCGAAATGACACCTTGTACACCCCGCCGACACGAACACGAGCATTGACCCCGCAACCGCGACGGGCAAGCTTGCCGCTAGTCCGTCGTGTCTTTCATGGTGATACGCAGTAGGTTAGCTTTTCAATTCGGCAAGTCTTTTTCTTGCTGTTTCACGGAGGTCTGCTGTTAATGTCTTTACTGCGGTGTCCATATGCTCTTCATCGGCGGTAAGGAACCGCACTGTTCTTTTCCATAAGCATGTATAAAACTCTTTTTCAGAACTATTCATGATTTCGTCTAAAACAGTTTTGTCTGTCAGTTTTTCAACTGCGGTATTTCGTATCCATCCATCGCCTGTAATGTCTTTCGCAATATCAGCAAGCGCAGCTTGGTCGGTCAGCCTACTAACTGCCGCCATACAAACGTCAGTGTTTTTAACAAGATCAATATAATTGGGATGACCAACACCATGATCGACAATGCCGTTTTTCGCTATGTCTGCATATACTTCCTGCGCAAAGTCATGATGAAGCAGTTGTTCAACAACTCCCTTACGAACTTCAAAATCTTTTTCATTCTTTGCGATTTCCGAAAATACAACAGGGTCTGTAATCCGCTTTATCGCTTCGCAGCGATAGCCGTAATATTGATCGCTTTTCACGATCTCGGCATATATCGTTTGAGCAAAGCGTTTATCGTTCAGCTTGTCTGCCGCCGTGATTTGAAAATCACCGATTTTACTATGTTTCGCGATTTCGATTAGAGCGGTTTGGTCACTCAGTCTATCGAGCGCAGTGTTGCGGATGAAAAAGTCTTGACCATTATTCACTATATCAGCGTATACCTCTTGAGGAAAAGATACATCATTTAGCTTATTGACGAACATATCTCTGTACTCTTTTTCTTCCTTTTTATCCCACTCCGAATAATGGTCTTTGTGTATATACGTTTTCGCGAAATAGGCAAAAGCGGCGGGGTCAGTCAACCGCTGAACCACACACTTGCGTAGATTGGCAGAATGTTTTCCAACATCGAAAAAAACTTCTTGCGCCAGTGCTTTATCGGTCAGCCTTTCTGCTGCATTGTAGCGAACATACTCATTTTTGTCATTTTTAGAAATATCAGCAAGCGCGACCTGATCTGTTAACCTCCTTACTGCGACCAAGCGTACAGAATTTTTTTCGGCATTCCTAGCGACATTTACAAGTTCTGATTGATTTGTTATTTTATCAACTGCTTTAAGGGCCTTCTTTTCGTTTTCGCTTTTCCATGCCGGTTTTAACAATCCCATTTTACACACTCCATGTATCACCTATGGTAAAGATACCATTGTAAGCAAGACGGCGGCTAGTATACTGTAACATCTAAAAGTTGTTCTGCTCGGCGACAGGGTATAGTCTCTTCAGCTTAATTCTGGCGTCGGCAGTGGTAAACTGCCAATCGACTCCTTTTTGTGAGTGATTTCTCGCTTGATACCAAGATTTAAGTTCATCGTTTAAAGTATCAATGTTTGAGATTCTCCGTTTGCCTAAACACTGTCTGCCGAGGGACGAGAGTTCGCATTCAGCTATATTTAGCCAGATACCGTGCTTGGGAGTATAATGAATCTCAAGGCGTTGCATCAGTGAAAAGCAATTGCTGGATCAAAGGCGGCATACAACGAAGAAACAATGAAAAAAGGAGGCGTAGGCACGGAGACCTAACCGATTAAGGTATGCCCATTATACCTCAAACCGGTCTGGATTCCTACCAGAAATAGTTTTCTACGCTGCGCTTTCGAACTCGGATTCACGCTCAATGAGCCGCCGGATCTTGTCGATTACGTCGCATTTTGCATTTTTCTTATAAAAAGAAGACACGATGTATGTCGTGTCGCCGATAGTTGTCTTTAATATGTAGTCCGGCTTAGTGGGCAGACCGGCATTACAGTTTTCTAGCATAGTTCCTCGCTCCTTCCTGTGGCTGTGGGATAAACAAACATAACATCGGGCCATGGCTATGCCATGCATTGAAGCCGCCAAAGACGTATCCCAGCCTAAGCCGTGCTTCACCGGGTCGCGCCCCCGCGCTGTCCGGCTCCGGTTCTCTCGGAGAAGTGTCATTATCACCGCCGCACCTTATTGTCTGCCATCCCTCGCTATGTCTCCACCCGACACGAAGCCCAGCGAAGTGGGTTCGTGTTGGAGAGGAGCGACTGCATGACGGGCGTAGTTTTCGGCTATTGCCGGAAACGGAGCGGAGTCATGCAGGTAGCGACGACGTGGCGCTCGCGCCCATTACAGGCGGTCTTTGCGCTCGGCAACGCGGTTACTGTACCCGATGTTACGATATGACCAGTATTAAAACACCGGTGTTTTTGGGAGAACGGAGTTATGTGTTCTCCTATCACTTAATAGCCGTGGGAAACGGTATTTTGGTATGCTCGATGAGAAATTCTCATTTCGCCTCTACTGTGTAGGCAACAAGAACGGCTAAAAATCAACCTTATTCAAAGAAAAATAACATTTATCACTTTTCCACCAGTATGATCGACATGATGAAGTTGTTGCTTTTTCACGGGACTGGCGAGTGATAGACTGACGCTTACCATATAGCCGTGGGGAATGGTGAATCGGAACCATTTAATAAGGATTTTTGCTCTATTTTTGCAGTTTTTACGAGTCACCGACCGTTCAGCCTAAATAGCACGCTATATGAGTGCATCAGTCTGTTCTACGTGCAGACACGCACATTGTACGTATTGCAACCTGAGTCTACGTGCAGACACGTACATTGTACGTATTGCGATCTGAGTCTACGTGCAAGCACGTACATTTTTGGATGCCTAGCCTCCCTCTATTTATGCTGAATACTTACGGAATGAGTATTCAATAAGCATTCGCTTCATTTTTGTGATAGCGGAAAAGTTTCGTTTAAAATATCAAACTCATGAAATTGGTAAAAGAAACGTATTCACACCGTGATATCCCCCTTGTATGCTGCCGCTTGTATAACCGAGATTTTTACGCCCAATCTACGCGCCCCATGCCACAATCGCGTTCCCGCAAGCAATGGGAAGATGTACATCTTCCGTCACGGCAAGCAATGGGGGCGGAGCCCCACATCTACTTGCCGTGCTTGTTAGGGTGAACCCTAAGACCCTCACGGATGCGAGTACGCATCCGTTAAGCAATGCCTGGCGGCATTGCTACTGCGACTGCCTGCGGCAGTCTGTATGTTTATTGATTACTCAAATATTTGCCACATTGACAAAAGCGATCCGAAACAATTATTTCCAGTGGGACATTAAAAAATTTGAGGAATAATAAACCTCATTTTCTGTTGCATTATTCGGCAAGCCGATTTATAATGTTTCCTGAATGAACTACAATACGAGGTGTCGAGTTATGGAGTTGGATTGGATTACCCCTCAACAAGCTGCGGAAAAGTGGGGGATATCGGACAGGCGCGTACAGGTGCTTTGCCTAAACGGTCAAATAGAAGGAGCCGTCAGATTAGGACGTGGTTGGCTGATTCCTAAAAGCACACTGCAACCGCCCGATGGCAGGACAAAAGCCGTAAAATTAGCCAAACAAGCGAAAAGGGGTGGATCTGATGGCTAAAGGTATTGTATATATTCTCACAAACCCATCTCTCGATGGATGGGTGAAAATAGGTATGTCTACAAGAAATAACATCGATGAACGGCTCGCGGATTTGAACAGCCCAGCGAATATTCCATTGTCTTACCGCGCTTATGCTGTTTATGAAGTGGAGAACCCAAAAGAGGTTGAAAAGCATATCCATAACCTCTTTGATATTATTGACGAGAGTCTTCACGCACGGGAAACACTGTCGAGCGGGCGCATTAGGGAGCGGGAATTTTTCCGAATATCTCCAGAAAGGGCATTTGCCGTATTCAGAATTGTTTCTCTGCTCCGAAAGGACGAAAGTTCCTTGAAGCTGATCACCCCCAACGCTGAACAAATTGAAGAAGAACAGATTGCCGAGCAAACCTCGCGAAGACCGCCATTCAAGTTTTCTATGATAAATATGCCTGTCGGGACTGAGCTTCATTTTATTCATGATGATTCCTGTATTTGCATTACAAAAGATTTAAATAACAAAATAGAGTTTGAAGAAAATGAATACTCTCTATCCGCCCTCGCGACTAAACTTTTAGTCGATAAATGTGGTCGGAGTGGCGACTATACCGTACAAGGCCCAAAATACTTCACGCACCAGGGCCAAACACTTTCTGACCTGAGAAAAATACAAGAACGTGTGGAGGTCGATGAGTAGTTATGGCTGACAATAAAAAAGAACAGGAACGAGCAGAACTGCATCGCACAATATGGAGTATCGCAAATGACCTGCGCGGGAGCGTGGACGGTTGGGATTTCAAGCAATATGTCCTCGGTATATTGTTTTACCGCTATATATCAGAGAACATTTCCGCATATATAAATGCCGATGAACACGCCGCCGGTGATACAATGTTCAATTATGCTGCGATGTCCGACGCAGAAGCGGAACAAGCGCGTGACGATATTGTAAAGACAAAGGGATTTTTCATATTGCCAAGTGAACTTTTTGAGAATGTCTTGAAACGCGCCGCTGCTGACGAGAACCTTAACGAAACATTGGAAGGTGTCTTTAAGAGTATAGAATCCTCCGCGCACGGAACGGACAGCGAAGCCAATTTCAAAGGGCTGTTCGACGACATTGATGTAAACAGTAACAAGCTCGGCGGCACGGTTATAAGGCGCAACGAGAAACTTGCCAAATTGATGAACGGCATAGCCGAAATGAAGCTCGGCGATTACAAAGACAACACAATTGACGCTTTCGGTGACGCTTATGAATTTTTAATGGGAATGTACGCAAGCAACGCCGGGAAAAGCGGCGGTGAATACTATACGCCGCAAGAGGTTTCCGAACTGCTGACCCGTACTGCACTTGTGGGAAAGGGTGACGTAAACAAGGTTTATGACCCAGCTTGCGGTTCGGGTTCATTACTATTGAAATTTGCAAAAATCCTCGGCAAAGAAAACGTCCGGCAAGGATTTTACGGGCAGGAAATTAACATCACAACCTATAACCTTTGCCGTATAAATATGTTTCTGCACGATATAGACTTTGATAAATTTGACATAGGGCATGAGGATACGTTGACTAAACCGCTTCATTGGGATGACGAACCATTTGAAGCGATTGTGTCAAATCCGCCATACTCAATTAAATGGGCGGGCGATGAAAACCCACTATTAATCAATGACCCGCGTTTCTCTCCCGCCGGGGTGCTTGCGCCGAAATCGAAAGCCGATCTTGCATTTATCATGCACAGTTTATCGTGGCTTGCAACGAATGGTACGGCGGCGATTGTCTGTTTCCCCGGCGTTCTGTATCGCGGCGGAGCAGAGCAGAAAATCCGTAAATATCTTGTGGATAATAACTTCATCGACTGCGTAATCCAGCTTCCCGACAACCTGTTTTTCGGGACAAGCATCGCCACTTGTATCATGGTATTGAAAAAGTCCAAAAGTGAGAATAGCACCCTGTTCATTGACGCAAGCCGCGAGTTTGTAAAGGTGACGAACAGCAACAAGCTCACGCCGGAGAACATTGAAAAAATCGTCGGCACTTACATAGACCGAGTGACCGTTCCCTATTTCGCAAAACTTGTTCCTAACGACGCAATCGCCGCGCATGATTACAACATTTCCGTCAGCACTTACGTTGAGCAGGAAGACAAACGGGAGGTCGTAAACATCACAGAGCTTAACGCAGAGATTGAGCGCATCGTCGCCCGCGAGGATGTTTTGCGCCGCGAGATAAACGCGATTATCGCAGAAATTGAGGGGGCGAAGTAATAATGGGAAACGGATTAGAGATTTACGCTTCTTTTATCAAAGACATTAAAGAGCTTATCTATCGCCGACAATACGAAGCGATGAAAAAAGTCAATTCTGAATTGATGTTGCTATATTGGGAAATTGGCGAAGAAATCAACCACCAACAACAGGAAAAGGGTTGGGGGAAGTCCGTCGTTGAAATTTTATCGAAAGAGCTACAAAAAGAGTTTCCCGGCGTTAAGGGTTTTTCAACTACTAATCTTTGGCGAATGAGAGGTTTTTATCTTGAATATTCGCAAAGTACAAATCTCCCACCATCAGTGGGAGAAATAAAGAAAACAAATCTCCCACCATTGGTGGCAGAAATAGGTTGGTCGCACAACTGCGTAATAATTGAAAAATGTAAAGACCCGCTTCAGCGCGAGTTTTATATTAAAATGACAAAGCGTTTTGGTTGGACAAAGGACGTTCTAATTAACAATATCGAAAATCTGGCATTTGAAAAACACCTGACCAATCAAACTAATTTTGACGAAACCGTACCCGAAAAGTACCGGCTTCAAGCCAAACTCGCCGTTAAAGACGATTACAATTTTGACTTTATCGAAATGGGTATCGAACACAGCGAAGCGGAGCTTGAAGCGGGTATTATGAAAAATATACGGGCGTTTTTGGTGGAAATGGGCGGCTACTTCTCCTATGTCGGCAACCAATATCACATTGACGTTACCGACGACGACTATTATATCGACCTGCTCCTTTTCCACAGACGACTGCGTTGCCTAATAGCTATTGACCTCAAAATCGGCGAGTTCAAGCCGGAGTACGCAGGCAAAATGCAATTTTATTTATCCGCGCTTGACGAAACGGTGAAGCTGCCGGATGAAAATCCGTCTATAGGGATTATTATATGCAAAAGTAAAAAGCGAACACGGGTAGAATACACGTTGAAAACAACCAACGCCCCAATCGGTGTGGCGACATATTCTTATTATGAAAAACTACCGGAAAATATGCGCTCCATGCTCCCATCGCCGGATGAAATTGCGGAGATTGTTGCCGGAATAGACGCGGACAGCTTATTTGGTAATCCGACAGGTTTGACGGCAGGCGATGCGGGAGGTGACGGCATTGACTAACCTTGACCGTATGATTGCTGAGCTATGCCCGGATGGAGTGGGGTATAGGGCGTTGGGGACTATTGGGACTAACCTCGACTCAAAAAGAAAAGCAGTTACAAAAGGAGTACGTGAGTCTGGAGAATATCCCTATTATGGTGCTTCTGGTATAGTTGATTATGTGAGTAATTACATATTTGATGGGGATTATTTATTGATTTCTGAAGATGGTGCAAATCTGTTGGCTCGTAATACACCGATTGCGTTCTCTGCGAGCGGCAAAATATGGGTTAACAACCATGCTCATGTCTTGCAGTTTGAAACGTATGAAACGCGGCGATACATTGAGATTTATATCAACTCAATCGACTTGAGCAACTTTATTTCAACGGCTGCACAACCAAAGTTGAGTCAAGCGAATATGAATAAACTCCCTATTCCCCTCCCACCGCTCCTCGTCCAACGTGAAATTGTCCGTATTTTGGACAATTTCACGGAGCTTACAGCGGAGCTTACAGCGGAGCTTACAGCGGAGCTTACAGCGAGAGTTAAGCAATTTGTTTATTACCGAAACAAACTTCTGACTTTCGGTGATGATGTTCCGCTTATGACACTTGGATATATAGCAGAATATCGCCGTGGTTCATTTCCACAACCTTATGGTGAAGCCAGGTGGTATGATGGCGATAATGCTATGCCCTTTGTTCAAGTGGCAGATGTTTCAGAAACAGGTATGCGTTTGGTCGAGCAAACAAAACAGAGAATTTCCGTACTTGC
>Ga0082212_10006328_pt1 | contig 15937 bp, 7 predicted proteins | sample TergutNt197P3_FD_71548 | JGI IMG/M metagenome (GOLD analysis project Ga0082212, IMG submission 71548) | Neocapritermes taracua P3 segment gut microbial communities from Petit-Saut dam, French Guiana - Nt197 P3 | ecosystem: Host-associated > Arthropoda: Insects > Digestive system > Gut ... | reverse complement strand
CAGTTTTTCGTCTGTCAGAGTGGGGTCCGGCAATGGAACATAGTGAACCGGGTCAGGTGGGAAACCAAGCAGCCATAAGCCATCTCTTCCATGTGCCGGATTCCTCTCCGGCAGACGATTTCTGAATCCTTCTCCGCCATTATCACAACGGTATCAAAACGTATTATAAATTGCTCTGGACAAAACTACAGACGAAACGCCGCAGCGAATATCCGGCTCCAGACAATTTTATTCTCCATTGAACTGGTCATAGGCGTATCGCAGAACATTGTTGACGTACCGGACCGCGGTTGGCATTAGGTCTGGCGATAAACGCATTATGTCAGTTGCTGCCGGGCACTCACTCCAATACTCCTGAACGAATTCGTCAAAAGTGATCAACGACTTCGTTGCCGGTGCTCTTACAACGGTCGTCTTTGCCATGTTTTTCCGTCGTCGCTTTTTGGTTTTCTTGATTTTTTTGGCAGGCTTTACAGCAGATTCCGTAGCCCCCACCGCGTTTGTAGCGACCTTAATCTTTCCTGCCTTCGCCTCCACCTTCCAAAGTTGTAATGCTGCGGTGGAGCAACCGATTTGTGCCGCCACGTCTTTTCGAGTGTACCCTTCTCTGAGCAACCGCAATGCCTCGGCTTTGGCTTCCCCAGTGAAAGACTTTCTACCTGATGCTTTTCGTTTGGTAACCATTTTTCAGTAACTTTTTGGTCTGTGAAACACTGTGGACATTGTAGATTATGGAAACTGAAATGACAATATAAAATATGGCAATTTGAACAAATAGGCAAACTGTTACTCGTTACAATGCGTAAAAACAGTACAAATAGCACTCGGCACTTCGAGGTTCCTGTTTCGTCCTTGCTTCTCCCCTGCAAATTGTATCGTATGTACCGTTTTTTTCGTCTGGTTCAACCACAATCGGAAAAGTTTTCGTATTTTTACTACTTTATCTGTCTTCTTCTTTCGATTACAATAGGGAAATCCCCCTATCTTATGTCCTTTGACAATGATCCGGCTGATAGCACAATGTCTGCTCGGAATCGGCGTTTGGCTCTGCCTGCTCAACGTTTCGGCTCAAGATACGTCCATCCCTTCGGCGGGAAATAAGGGTGAAACCGTCATCCGACAGGCTCCTCTCGATGTCATCTACCTGGAAGATGATAAAGGCACACGCCATTTAATGCCCCGATGGACCATCCCTGATTTGGAAGCCCTCTACAATTTTATCTCTAAAAACCAACAAACCCCGGTTCCGTCGTTTGTTCTTCGGAACATTTCCGCAACCGGTACTGTCATTGGTAACTATGTTGAAGTCGAAATTGACGTACAAGTTGAGTTTTTGACGACCAGTAGCCAACCGATACGGATTCCTCTTGGTTTTGCGGAGGGTATCCTCCCAAGCGAAGACCAGTCGAAAAAACAGACGTTTCGTTATACGGGTGCAGGCTCCGCCTCCCTCATCGTTGATCCGCTAGAAGGACAATACGTTGCGCTCGTTGTTCCACGAGCCGAACCGGTAACGGAATCAGAAGAGCCCGATAAATCCGAAAAACCCGATATCGATCAACGTCATCGCCTTTCGCTTTTGCTTTGGTTTCCCCTTGTTCAGAATGGCAGGGAAAACCAACTAACACTCTCTTTTCCGCAGTCCAACAGTTCACAGTTTCAGTTCGAGGTTCCGATGAGCAACATCGACGTTTCAGTGACTCGGGGGATACTTCACGACCAGCAGGAAAATATCGAGCGTCAATCGACCGTGCTGGGAATTCAAGGACTACGCTCCAATGTTGAGATTTCGTGGAGAAAAAAGAAGGTTGAATTTGTCGATGCCCGTCCCATGTTGATCGTTGAACAGGCTCTCATTGATGTTCGGCTCCATGCACAGTCTGTCGATTATGATGTAACTTTGCCCGTAAGCAGTGCGACCGGTGGTTTCGATCAATTACAGATTCGGCTTCCTCAAGGCTGCGTTCTTGATCGAGAGTTCACCAACAGATACGCCGTTGATAACGATTATTCTGTGAGTGAAGTGGACAATGAGTCTATTGTAACAATCCAATTTCAACGGAAAACGTCTGGTCCTGTTCCCTTGCGTCTGAAGGGGATACAACGATTTGAAGGAGATGCGACCGATTATAAACGAGAATTGACGGGTTTTGAGGTTCTGGGAGCCGAACGGCAGTCAGGTATTCTCACGACGTCGGTTTTGCCTCCTGATATGACATCCCGTTGGGAACCGGTTCGCGGAATCCTTCGTACTGATAGAGATGGTCAGAGTATTCCCACGCCGACGATTCCCGCCTCTACAGCCAGCACTCGGTTTGAATTCATCACACAGCCGTTTTTGCTCCGTGTGCAAGTGGCACCTCCACAAACTAGAATCAGCGTTAAGCCGGACTACCAGTTCCATGTCCGTAAAGGAGGGGTTACCATGACTGCCCGGCTTTCCTATGTGGTTCGAGGCTCCAAAGCGAATTTTTTGAAAATTCAACTTTCCGATTCTCAGTGGGAGTGCACATTTGACACATCGAGTCTCGTCGATGTCGCTGGTGTCGATGTGGACGATTCGGGTTTGATGACGATCCCGCTCCGTAGCCCGATGGAAGCATTTGAAATCGAACTTAGAGCACGTAAACCCATTGCCACCGACGATGGAGAAGTCCACCGGTTTGTTCTTCCGATGCCAAAACCAATAGTGGATTGGAGCGAACCAGCACCGGTTGCCATCGTATTCGACAAGGATATCGAAGTTTTACCAATTGAGGAGTCTTATTTGACATCCTCGGAACAACACCACACTGGATTGACACGGCAGACTCGTCCGGCGATGGCATCAATGCGGGTTGAAGTTACGGATTTGCAACAGGAACCGTTTTACTACCGGGCAGAACCAACGAATGCCGTTTATGTTGCAGATTTGATTTATCGTCAGCAGAAAATCACTGCGACCATGCAAACGAACGTGCGATTGTTTGGCGACGACAACCAAGTGACTCAAACCATTTCCTACGAATCGGCTTATGCCCCTGTTGAACGGTTGTATTTTTTGATTCCGAAATCAACGGAATCGAGCAGCGACATTCAGATTCAATCGGATGAACCCGCTTTGGAACTTCGGGGTACTATTTCCGAAATACAGAATAACGTTCCCGAAAATTGGGTGCGAAAATTTGTTCAGTTTTCGAATCCCAAGTTTCGGTTTCAGTTGGAGTTTCAGTATTCACTGCCGCTAACTTTTTCAACTGCTTCTACCGATGATACCACACGGCAATCACTATCTTTTATCTGTCCAGAAGAAGTACCGGTTTCCGATCATCGTATCCATTTTTTCACACCGCCCGGCTATAGGGTAGAGTTACAAAACGATTCACGATTACTTTGGGAACCATTTCGGGAACCTCGCCGCCCCTCGTCGCAGGCAGTGGAAACCTTTCGGTCAGTTCAATCTCCGACAAGAATTGTGTTGCACATTCATGCTCCTGAAAAGAGTGCGTTAGGAACGTCAACAGTAGAACGTGCGTGGATTCAAACTTGGCTCACCGACTCTCTCCGTGTGGATCGGGCAATGTATCTTTTGAGGAGTGCGAACGATTCTGTGGTACTCCAACTTCCGAAAGAAGCGAATCGGGTTCATTCGGTTGTCGTTCGTATCAATGGACAACAGGTGGATGATCCGAATATTCATGATGGATTACTGACAATATCAGATTTGTCGAAACAACGCAATCATCCGATAGAAATTTTCGTGGAATATCGTTTTGCATTTTCAATGTCAGGTATTGAAGTACCACTCATTCTGCCATCCTTTACAAAGGAAACATTAATACAACACCAATTTTGGCAAGTTATCCTTCCTCAGAGCAAACACATCGTCGGTTGCCCGAAAGGCTGGACATTGGAGTACGACTGGCAGTGGAACGGATTGTTTTGGTGGCGTGAACCGTCCATCCACAAACAAGATATTGGTTTCGAATCTGATCCGAATGTTACTGAACATACAATTTCCGGCGGTCAATATGTTTTCAGTCATTTTCAACCTCCGCCCTACGTTACACTGTACATTGTCAATCGTTCATTGATCATCCTTTGTTCAAGCGGAATAGCCTTATTCATCGGCTTGATCTTGATTTACGTACCGCAGTCCCGGTATGTTGGTTCACTATTCGGACTTGGCATTGCTTTGCTCGCCGCTTTATTTTATCAACCTCCCCTTGTACTTTTGATGCTTCAAGCCGCCGTGTTTGGTGTGTTTTTGGCTTTGGGGGCTGGATACCTCTATCGTATATTTCATCGACAAAAGCAGTGGATTCCACCTGCATTTTCGATGGCAGACGATATGTCGTTCCCCTATTTTACTCCGATCCCGCCGCAAACGGTTCACGAAGTAATGATGGACGAAGAATCCGCTGGCGAGGACGTTTCAGAACCCTCGGTTGCACATAATGGTCAATCATGACAAAAAAATCCCCTCCAATCGGTCTTCCATGGATGAATCGGCAACTCGTTTGTCGATGGGGGGGAGTTTTGCCCGCATTTCTTTGCGTAGCGGTATTTTCGTCTGCAATTGTTGCGGACGATGAAAACGTTGTCGAATACCGCAGAATTTTCGCTCCCGAGGAAAAGATTCCCTCCCTTTCGTTGGAGCCGAGTGTTCCGCTCAATCGACAGATTTTTGAAGCATGGGTTTCACGGCTAGAGCAAAAGTCAGACGAACATGAGAGTAAGCAACCGGTTCTGTCCAAGATCATTTTGAAAGGAAAACTTGAAGGTCGGCAACTTGTTTCAGGTCAAGGTTCTTTTACGTTGCATCCTCGTGGTCATGAGACTGACACGATACCGCTTGATCCGCTTTCGTTGGCAATCAATTCGTTGCGATGGACGGATGATTCCGATGCGATTCTTTTTTGTGAACCGAACGGAGGCAACCGGCTTTTGATTCCTTCGGCAACCCGTTCAAGTTCCGGTGACCATATTCAATTTCGATGGTCACTACAAAGCCGACAAGATATTCGCACCGGGATCGTTTTCGATTTTGCGCTTCCGCCATGTTTGAGTATTGAGTTACAACTCGATCTTCCCGAATCACAGAAACTGAACACTTCCGCCGGTCTTGTGCTTCCGCATGATGGAAACGCCACTGATCATGGGTATCGTACCTGGCGAGTATTGTTGGGACACCACTCCCATGCGACACTTACAATAACCACAGACAGAGCGTTACCATCGGTCGAACAGAAGTCAGCAATTCGGCAATTATCAATCTATTCCATTAAGCCGATAGGGTTAGAATCAGAGACGCATATTACTTTCGATAGAATGGATTCACGTCCTGAGGAATTACTTTTTGAGTTGGAAATGCCCCTCCGTCCTGTCGAAGTCAAATATGGAAACCGTCCGGTAACATGGACGAGATCGGCGGTGTCCGCAGACATAACAGAAGTCCGCATTGATCTTTCTCCATTTATGGATGAAGAACCGCAGGAACTTGTGATGAAGTCGTTGGGTCCCCTCATGGAAAAACAGCATTGGGTACTTCCGCGAGTTCGTGTAACATCGTCTGATATTTTCTGGATAGAAACCCGTTGTGCAGTAAGTATCTATACTCCTCTGCGGGTACGGAATCTTGTGTACGATCAGGCAGTTCAGGTGCTTCCGCGTTCCACTACCACTGTCGATTGGACTGACCGGGAACTGTACGTGTTTCAGTTTTTTCGAGAAGATGCACGGATTGAACTTGAAGTGGTTCATTCAATCCCGCCTTTGACAACGCAAAGCGTTGTTCAAACGAATTGGAGCGACAATGGGATCCGCGGAGATGTTTTCCTCGATTGTAACGTTACCGAAGGAGAACGTTTCAATATTAGTTTTCCTGTTTCGGAACATTGGGTCATTGATGACGTAACGTCTTATCTGCCTACGGGGACTTTTTCTGGTGAATACGACCCCATTTCGTCATGGGATATACTGGGAGGAGAACTGGTCGTGCAGTTAAACAGTCCGCTTCATCCTCGAAGCCCTGTTACCTTACGATTGTCTTGCCGGTTTATCAATAGTTCACAGACTCAATTTCGATTATCGGAATTGTCTCCCCTCAAATGGGCTTCCAGACACGGAGAAGCACATTACATTGCCCTCCAACTTGATTCAACGGCTTTTTCTTTGAAATCCAACGTGGACGCTTCAAGATTCGACATCCCGCGAAGTATTATGCTGGGCAACAATCCACTGATACTTAATGGAGATGTTTTTCCGCTTAATTCTCAAAATCAGGATATTCGCTTTGAGTTGGAACAGACTCGTTCCCTGTACACGGCAGATATTGCAGGAAATATCTATGTTGATGACAATGGTTTGATGCCGACGTTTCGCATCGTATGTACGCCAAACGATTCACCGATTAGCCGTATTTTTGTACACTTTACTCCAACCGGCGAAGGGAGCGAACCGGGACGTTGGGATTGGTCTTTGGTCGGAAGTTCTGAGGCATCCCGTCCACTCAGAGTCCGAAAAATGTTGCCGGAAGAAACGGGGGAATTACTACTGGTATCCGAGCAGCAACATTGGAACGAAAATATAGAACATGGTGAGATTTGGGAAATTCGTTTCGACGAGGCACAAACGACACCATTTGCGCTTTTGGCGTTTGCATCGGTCCCGCTTGCGGATTCGATGCTGATTCCTTTTGCCTCGCTACCTCTTGCCTCTATACAAAAAGGGGAAATCGTGATTGAATCGCCACATTTCGAGTATCGGATTATGAATGCCCGACTCGACTCAATCCCGATTGCTCCCCCTGAACGGGATCGTTACCAAAACATACGAGCGGCATTTCGCTATGATCCACAAGAGGAGTTGCGCCGTTCCCAACACTCTCCGTTATGGTTGGAAAAATTGACACCAGATGACCATGTGGATACCGCCTGGGTCTTGTCCCTTCGGTTGGACTCGCAGTACGAACCAGAGGGTGTTGTCCGAAACAGAGCCATGTTTCTCGTTGAAAATCAGGGTAAAGACGTTTTACGGATTAAACTTCCCCAAATGATTGAAGCAACCAACGTTTCTTCCGTTCGACAGGATTCGCAACAGATTCCTTGGGATTATGATGCAAATCAGAAAACGATTGACGTTGTTTTACCGGTCGGGCAACGGTTTGTTTCGATTTCCGTTGAGTATATTTATAAAGACATACCACTCATACAGCAGCGAAAGTTACGACCCTACTATCCTTCTGTGGATGTTCCGATTCTTTCTGGTAACTGGTTTTCTTGGTTCCCGCCGGAGTTCGATGTCAGTGTACGCTATGCACCGCATGATGTTGCGCAACGATCAGCGAAACCTATTGTCCTCTCGAAAGCGTTGGATTATTTGTTGATGGGAACCTATCGCTCTTTTCTGGGTATGGAGTGGGACAACGCTTGGCACGGTAAGCAACGGCGTAAAGAAACAGAGGCGGCTGCCCAATACTTTTTTGAAGCAATCGTTCGTTTCCTGCGCAATAAATCCACGGCGACTTGGGGAGACTTGATGGGCGACACAGATGAAACTATTCTCGCCAACGTCAAATCCCGACTCGATAATACTGAACTCTACGTAGTAACACAACTTCTCATTCACAAACAGGCACTGGCTTTTCTCGGAATCACGCCGGATACTCCCATAGAGAACATCGGCTCGATACAGAATACCAACGTTCGAGAAAAACTTTTTGAACAGATGGGTTTGGTACTTCTGGTTGCAACACGCACCCGGTCGGACCGGAGTAAAGAATATACGTTTGCTCTCACGACACCGACACTGATTTCACTCAATCGGCAGTTCCAACCCATTCCTACGGGACACTGTGTGTGCATCGTTCCGTTTGAAATTTTTGATTCAGAATCGATGTCGTCGCCGTCGTGGACATCGGGTCCTAATTGGATAAAGGAAACAACTCTTTCTCCTATTCCTTGGTCGGTGTCCGCACAATCCACCCAGTGGACGACTCTCACTCCAAACTGGAATGCATACGAATTGCCGATGGATATTGAGCAACCGCTTTACATTGTTCACCGTCAAAAGTTTTTGGCAATACAATGGATTGCCTTTTTGGCTTTCGTTTTGGTTACTTGCCGAAAGCCGTTTTCATCGCCCATTATCATGTTTGCCCTACTCGTCACTTTTGAATTGGTTGCCCGGTCGGTGGCACCGTGTTACATCGGTATTCCGAGCGGTGCATTGCTCGGTGTTCTCGTTTCGTGGGCATTCATGTTGATCCGTTCACATTTTGTTCCAGTTGACTTGGCTCCAATATATCCTGCCCGCGATGATTCGACCGAATGTTCGATTTCGTTTGTTCCTATGCCGTTGGTCGTCCGTTCTCTGTTGTTTTTCGGCGTGTTAATAGGTCTTTCTACTTCCGCTGTGTCGCAATCGGTTCAGGAGCAGGTTCAGGATTCCGCTCGAAAGGAACCCTATAGAGTTTTTTATCCTGCCGATAGCGAGGGGCATGTCGTTGGAGACCACGTCTGGTTGCCGTCTGAGTTTTTCAAGTTGCTCCGTAGGAATGCCGAACCCGAAGATACTATTGTCTCCCAGCGCGGACACATTATTAAGGCAACTTATCAAGGTTCATTGATTCGCGGAACATCGGGAAACCTCGAATGTTCGGAAGATTTCAAGGTGGTCTATGATGTGTATATTGATTCGTCCAATGCAACAATTGCATTACCGAATTTGCCGGTGGTTCAAGGTAAGTTCCGCTGGGATTCCAGACCTATTCAGCCAAATTGGGAAGATGACGCAAAAAGCAGTGCATTGTCGTTTTCCGTTAACAACGAAATGCCGGGGAAGCACACATTAGAAATCGCATTGTCTCCAAAAGTTATTTTTCAAAATGGCAGCGATACAAACCGAATTTCTTTTGCGATTCCCAAGATTCCCCATTCGACATTACGGCTGAACGTACCGCCGGACAGTCCTCCGGTGAACGTTCCAGAGGCTCTGGGTGCGGTTACGGTAAACTCCCCGTCTTCGCCCGCGGTCATGGCTGAATTGGGAGCAACAGAACAACTGACACTCTCATGGAATGATGATCCGAACCGAAGCGGAGTACATGTGAGCGAAGTTGAACAGTTTTTTTGGATTTGGGTTAGACCTACACAGATTGAGTTGAATGCATTGTTCCGCTTTCGCATTGACGGCGGCAAAATTCAGCATCTGATGATCCAAGATGATCCTCGATGGACTCGTTCAGGACCATTTCGATGTGATGAACATACGACGATTGCCACTCACACAGAGGCGAATTCGGAGTCACACTTTCTTGACAATTTTGCCAATAACCCGTCCAATGTGTCGCGGGTTGATTTTCAATCGCCAGTGTCTGGACCATTGACATTGCGAGCCAACTTCGTTCTTCGCGGTTCAGATCCTAACGTTTTCAATGTCGTCGGAAATCTTCGCCTTCCCGAATTTAAAACACTGGCATCACGTATCACGAAATCCATGCTTGCGGTATCGGCTGATCCAGTGCTTGAATTGGATCTTCCGGCGGAGGGACGCAGCAGAGGTTTTGAGGCAGGTTGGTACGGAACGACGACAACGGTTTCTTCTTCCTTTATTTTTGGAGAAAACTCTCTGTGGAGGTTCGGGGAAGATTGGCTCTCAGAACGAAGCTATACTTCCAGAGAACGCCCCGAAGTCGCATACGATCTGACCAAAATCAAACCGACATGGACTGTAAATATACGTACTAAAAAGCCCGTCCCTACCGTTGAAGTTGCGCAGTCCGTTCAGTTCGACACCGGCGAGTCAAAGGTTCACACCGTCGGCAAATTCTCTTCGGAGGCAAATTCTTATGTTTTTCGACAACTTTTTTTTGCGGATCCTCTGCTTCAAATTGAGTTTGAGTCCATCGAAGTTCGCAACTCTCAAAACGTCCTCATTGAGTCTCGTTGCCAAAAAATTGCGCCGGAACAATACCTTATCTTTTTCAAAAATCCTGTTACCGGAAAATATACCATTACCATCCGGGGAATTTTTGAGACGACAGAGATACAGGACAAGTCTCCCCAAGAACCATTCCTTGTTCCCATGTTAACATTTGGCGAGGCTCGTACAACCAACCGCTCTCTCAACTTTTTTAGAACTTCAGCAGTCATTGCAACGGTATCATCCATTGATACGAAAGGCTGGACAATGTTAAGTGCGATTCCCACAGCACCTGAACCATTTACACAATCCCTACCACTCGGCATTTGGCAGAAATCAGACACCGCATCCTCTGAAACATTGCCGTCTGACCGGACAACGGAAGAGGAGTGGGAGTCTGAACCGCCGCGATTTGATCTTCGATCCAATCGTCCCAAGGTTCAGTGTAGGACAGTCCTGTCATTGGACACCAATGCCGACGCACATTGGATTATGAAACTCGACTTTACGGGCAACATCACTGACGGAGAAGTAAAATCTCTCTCGTTTCAATGGGATGAACATTGCGGAAACAATCCGACGGTTGAGCCAAAAACGGCAAGTTGGTCGCTTGACCAATCCGGCGGACAACGGATTTTAACATTATCGTTAGCCGAACCGATGCGAGGAGAGCAGCAATTCAAGATAACCGTCCCATTAGATACGACCGGCGCAACGGTCGCATTACCAAGTGTGTTCCCGCTTGATCGTGGAATCGTTCAATTAGAGTCAGAAATCATCGTTGATCTTCCGCACAAACTAGAGAACAAAATGATCCCCTGGGAATTAAGTATGTTGGAGGAGGTTGAAGGACAAACAACAGAGAGTTCACGTTTACACTATCGTGTAGTGGACTCCAAGTTTTCGGCAAAGATCCCCCAGGTTGACTCACGGTTAACAGCCGTGTTGTACGATATTGTATTTTTGATAAAACGAGATGGTTCCCTGCTTGGAGCGGCGACCGTTGATTTGAAAAACCAGAGACAGGAAAGTTTCGTGCTACAGATGCCGCCGGGATATGAACCGATCCATATTTCCTTTGCGGGAACAATCCTAGACCGTATGCAACTTGGAGAGGAAAACCGGTGGCAAATCAATCTTGGCAGAAGTGATTATCCCCAACGCTTTAGCATGATATTTCGTGCACCTCCTTTGCGCTCACTCAAATACTGGAATCGCGGACTGGTCGCCGCTACGCTTCAACTTCCCATTCTGGAAGATGTGGACGTTCAAGAAACGCTCTGGACTACTGTATTTGAAGGAAATGTACCGATGTTGGATGTCGAGTCCGCTTGGGTGGGGAGCGAAAAAACCTATTTGGGAAAATGCGTGCCCATTTCAGGAGTTGATGCGTTGCTTGCGCTGGTCAGTGTTAATCTTATCCGAGAAAACAATTTGATCCATATACTGAGATCGCTTCCTGTTTCCTCCAGGAAAGAGGAAATGCAGCGTTGGTTCTCGCACTGGTCGGACGAATGGAATACAGTTGCAGAAAAAATTGATCCTCATATTATCCACTGGTCTCCGCAAAATATCAAACAAAATTTGTTTATCCGTCCTGCCAATCCCGATGCAGAAGGAACGGAAACCATCGGAGCGGTACGTTCTTTTTTGAGAACGATGGCTGCGACAACACCAAGATCATTGAAAGAGAACTGGGAACAAAGTGTGCGGGAAAAATTCACAACAGTTACAGAAACACAATCCAAACCGACAGGTCCATCGTTGAATTCACATGTCTATTGGCAAGGGCATATTTCCGGGGAAATGCGGTACCTTTTCGGCGTTGAGGAAGGAATCCTACAGGAAATTGGTTTAACATCGAAACCAGATGAAGGTAATTGGGTAAATTGGTTGTTGGAACATTTTTGGCTCGGAATCAGTTTTTCCTTATTGATTCCGATTTTTGTGCTGTTGTCGGTACGTTGGGTGCATCTGATGGAACTCTGGCTACAATTTTCACACTTCTGGGGGATGGCTATCGGTGTCTTACTCTGGACGTTTTTACCGGAGAGTTTTTTGGGCTTAATCATCATTGTTTTGACGTTCATGTCATTGTTCCGTCCGGCTTGGACTCAACATCGGTTTACATCAAAGCCGTTTTAACACAACAGAGTATTCATCGGCAATAGTCCATGCAACGACATTTTCCACGACAACACTTGCCGCCGGTACGGCACAGACATCGCTCCGCTCGTAAACAGCAGGCATCGGTTGCTTCGTCGCTAAATCTATGGAATCCAATGGCTTCAGTAACGTCGGGATCGGTTTCATTGCCGCCCGAAGGATAATCGGTTGACCATTCGACATGCCCCCTTCGATGCCGCCGGCATTATTCGTTTTCCGTACAAACCCATGATTTGGACTCGATTCCTGGGCGGGGTCAAAGCCAATCGAATCATGCATTGTAGAACCCAATACCCGTGCCGATTCAAATCCGAGACCGATTTCCACCCCCTTGATTGCCTGAATAGACATGACCGCTTGGGCAAGTTTACCGTCCAATTTATCGCTCCACTGAACGTGCGAACCGAAGCCGATGGGAACGCCGAAAACCCGGACTTCAATGATGCCGCCGACGCTCTCTCCCGATGCGGCAATGCCGTCAATCATTTTTTTCAGATCGGCATCCTTTTCGGGAAAAACGGTGTACAGTTCGCTTTGATTGCGCCGTTTGAGCAATTCTTCCGGCGGAAAATTGTCATCGGTCGGCAGCGCAAAAGGTCCAATACTTTTTACAAAGCCAATGACTGTGATTGGGGGGCATATCCCCACCCGCTCTTGTTGGAAAATCTGCCTTGCCAATGCACCGGCAGCGACTCGTCCTGCCGTTTCTCGGGCACTTGCCCGCTCCAAAATGGGACGAATGGGCAAGTCATATTTGATTGCCCCTGCCAAATCGGCATGTCCCGGTCTCGGTTGGATAATGTCGGGAGCGGTGTCAATTCGACAATCGCGGTTCTTGATCCAAAGAGCAATCGGTGCGCCGGTAGAGATTCCCCGCCAAACACCGGTCAACATTTCGACGGCATCGGTTTCGATTTTTTGACGTTCTCCGCGACCGTATCCTCCCTGCCGGCGTTGGAGTTCGGCATTGATGAGGTCGGTATCAATGGTCAAACCGGCGGGAAAATGCTCGACGAGAGCCAAAATTCCCCGACCATGTGATTCTCCGGCAGTTCTGTATTCCATGAAAATACTTTACACGAAAGAAAGGAAAAATGAAAGCCCTGCCGAGTCCCTCTTTTGTCCACGGTTCGTTAAAGTTTCACTTCCTATAATGCCGATAGTAACGACTGGGGGGATTGTTATGTCTATAAGGTACCTTTTTATTTTATTTTTGCTATTTGCCGTTTCGGCAGGCTGCACTATTTTGGATCGGCGACCGCCAGCAGTTGCGACGGCACCGCCCTACTTACAGTCACAAAATGAACTCGCTCAGGATCAATTCGACGAGATGCGGGCGTTTCATGACAAAGAGTCTGCCAAAATGGCGGAAGAGATGCATGTGTTCCGCAACCGGGAAATCGAGCGTTTGGCTGTCGCCGGAAAAGAATTGGAAAAAGACCAACGTTGGCAGGAAGACTACGAAAAAACACTCCAGCGACGTGAAAAATGGAATTGGTCTTTTTCAGGTTGGTTCAAAAAAAAGACCAACGACAATAAAAGCGATGCGCCGTCGGTGAGCGGAGTAAGCAAAACCGTGCGATAAATAGATTTTAATCCTCGATTGACACGGCGGGCTCTGGAGAGAGTCAAACTATGATTCACGACACCATCATCGCCAGAGCCTCGGCACCGGGAAGTGCGATGCGAGGCATTGTACGCATTAGCGGTCCGCATGCCTTCATTGCCGCAAGTTCGATTGTCGAATCCCCTGATACACTTGCATTTGAACAACGTTCGAGTTGCGTAGAAGTGCGAATTGTTTTGCCGTCCTTTCCGCTTTTCCCCGCAAAATTGCTCCTCTGGAACGCAGGGTACAGTTACACGGGAGACGAAACGGTCGAAATCCATACGATTGGTTCACCAGTGCTTCTTGATGCAATTTTGGTAGCATTGCTGTCAGTATCCGATTCCGTTCGACTGGCAAATCCAGGGGAGTTCACGCTTCGGGCTTTCTTGACGGGTCGGCTTGATCTTGCCCAAGCGGAGGCAGTACTTGGTGTGATTGATTCGGCTAGCGACGTTGATCTAAAAATGGCACTCCATCAATTAGCGGGCAATGTCTCTGCTCCGCTCTCTGTTGTCCGAAGGCATCTTTTTGAAATGTTGGTTCAACTCGAAGCCTCGCTCGACTTTGCCGAAGAAGAAATACCGACGGTATCCACAGAGGAATTGCACCGAACACTCACTGATGCGTTGAGGCAAATCGAGCAGATTCGACACCAAATTAGCCATCGAGGAATCGCAGGCGGCAAGCCGAAAATTGTGTTGACTGGTCAGCCCAATGTGGGAAAAAGCACGCTTTTTAATAAATTGACGGGATGTGATGCGGCACTCGTTTCGCCGCTTGCCGGTACAACAAGGGACTATCTCGAAGCCGAAATCGATTGGGAGGGAATTCCCTGTGTGTTGATTGACACGGCAGGAATAGACGGCAGGGATGAGACGGCAGACGGCGGACGGCAGACGGCAGATGAACTGAATGAAATTGCCCAAACGAAAGCGCAGGAATTGTTGAAGCAAGCGGATGTTGTGATCCATTGTTTTGAAGAGTTGTCCCGCATAAAGGCACAAAGACATGAAGTTGAAAACACGATATTTTTCCAGACCAAAACAACCAACGAATCGCTTGACTCGCTTATCAAAGAAGTTGTCTTGCGTCTCCGTTGTCAACTGGAGTACGGCATGCTACCGAATACGGCACTGCGTTGTCGGGAATCGTTGCTTTCTGCGAGTGAATCGCTCCGCCGGGCACTAACGTTGACGGATGGTTCGCTAATCGCTCTGGAACTCCGCAATACGGTCAATCAATTGGGACTGATAGACGGTACCGTTCATACTGAAGACATTTTGGATTGCATTTTTAGCCGGTTTTGTATTGGAAAGTAATGTCCCATGGGCAAAATGATAGTATGATCTTATCGTGGTTGTGGAATCCGTGCCGTTCCTGGGTCATGATTTATTTTTTCATTTCGCAACAACCAGGCAATTACGACCTTTCTTGATCTATTAGGCGACCCTGTTTGCGGACTACAAGGGCAAGCAAACTTGCATTTGACGTTGATTCTACTATACTCTGAAAGAGTTCAACCCCGCTTTTTTCATGCTTATTATTTCACGGCGTCGACAAGAGGCTGGCGATTCCGACATCGCCTCACTGTTAGCCGCAAAATTTAATGCTGCCGTATGGAGTATTCCCCTTCTGTATGATTTTCTGTCAGACAGTCCGGTCATTCAACGTTTGCAGTCATTGCCGGAACCAGCATATTTTCTTGTGCCGCTTTCTGAGCGAGCCGCCAAAAACATTTTGAAACAGTTCCAAATTCCTTATACCGAAGTGTTTGAAACGGCGGATACCGTTCAGATTCCCGATGGCGGCATCAGCGGCGGTCAGGTAGAGTATTTTTTAGAAACTCCTAATCTGAGATGGTATCCCATCATCGACGATTCAAAATGCACCGCCTGCCTGGAATGTGTCAATTACTGCCTTTTCGGTGTGTATTCCATTGGAAATCATTCCCAGCCTTTCGTGGATCAACCGGATGCATGCCGTGATGGTTGTCCAGCGTGCGCCCGGGTGTGTCCGAGCCAAGCCATCATGTTTCCGCTTTACGAAGACCGTATGATCGCAGGTTACGAACAGGATTCAGCGGATGATCTCAACAACCTTATTGACCTTGTGGATCAAATTTAGAAATGTTGTAACATATAGAATACAGAGTCGCTGTTTCATGTACACTCCTGAACTCCTCGTCCCTGCTGGTTCTGAAGAATGTTTGTACGCTGCTGTTGAAAACGGTGCGGATGCGGTCTATTTCGGGCTTGCCAA
>Ga0082212_10006327_pt1 | contig 15938 bp, 16 predicted proteins | sample TergutNt197P3_FD_71548 | JGI IMG/M metagenome (GOLD analysis project Ga0082212, IMG submission 71548) | Neocapritermes taracua P3 segment gut microbial communities from Petit-Saut dam, French Guiana - Nt197 P3 | ecosystem: Host-associated > Arthropoda: Insects > Digestive system > Gut ... | reverse complement strand
AAATTTTGCTCCTGAGGCGTTGGAGGAGCTTGCCGTCTCCATCCGCAGCCAGGGGATAGTGCAGCCTTTGCTGGTGCGCCCAACGGACAACGAGCACTATGAAATTGTAGCAGGCGAGCGCCGTTGGCGTGCTGCCAAGCTCGCGGAGCTTACGGAAATTCCCGTGCTCGTCCGTCGGCTTTCCGACATGGAAGTCATGGCTGCCGCGCTGATCGAAAACCTTCAGCGCGAAGACCTGAATCCCCTCGAGGAGGCGCGTGCCCTGTCCACCTTACGTGATCAGTTCAGTCTCAGCCAGGACGATTTAGCAAGTACGCTTGGCAAAAGCCGCCCGGCGATCGCGAATACCCTGCGCTTGCTGAACCTGGACGACGAGGCGCAGCAGGCGCTTGAAAACGGCCGGATCAGCGCGGGGCACGCACGGGCCGTGCTGAGCCTGACCAGCCAGAACGCCCAGTCCGAGCTTGTGCAGCGCTGCATCCAGGATGCCCTCAGCGTACGGGATGCCGAGTATGCCGCAAGCCTCTGGAAGGAGGAGGGCGTTTTTCCCTGGCTGAAAATCGAGGAGGACGACCACCATCCTGCTAGTGAGCAGGAGGCTGACGCGCATGCAGCGGCTTCCGGCCGGCAGGCTTCCCAGCGCAAGGTGAAACCTCCACTTTTACGCAATATGCAGAAGCAGTTGCGTAAGGAACTGAAAATCAGCGCCAGCATCAGCGGCACCGAGACGCGCGGGCGCATCAGCCTTGGCTACCAGAGCCACGAGGAATTCCTCTCGCTTCTGAGTCGCCTGGGCCTGAACGCTCCTGACGCATCCTGAGAGTATCCTATGCAAGCTCTCCCCCTTGACCTGGCGATCCGCTTGCGTGACAAGCGCGTGCTCATTGTGGGCGATGTTATGCTTGACCAATACCTTTTCGGCGATGCGGAGCGCATTTCGCCTGAGGCGCCGGTGCCGGTGATCCGCTTGGACCAGGAGCGATCCTATCTTGGCGGCGCGGGCAACGTTGCCCGCAACGTGACGGCCCTGGGCGGCAGGGCCAGTCTGGTGGGGATTGCCGGAGAGGACGCAGCGGGGAGCCTCTTGCAAGAACTCTTGCGGAAAGAGGCGATTCATGCCCATGTCCCGCTCAGCCCCGGCAGGGTGACAACTCTGAAAACCCGCGTTCTTGCGCGTAACCAGCAGATGTTGCGACTGGACCGGGAAGATCCCGGCCATCTGACGGCTTCGGAGGAACGCCTGCTTTTGGATTGTCTTGCTCCCCTGGCTGAGGATCATGAAGCGCTTATTCTCTCCGATTATGGCAAGGGGCTGGTCAGTCCCTCCTTTATGGAAGGCTTGCGCGCGCTTTTGGCTTCTCTGCCGCACCCGCCCCTCGTGCTTGTGGACCCCCGCCCCCAGAATATGCCCCTCTACCGCGGCGCTTTTCTCCTGACGCCCAATCTGAAGGAAAGTGCTGACGCAACGCACTTGCCTACCCGCTCCAGGGAGGAGATCCTGGCTGCCGGCCGCGCGCTTTTGGCCCAGTGCGGCGCGCGTCACCTGCTTGTCACTCTCGGCCCGCAAGGCATGGCGCTTTTTACGACCACAGGCGAGGTTTGGCGCATTCCCACCTCAGCCCAGGCCGTGTTTGACGTCAGCGGCGCCGGCGACACCGTTATCGGCGCTGCCGCATTGGGCCTTGCAGCGGGCATGCCCCTGCTTGCCGCTTGCATGCTCGCGAATTTTGCCGCCGGGGTCGTGGTCGCCAAGGTCGGCACCGCAACCGCAACACCGGATGAACTCGTGAGCGCCGTTACGACCTGGCCAGTGCCCGATTTGGAGAAATGGGCGTAATAGCTGGAAACGCGCGCCATGACGCCCGCGATCTGGCGGTGCGCGTGCTGCACCGGCATGAGGGCGCAGAGCTTCCGATACAGGCTGTGCTGAACGGGATGCTGGCGCGATCGTCTTGCAATCCTTCGGATGCGGCCTTGTGCGCGGAGCTCTGCTACGGTTCGCTGCGCATGGAAATCCGCCTGCGCTGGCTGCTGGGGCGCTTTCTCAAGTCGCCGGAAAAATTGCCGCCGCGCATGCGTTGCATTCTGCTTGTAGCTGCATATGGACTGCTGTTTTTGGAGAGCATGCCCAGTCACGCTTTGGTGGATTGGGCGGTGGAAAGCGTGAAGCGCTCGCACGGCCAAGCTCTGGCCCGTGTCGCCAATGGCAGCCTGCGAGCCCTCTGCCGTGAGGGCACGGCGCCGCTCGACTTCAGCTATTACCACGCCGCCGGGCCTGACGAGCAGGCGCGGCAGGCCCTCTACCATTCCCTCCCGCCGTGGGTTGTCCGGCTGTGGCATGAGGGATACGGAGCGGAGAAGGCTGCCGCGCTGATGGCAAAAAGCTCGTCGCGGCCCGCGCTTGGGCTTCGCATCAACAGCTTGCGGCCAGGCTGGGAGGATTTGGCGCAACAGCTTGAACGCGCCGGTGCGCAACGCCTGTCAACGCACTGCTGTGTTGCGGCCCCGGAACAGCGCGCCCACCTGGAGGAGCACTGCTCCCTGTCAGTTCTGCTGGCGGAAGGCAGGCTTTCCCGGCAGGGCGGGGCGTCGCAAGTTGCTTTGCATGTCTTGCAGCCAGCCGCATGGCCTGATCCGATCTGGGACGCCTGCGCCGGGCAAGGCGCGAAATGCTGCGCCCTGCTGGAACTCGGCAAGAATGTGTCCTTGGCCAGCGATACGCATTGGCCGCGCCTGCGACGCATCAGCGGTGAATGCAGGCGTTTGGGACTCACGCCGCCCTTGGCAGTTCTGGCATCCGCGCTGGATCCCCCCCTGCGTTTCACGCCCGGAGCCATAGTGTTGGACGTGCCCTGCTCCGGCCTGGGCGCATTGGCATCCAGGCCGGATATACGCCGCCATCGGCAAGCGGGACAGCTTCCGGGACTGATGCGCCTCCAGGCGGCCATGCTGGAGGCTGCGTACGCGGAACTGGCGGCCGGCGGGCATATCGCCTACATCACCTGCACACAAAACCCGGCTGAGAACGAGGATCAGATCCGCACTTTTCTCGGCCGGCATCCCAGCGCCGAACTCGCGCAGGAGTGGAACAGCCCGGTTGAGGACAGGCTGCTGGAAGGCATGTACGCCGCCTTGCTTGTAAAAGGATAGCCACGAGGAAGACTTGATGCATAACGCGTTTACCAAATGGTTTCTCAGGTGTGTGCGGTACAAGTACGCCGACTTCAAAGGACGCTCCAGGCGGAAGGAATTTTGGATGTACATCTTGGTCTACAGTATGCTGTATGGCCTTGTCAGTCTCATGTTCTTTGACGCGTACAGCGAATACTTTGAGGCACAGCGGCAATTCCACCAGGGCGGTGCACACAGCCCGGCTGCTGCTGCAATCAGGCAAGCCGTCGAGGCGCAACGGCAATCCGGCGGGGACGGGCACAGTACACTCGAACTCCTCAAAGCATTCAGGCAAGCCACCGAGGCATACATCGAGGCGTGCATCCCGGAACAACACATGTACAGGTTTTTTGCCAACATCGTGTGTAACATTTTTGCCTGGGGACTGCTTCTGCCTACCTTGGCCGTGGCTGTGCGCCGCCTGCACGATGTGGGCAAGTCCGCGTGGTGGCTGCTCATCAGCCTAGTGCCTTTCTTCGGCGCTCTGTACCTTTTGTATTTGATGGTCAAGGACAGCCAGCCCGATACCAACGAATGGGGATCCAACCCAAAAGCCGACAATCCGTAATCCGGCACTACCCCGCGTGTCATACGCAAAGAGCCGCTCGTTTCCCGTGAAACATGCGGCTCTTTGCGTATTGCATCATAGACAGGGAAATGCCTTACAAAATTTTCTTGAGTTCCCAGCCTTGGTCAAGAGCGTACTCTTCAAGCCGGTTGCCGCCTAGCGCGCAGCAGTGGGCCTGGCGGCACGCCTGATCCAGCACATCCGCGAAGGTATGGAAGTCCTGCAGGCTGGTATCAAGAATTTCCTCGCGCATCTGTTGGCGCAGTTCATCGCTGATGCCGGTCAGCCAGCGCATGAGCGAGGCTGAACCCTTGGCGTCAGGCAACATGTAGGCGTCAACATCGCCTATGGCCCCGACAATGGCGCGGGTAAGATCGCGCTTGTCAAGTCTCAGTGCACGCAAGTAGTCCGCAGCGTCATCGTAAACGCCAAGCGTACGGGCTATGTTGGGATCACGGTAAGAGAGCAGAGTGAGGATGCCGGAAAGCCGGTCAAAGGTGCAAAAGGCTCCATATGCGCCACCCTGGACACGCACGCGTTCCCACAGGTAGGCCATGCGCAGATGGCGCAGGACAACATTCACAGAACCATGATAGTGGTAGCCGAGGCTGTAAAGATTTGCGGCCTTGCCGACGTAATTGACCTGCGCCGGTACACAAAGGGCCTCGGCTCCGGGTAGGGGGGGGCAAAGCCAGTCAGCTGCCGGTTCTGCGGCACCAAGCGGCAGGCTGTGGATGAGCGCGCCTGCCCGAAGCTCAACCTGCGTTGCGAGTTCCGGCCGGCAGCTAAGGTTCAGGATTGCGCCATGCTGCTGCATCACTAGTCCATGCAAGCTATGTAAATCCTGACGGCAGGCGTCCCACTCCGTTGCAAGTCGATCCGCGCGCAACCGCAGGGAATCCAGGTAGGTGACGCCGCCGCAGAGCTCCGACAGCCAAGCCGAGGCATGGTAGCGGGAGCGCAGGCGGGCGGAGACCACGCCATGACCGGCCGGGACCAGCGAATGCTCCAGGCGGGCCTTCTCCTCAAGCAGCATCTGGGTAAAGCGTTCCATGCTGCTGAAATCCGGCTGGATCAGGATTTCGCTCATGAGGTCGAAGAGATCGTCTATCTTGTCGGCTGTCGCCTTGCCGTGGACGCTGAGGTAGGCCAGCGCGCCCCGCTGCTTCAGGCCGGCGGTGAAGAAGGGGTTTGCATCCAGGCCGCCTGTCTTGGACGCAATGCGCATGCCGAGTTCCGCGTAATCGCGGAGGCTCGTGCCCATTTCAGTCAAGGCCCTGGCAAGGAGAGGGGCCAGGGGGAGAAGGCGCTGCGGCGCTGCGGCCAGGGGCAGGAGCAATTCCACATAGACAATGCCCGACGTGTCGAGATCGTGGAACAGCAGAGGGACAGGTCCGAGCCGGCGTTCCTCAAGGGGAATGAGCGTATTGCGGCCCGGCAGGTCAGCAAGGGTCAGGCTCGGGATGGTGGCCAGCGCCTCAGGGCTGTCCGGAGTTGCCTGCAAGGCGAGGAGTTTTTGCGTTTCGTCAAGCAGGCTTAGCTGCTCCGCATCTGTGCAACTTGCACGCACAGCCAGGAGGCGGGCCTTTTCCGCCTCCTCCCAGCGTTGCGCAAGCCCTGGGTCAGGCGTAAGCAACACGGTCGCCCGATGGGAATTCGCAAGGAACCAGGTATTGACAAGGGTTTCGAAAAGCTTTTCCCCCTGCGCAAGGCGTTGCTTGATGGACGCCAGGGGGGCTTCATAGCACAGCGGGGCCAGCGGGTCACCATCATAGAGCCAGGTGGACAGGCTGCGGACCATGGCGGCAAGGCCACGTGGGAAACGGCCGCTGTTGTTCTCACGCAGGGTAAACTCCGCGCTGTTCACAGCGGCTTCCACTGCATCGGGGGGAATGCCCGCAACAAGCCCCGCAAGGGTGTCGAAAATGCAGGTTTCCACCCTGGAGGCGTCGACGGCGTCAATTCCCCTGAGGCCGACGGAAAAGTACATTTGCTGCAGATCTGTCTCAAGGCCCACGCCGGCAATATCTTCCCCCAGGCCGGATTCAATCAGCGCGCGCCGCAGGGGGGAGCCAGGCAAGCCGAGCAGGATGTGCTCGAGCATTTCCAGGGCCAGGGCTTCCTCGGTCCTGGCGCTTTCGCAGAGCAGCCAGTTCATGGTGAGCATGGCGCGGCTTTCGCCTTCGCCCGCAGCATAGGCACGCTCGATAAGGCGCGGGGTGTCGCGGACCGGCTGCAAGGGGATGCGTGAATCCGTCGGGGCGGCTGAAAAGCGGTTCAATTCTTCAGCCAGGCGTTCCAAACGGCGATCTTCCGGATCATCGCCCCAAAAAAAGAAGCGGGCGTTCGAGGGGTGATAATAGCGGGCATGAAAGCTCTTGAACGCCTCGTAGCTGAGTTGCAGGATACTCTCCGGCTCTCCACCCGAATCCAGGCTGTAGAGCATGTCGGGAAAGACAGCCTGCTGCGACAGCTCGCCCAACATGGATTCCGGCGAGGAATACACGCCCTTCATTTCGTTGTAGACAACGCCCTTGTAGACCCAGGGGGCATTCGCCTCGGCTGCCACATGCCAGCCTTCCTGCCGGAAGATGTCCTCACTGATGTGTGGATGGAAGACCGCGTCCAGGTAGACGTCAATCAGGTTGTAAAAATCCTGGAGATTTGCGCTTGCAACCGGGTAACAGGTTTTGTCGGGAAAGGTGAAGGCGTTCAAAAAGGTGTGCAGGGAGCCCTTCAGCAGTTCGACGAAGGGTTCCCGCAAAGGAAAGCGTTCGGAACCGCAAAGCACGGAATGCTCAAGGATATGGGCAACTCCGCTCGAGTCCGCAGGCGGGGTGCGGAAGCTAACGCCAAAGCATTTATTTTCATCCTGATTGCGGATGGAAAGCAGTTGCGCTCCCGTAGCAAGGTGACGCCACAGGCGGGCCGTACCGCCGATTTCCTGCGCCGCTTCCTCGCGGATACATTCAAAGCCGTGGGTTTGCATGGAACGCAATGCGGATTCGATGCCGTTGCGCAGGCGCTAACTATTGGCAGCTTTGAGCGTTTGCTCGACCACCTCGATGGCGGGCGCCGCATCCGCGCTCATGCCGCACAGGCTGCGCACCGCAAGCATGAGCATATCAAACTGCAGCACCATTTCCGTATTGCCGTTGTGGATGACGCAGCGATCGCCGAGCACGGAGAGGCGATAGGCCCGGTGCTGACGGCTGTCGCCGCAATGGCTCACCAGGTAGTAAATATGTTCATTTGTGTCGGTGACGTACAGCTTTTGCCGGGTAAGGGCCGCCCGCTCTTCATCATACCAGGAGCATTCGGCAAAAAGCCGGCCCCGGAAAGAGATATCCGGGCCATTGTCATGCGCAAGGCAGACATCTTCCATGTTTCTACGTCCGGTTCCGGCCATGGCGCTCTCCTCCCACTGGACATCAGTGACTGATTTCATCAAGCAGCTTCAATTGGGTAGATACAGCTTTGCCTTTAGTCGCTTCCGCAGGCAACGGCGAAGCTACCCTCGTTGAAGGCAAAGGGGCTTCGCCGCTGCCAAAGAGATCGGATCCGCCGCGCGCCGTCCAAAACGCTTGCAAATCCGAACGGGAAATGCGGTATTCCCTGCCGAGCCGAGCCGCGTGTAATGTCCCGATTTTTATAGCCCGACGCAGGGTTTCGGCGTGGCAACTCAGCAGATCGGCTGCCTCCGCCAAAGTGAATGTGGTCTTGGTCATCCGCATTCCGCCTTGGCTGCTTATTGGCACTTTAATCAACTCTTGTCAACAACAGCATATAAAAAATAATTTTAAAAGGCTTAAGCAGGGTTTGGATGAACATAGACCATTTTATACGATTATACCCTATCGGGGCTTCACCTTCATGATGCTTCCTGATAGGCTACCACTCAAGGCATGCATGTCGCAGCAAGAGGAGAAGGGTATGAAGGTTGTCATCCTGTGCGGCGGAAAGGGAACGCGCCTGCGCGAAGAGACGGAATTCAAGCCCAAGCCGATGGTGGAAGTCGGCGGGCATCCCATCATCTGGCACATCATGGCGCGCTATGCCCGCTTCGGCTATACGGATTTTGTGCTGCCCCTCGGTTACAAGGGGGAGGTGATCAAGCACTATTTCCACGACTACAAACTACGCACCACGGATTTCACGGTGGATTTGCGCACTGGCGGCTTCACGCTGCATGAGGGCGAGCCGGAAGTGGACTGGCGGGTAAGCCTGTGCGATACGGGACAGGAAACGCTCAAGGGCGGGCGCATCAAGCGCGTTGCCCGGCATCTTGACGGCGAGCGCTTTATGGCGACCTACGGCGACGGTGTTGCGGATATTGACTTGAACAAGCTCATGGACTTTCACCTGAAGTCCGGGACAACCGCAACCTTTACCGGGGTGCGCATGCCCTCACGCTTCGGCACCGTAAAAACCGACGGGCAGGGCAGGATTCTTTCCTGGGAAGAAAAGCCGGTGCTGAACGAGTATGTCAACTGCGGTTTTTTTGTTTTCAAACGGGAGTTTCTCGACTACCTGAGCGAAGACGAAGCGTGCGATTTGGAAAAAGAGCCCCTGGAGCGGTTGGCTGCCGAGGGGCAGCTTTCCATGTATCCGCATGAGGGCAGGTGGCAGTGCATGGATACCCTGCGCGACGCCCAGGCGCTGAACGCCTTGTGGGACGCGGGCAAAGCCTTTTGGGTTTGAAACAAGGATACGTGCATGTTTGCGAACGTCTACGAGGGCAGGCGGGTGTTTATCACCGGCCATACGGGCTTCAAGGGTTCGTGGCTGGCATCCTGGCTGTTGCGCCTGGGCGCCGAGCTTGCGGGTTTTTCGGATTGCGTGCCCACCGGCCCATCGAATTTTGAGGCGCAGGGGCTTGCGGGCCGCTTGCGCGACTTCCGGGGGGATGTGCGTGACCGCAACGCACTGTGCGCCGCAATGCGGGATTTCGCGCCGGACATGGTGTTTCACCTTGCGGCCCAGGCCCTGGTGCGGGCTTCGTACCAGGACCCCGCGCTCACCTTTGCGACCAACGCCATGGGGACCATGAACCTGCTGGAAGCAGTGCGTGGCGCCCCGTCAGTGCAGGCCGTGGTCTGCATCACAAGCGATAAATGCTACCGCAACGACGAGTGGGTGTGGGGTTACCGTGAGCGGGATCAGCTCGGCGGGGACGACCCCTACAGCGCCTCCAAGGGCTGCGCGGAACTTGTCGCGCATTCGTACTTCGTCTCCTTTTTCAAGGACGGCCCTGCCTGCGCCACAACCCGCGCGGGCAACGTCATCGGCGGCGGCGATTGGGCCCAGGACCGCATTGTGCCGGACTGCGCCCGCGCCTGGTCCGCAGGGCAGGCGGCGCGCATCCGCAGTCCGCATGCCACCCGTCCCTGGCAGCATGTGCTTGAGCCGCTCTCCGGTTACCTCTGGCTGGGCGCGCGGCTCATCCGCGAGGCGCGCGGCGGGCGCACGCTCTCGGGTGAGGCGTATAATTTCGGCCCTGCAGGAGACATGGACAAGACCGTATCCGAGGTGGTGGACGCCCTTGCCGCACACTGGCCGGGCTTTCGTAGCGAAATGGACCGCGCAGGTGATCCGGGCATGCGGGAAAGCACACTGCTGAAATTGTGTTGCGACAAGGTGCTTGCTTGCCTCGGCTGGAAGGCGACGCTGGATTTTGAGGAGTGCATCCGCTACACGGCGGAATGGTACCGGGCCTACTACGCCCAGGACAGGCCGGATATGCTGGCGTTCACCCTGGGGCAGATTGCCGCCTACAGCACAGCGGCCGAGGCGAGGGGTCTGCCGTGGACGGCATGAACGCGCCCGGCCTGGCACTGGAGACGGGCATCGCCGGGGTTGTGCTGCAAGATCTTGGCGTTATTCCCGCGGAAGGGGGGCCGGTGCTGCACATGCTCAGGTCGGACTGGCCGCTTTTTACGGGCTTCGGGGAGCTGTACTTTTCCGAACTGCTGCCGGGCGCGGTCAAAGCCTGGAAGCGGCACGCGCGGCAGACGCAACACCTGGCCGTGCCTGCGGGGCGGCTGAAGCTGGTGCTATACGACGCAAGGCCCGGTTCGGACAGCTTCGGCCGGGTCAGGGAATATATCCTGGGCAGGCCGGACTGTTACCGGCTGTTGCGTATTCCGCCGGGGCTCTGGTACGGTTTTGCGGCCCTCGGTCCTGAAACGGCCCTTATATGCAACTGCGCTGATCTGCCGCATGATCCGGCGGATGCGGACCGCAAACCCCGGGATTCGTCCGATATCCCATACAGCTTCGCGCCACCTGGAAAAGGCGCGTAACAGGTTCTTTACCATCCAAGGAAGGCATTATGAAACATCCTGCCCGATTGTGTCTCCCGGCCCTGTTGTTGTTCGCCCTGTTCGTGATGAGCGCCTGCGGATCCGGCAGCACCGTCCGCCTGCTGTACCGGCCGGCGGAAGCGCCCAACATTCCTGCGTCAACGGCGCCAAGCCTCTGCGTTGTTCAGCTCAAAGACGTCAGGACCAATTCCTATATCGGCGTCCGGCATGACGCCACGCCCTTTATTCCCAACGGCGAGGTGCCGGAATGGGTGACCCGTTCGCTTGCCGAGGCCTTCACGCGGCAGGGCTTGCGCGTGACCCAGGCCCAGAATCTCGAAGCGGCCCGGCTCCCCCAGCCGCAATACATTGTGCAGGGCGAACTGCAGGAAGTATGGATACGCGAAAGCGGCAGGACCGAAATAACGGCCAGCGTCAAGGTCCATATTTCCGTTGTCGGACACAAGGGAAAGCTCATCAACGAAAGCGTGATGTCCTCCTTGAGCAGGCAGGGCCTGCTCGGCAGCTCCGCTGCGGAGGAATTGCTCTACAATACGCTGCAGGAACTGGTGCAGTCCGTGGCGCATAAGACGCAGCAGGCCATTGCGGCCCATCGCTGAGCCTTGGTTGGGACCCCTGTCCGGTTTACGTGGGGGCTACTCCACTACTACTGGAACCCGATTTCTTGCAAGATAAGCATTTTCTGCGTGTCAAACTTGACAAGAAAAGATTTACCTGCGCCACGCGAAGTGGGTTTTTTATCGTCTTGATGATAAATTAGGAAAGTGACAATATTTTCATCAGCAGTATTTTTTGAGTCGATACAGATTTCATAAACAGCATCATCCCAAGTATATTTATCATACACATATTTTTTAATGACATTTTCAGCATTGACAATATCCTCTCGAGTGACAACCACCGTATTCCCCTTAAGTTCAGGCTTTTGGGAGGCATAAACCTCCTCGGCAAGTTTGCGCATGCGTTGCCGCTTTTCTTCTTTGCTTTCTTCCGGGGGTATCCTATCCGGCCAACGCCCCATACGCTTTTCCACAAGAACAAGATAATGAGAGCATCCATTCTCCGCATTCATCTGCTCAATAACAGGAATAATCGGATGATAATAAGGAGGATTGTCCCATGTAATAAAAGGAACGCTATTTTCTACATAGGGAATGATTTTACCGAGCAGATGAAGCGTAGCCTTGCCGTCTGCCAAGGGAATGGATTCCCATATTTCAAGCGTGTCGCTCAATTTGGCAGTGCTACGCACATCAAAGCGTTGTCTCATTCTGAAAGCGGAAATGCCGGGTTCTACGCGTATGCCGTCTTCAAGGCAAAACAGCTGCGATTCCCACATGTCCTTTGCGCTTTTTTTGAACGGAGGATTCAGAAGAATCATGTGAGGACTGGCGAGAGGTGCGGTGTCCTTCTTTGCCACATATCCCGGTGGCAGCGTGTAGGTGAAATTGCCGCAATGAACTGTTGTTTCAGGCGATAAAACTAGCTGTTTGCCCTTGGCAGCAGCATATACCTCAGCAGGGGGAAAAAACATGATCATGCATAGTGTTAGACAGTAGACAACAAAGCTACGATCCGGTCCTAACTTTATAGGTGGATCAGTTTTTTGGGGGAAGGTCATGAGTGACCTGCCCCCGGTTTTTGTACCATGCATTATGTTAGTATCCCCAAAGGCTGACGCAGGCCAGATCCTTCCGGCAACTCCCGCCATAGCGGCCAATCCATAGGAAAGCATCAGCCGCCGGCTTATACGGCTATCGTTCCATGCTGGTTTTTTCGACTCGCTCATAGCTCGGCCCTGCTCTCTGAAACATCTTTGCCCTGAGCCCCCGACGGAGTCCCCGCCCCTCGCCCGCAGGAACCTTGTGCCCTGGGCAAGGCGGGAGCGTCAAGGCCTGGCGTAGCCAGCCCGTAGGGCTTGGCCTTGACGTGAGCGCCGCACAGGGCAATCCTGCCGGAAGCGAGGGGGGGAGGGCAAGAAAAATATGCCAGCGGCGCAGGCGGCAATCCACCCAGAGAACTGTGAGGCCTGCGTGTGTTGTACATGATGCGCGTATGCGCAAGGCGTTGCAAGAAAACCAGTAAGGCTAGCGCCCAAGCCCCCGGCGCCGCTCCAGAGCCATATCAATACCTTTGACCACTTCCGCAAAAGCTTCCTCCCGATGCCGACCTTACAGAAGCCAACCTGACGGACGCGAACCTGGCCCGGACGATCATGAATGGTGCTATCATGCGGGATGTTGATTTTACGGGAACATACTTGCGGTAAGCACAAAGCGCTTGCTACGGGGCTGAGTGTTCTTTCCATGGCTTTCAGCGATGGCAGTTGGGCGTTACCGACGAAGCCAGAGGGGGCATGGAGGCTTTGTCTGAATTGCCAGATTACGGCAAAAAATTACGGTAAAATTACGGCAACCTCAAAACCTAATCGGAGCGTGGCGCAGCCAGGTAGCGCACCTGCTTTGGGAGCAGGGGGCTTTTTGCGTTCCAGGGGGTCGAGGGGGCGGCGCCACCCGCCAGCCGCAAGAAGGCCTTGTGCCCACGTTGCGTAGGCTGGCTGTCGGGGATAGTGCCACGCAATCGTTGACACATATAAGCCAATGAGCTATATCTATCTCATGCGAACCGTTCCCATGACCGTCATCGAAACGCCTTCCTTTTTGCGCGATGCCAAGCGGTTCATGGATAACGAGGAGCAGCAGGAGATTGTCGCCTTTCTGGCCCACAACCCCCATGCCGGGGATATCCTGCAAGGGACAGGCGGCGTTCGGAAGGTGCGTTTTGCGCGGGAAGGCGGCGGCAAAAGCGGCGGATATCGAGTGGTTTACTTCTTTCACTCGCCGGATATCCCGCTTTTTGCCCTGAACATTTTTGCCAAGAATGAAAAAGCCAATATCAGCCCGGCAGAACGGAACGCGTTGAAGGAGCTTGCCGCCCTGCTGGTGGCAGCATACCGCACGAGGAAACCATGAGCGGCAGCCGCATTGTTGAAAGCATGAAAGAGGCCGTAGCCATCGCCCAAGGGATATTGCCGGAGGCTTCGTACACGGTTCATATCCCCTCCACGGTGGACGTCAAAGCCATCCGTAGCAGCATGGGCCTGTCGCAGGCGTCTTTTTCCGCCCGTTTCGGCCTGTCCCTGCATACCCTGCGCAACTGGGAGCAGGGTAAACGAACGCCGGATCCAGCGGCACGGGCGTATCTGAAGGTTATTGAGAAGGCTCCGGACGTGGTGACGGAAGCATTGTCAGGCCATCCGGCATAGGAAAATGGAGTGACCCAGCCTATAGGGCAGCGTTAAAATTTGGGGGCATTATTGGGGGCACTAGCTGCGCAGTGCATTATTTTTACTGAATTATAACATATAGTTGCATGATGAGTTCGCGTCTCCTCAGCCCCAGAAATTACAGGGATTTACGGAAAATCGTGAATCCCTTTAATCTTTTTTTTGGCAAAAACTTGAGTGCACGCTCGTGTGCCAACGTCGAATCCTCTGAAAAGCAGACCAGCCGCACTTCTTCAATCTGCGGGTGCGCGTCCAGAAAGGTGATGATGGTCGCCACCGCAATTTTCGCCGCTTCGTCTTTGGGGTAGCCATACACTCCAGTGGAAATAGCGGGAAAGGCTATGCTTTGTGCTCCGATTTCGACGGCCTCCTCAAGAGAGCGCCTGTACGCTGACGCCAGCAAGTCCGGTTCACCCTTTCCGCCGCCTTGCCAGACAGGCCCAACGGTATGGATTACCCATTTGGCTGGAAGCCTGTATCCCCTGGTGATTTTGGCGTCACCTGTAGGGCAGCCGCCGAGTGTACGACATTCGGCAAGCAGTTCCGGGCCTGCAGCACGATGGATGGTGCCGTCCACGCCACCACCTCCCAGAAGGGAAGTATTGGCGGCGTTGACAATCGCATCGACACCCTGAACGGTAATATTATGATTTTTTGCTATGCCTTTGAAAAAATCTGCTCATACAGTGGACTTTGTTTGATAAGCCAACTGTCGGGACAAGTATGAACCATGATTGTTTGCTATTCCGGGGAGAGGGCCAAACGAAAGCCAACGCTGTTGTGGCGGTAGCCTGGTGTGTCATAATTCCGAACGGCCGACCGGCAGTTCCTGTCGATGGAACCCCAAGAACCGCCTCGCATCACGCGGCTGTCGCCAGACGCAGGGCCGCGCGGGTCTATGCAGGCAGCGGCGGTATAGTCGCTCCACCAGTCTTGCACCCATTCAGATACATTGCCGTACACATCATGGAGGCCCCAGGGGTTGGCTTTCTTCTGGCCTACCGGATGCGTACTGCCGACGAAGTTCTCACACGCAGACTCGTTAAACCACGCGTACTCGCTAAGCTTCTTCTCGTCTTCTCCCCAAAAAAACTCCGTCGTTGTTCCGGCCCTCGCAGCATACTCCCATTCCGCCTCCGTTGGCAGGCGGTAGCGCTTTGTTTTCTCTTTCTGATTCAGCTTTTTGATGAATTTCTGCGCGTCTTCCCAGGAAACCATTTCCACCGGACGATCCGCAAGAGGGCCTACGAAATGGCTCTGATAACTGCCCATCACCGCGAACCATTGCGCCTGTTTTACCGGATATTTGCCCATATAAAAGGGCTGCGTGAGCGTTACCTGGTGTACTGGTTGGTTTCTGGTATTTCCCACGTTATTTTTATACGGCCACATCCGCATTGACCCCATCATGAAGGTTCCGGCTGGACACAGGATAAATTCCATCCCGATGCTGTTGGTGTAGGTTTCAGGTGTGTTCATTCGGAATGCTCCTTCTCAAGCTAGGTTTATTTCTCGCATGAAGATTGTCCGTATCTTTCTTTGTAAGCAGCAATGAGGTCAGCTATGCTGTTTTCAATATCACCTTTCTTTCTGACTTCTCGCCACTCTTTCAACAAAGCTCTTTCCGACTTTCCTTGTGGTAAGCCTTCAGAAGCTGATTTTTCAATAACCTTCTCAGCCAATGACTTCTCTTCCATAACTTTACCTCGTACTCTTTCTCAGCTTGTACCCATTTCTCGCATGGGGCAACGCATAGCAGGGAGGCGTTCCATATTCAGGAACGCAACAGAAAAAATTTACTATGTGCAACAAATTCTATATGGCATAGGTAAGTTTGGCAATCCAGCCTGATACGCTGGTGAAGCAAGTAGCCACCTTTGCTTAAGCAAAAGGATATTGGCAATGCTGGCGGGAAAGGATGAAAAGTGGCGGCTGGACAGAAAAAAGAGTGAGTCAGCCTATAGGGCAATGAACGATTTTAGGGGTAGATTTAGGGGTATATCCCATTATTTGTTTTCAGTTATCAAATAAAAACAGCGCGTTATATATCATGTTTTAAGGTGGATGCCGTTGTTGTCCACCTCACGGGTGTGGTAGCTAGGCGCTCAGCAGCTCCCGAAAGAAGAAGGAGAAATACCCGATTCCCGCACAATTCGCATGACGAAAAACATAAACACACAAAATGCTATAAAAGCTAGAAATTCAGCCATGTCAGCCTCCTTTGTCGCGTAGCGGCCCCTCCACCTCAGCATACAGCCGCTTCGTCCTCATACCCAGAGCGGCGCCGATCTTGAAATGCTATGCAGTGACTGCCTCATTCCAGTTCAGCTCTCAGCCATGCCTTGATAGCTGGCGTCGGCTCAAACACACCGCGTAGCGTGCCGTATTCGGCGACAAAATCCGCGTTGAGCGTCTCGGACAATTCCACTTCCGCCAGTTCTTCCAACTTTTCCGAATTACGCCGCAACAAGCGAATTTTCGGCGGTACACACCAAGTATCCACTACGAAATAGGTGGCATAATCCTCTTTGGAGCGTACGGGAGGAAAGGGCGCGCGCCAATCGTTGTTACCCCACTCCAGATACAGGGT
>Ga0082212_10006326_pt1 | contig 15940 bp, 10 predicted proteins | sample TergutNt197P3_FD_71548 | JGI IMG/M metagenome (GOLD analysis project Ga0082212, IMG submission 71548) | Neocapritermes taracua P3 segment gut microbial communities from Petit-Saut dam, French Guiana - Nt197 P3 | ecosystem: Host-associated > Arthropoda: Insects > Digestive system > Gut ... | reverse complement strand
GGTTGTCCATCACCAAATGGGCAAACCCGGCCGCCGCCCAAGCCAAATCTGCTAGCGGGTGGTCCCGGCCACCGTTGTAGCCCTGGTACTGGACAACACCTGGCAACGGTTGGTTACTGCCCGTTGGCAACCGTAACCAGGCCTTGATTGGCTCGCCACCCCAGCCCAAAAAGGTGACATCCCACACTTCAATAGCTTGCAGACTAGTCTCAAGACGCTGCAGGCGGGTATTGATGCCAAACTGGCGGGCTTGCCCAACCGTCCCTTCCCAGAATTGGACCATGTCAGGCGGCTCCTTGACCGCGCCAGTGTATTGGCGCAAGGTCTCAAGCGGTAGATCGGTGAACATGATGGCTCCTTCGGGTTGCGCCCCCTAACATTAGCCGCTTCTTGAGACCGCCCGGTGGGCATGGCTGTTTTTGGCGGACCGGCCTGGCAGTTGCAGTAATGGCACGGCTTGCTAACTATTACTCAACCGCCTGCCTTGAATTGGGCACTTGTTACCTTGACAGGCGCTAGTTGGGCCCAAGACTATGTTAATTGCGGGCAGCAGGATGATTTTGGCGGGACCATTCCCGCCGCCCTACCCGCAGACCGAGGGCCGGCATTAGGGGCCCCCTAGGAATAGGGTAGATGTCGGCCCTCACTAATTCCCTCACACTCGCCAAGCTGGGCTGGCATGGCCCAGGCTCGCTACTCAACCCGCCGCCAGCACACTAGCCGACCTACAAACTCAACTAGACCGATTCCGTGACCACTACAACAACCACCGGCCACACCGCGCCCTGGGCCAAGCAACCCCAGCCGCCGCCTACCAAGCCACCATCAAAGCCTTACCAGCCACCAGCCAAACCACCAGCAGCCACTACCGAATCCGCTACGACCGAGTCAGTAAAGAAGGCAAACTCTCCCTACGCCGCGCCGGGAAAATGCATCACCTAGGCGTCGGCGCCACCCACCAAGGTAAACGCGTACTAGCCCTCATCGACGAAACAACCGTCACCGTCATCCACCTCGACACCGGTGAAATCCTCGCCACCAACCAGATCCAACCCAACCGCAACTACTGGCGCAACACCACCAAACCCCCCGGCAGATGGCCAGCAACCTAATAGTGACCTATGACGCGACTCATGTGAGACACATGACGCGACTCACCACATTGTGGAGCATAGGGGATTCGAACCCCTGACCTTCGCATTGCGAACGCGACGCGCTACCAACTGCGCCAATGCCCCAAATACTACAGCGCAGCTAACCTTACCACCTGTGAGAACGAGCTTTTACGTTTCTACAGACCTACCAACAGGGCAGGTCAGCTATCTTGCTTGATCAAGTCGATGAAGATTTCGTTAAGGGACTGATTTGCATGACGTTCGCGAATCTCATCCGGGGAACCGTACGCCACAATCTGACCAGCATTGATGAAAGCAAGTTGGTTGCAATGACTGGCTTCTTCCATGTAATGAGTAGTGACGAAGATTGTCACACCTTCAGCAGCAAGTTCATACAGCAGCGACCAAAACTGTCTCCTAGCGACCGGATCGACCCCTGAAGTTGGTTCATCCAAGAAGATCAAATCCGGAGAATGAATTGCCGCAGTCCCAAGCGCTAAACGCTGCCGCCAGCCAACACTAAGGTTGCGCGTTAACTCGTTTTCTCGACCTTCCAACCCTGCCATCGCCAAGATATATTCCTGCTGCGCTTGGAATTCCGCATCGTCCAACTCATAAATCCCGCCATAGAAACGCAGGTTCTCGGCCACCGTCAAATCTTCAAACAGTGAAAACTTCTGGCTCATATACCCCACCTGACTACGGATCGAGTCAGGTTGGTTCACTATGTCATAGCCAAGCACCGTGGCAGCTCCAGCCGTCGGCCTTAACGTCCCAGTCAACATCCGGATTGTCGTCGTCTTGCCGGAACCGTTCGGACCCAGGAAACCAAAAACTTGACCTTCCGCAACATCAAGATCAATGCCATCGACAGCCGTGAACGAGCCGAAATCTTTACGTAGCCCTCGAATCGAGATCGCCTGATTCGCCGCGAGCGCTGTACCTTCAAGCTCCGACCGCTTTTGGGCAACCACAAACGTTGGAACTAGATGAGTTTCGACCAAGTCGCTCGTTTCAAGCTGACTTACTGGTGCGAGAACAGTTTCTTCATCCCAATCAGACTCAACCGCAACTGTCTCAGCTTTTTCAACCTCAAGTTCCCAATCCGCGAAATCTATCTCCGGCGCAGCAACTTGCTCGTACTCAATGACATGCTCAGACTCAATGGATAACTCAGCCTCGTCGATTTGCGCTACCTCAACTACCATTTCGGGCGCAGTAGTTTGCTCTACTTCGACATTCACCTCTGGCGCAACCGCAAACTCGATTTCAGGTTCCACAACGAACACAGCAGCTGGCTCTTCAAGCTCAACAGCGTATTCGAGATCAGTTGCCAACTCAGCTACATACTCAGCATCGCCAACTGACTCAAACTCAACGGCAGGGGCTAGGTCTACATCAATTTCGGGCACAGTCGTCGCAACGGTCTGTTCCAACTCGTACGCTGAAAGCGCTTGCGCTGCATCGTTAACTTCAGAAACAGTGACTTCAAGCTCGGGTACGACCACCGCTGGCACCACTGTCGAAAGTTCTGGTGCTACCGGAACTTCCGTCACTGCCGAAAGTCCGGTGCGGGCATTTCTCTCTGCCGCTCTGAACTGGGTTATCCAGCGCTTTGGGTCTATCTGGAACCCATCCCTAGCGGGCTCAATAATTTCAACAACCGGCTCGATGGTTTCGTCGTGAAATCCAAACTCTGAAATACCCTCGTCGCTTTCCAGCGTGACGAAGGCGTCGGCTTGCGATACCTCCAGTTTTAAGTCTCCAGCGACTAGCTCCTCGAACTCAATATCTTCTGAGCCGCTTAGCTGCGTGAGCTCCGCTTCGACTTCAAGCTCATACTCAGCAGCTACTAGCTCCGCTGCAACCGCATCAGATGCCAGTTCTGCTCCGCGATCTGTCGGCTCGAACTCAGCGAACGTCAACTGTGGTAACTCAACTTCAAAAGCAGCCTCGCCAACCGCCAACTCAACCCCGTCAGCCGAAGGCACAATCTCGACGGTTGCTGGCATCTGAACATCAGTGACGAAAACTGCTTCATCAACCACAGGCTCGATCTCAGCGAACGTCAACTGCGGTAACTCAACCTCAGAAACACCCGCCGCAGCCAACGGCTCAACCTGGTCAGTTGTGGGCGCTACCGCGTCAATGGCAAATGTGGGAGCAGCAGTGACTTCGATGGCTAAGGCCGCTTCGTCGACTGAAAATGTCGGACTATCGACAACTAGCGCTACTTCATCAACTTCCAAAGGCTCCTCGTCAACGAATACGACTTCCTCGCTAATCGCGGACGCCTGCCTAAACTCGGCAATCCATTTCTTTGCGTCGATACGAAGCCCATCCCTGGCCTGCTCGGTTCTGCGGAAAGCTCGCTCTGGCCGAAAACCTTCAATCTCAGGTTCGAAAGCTGTCGTCGTAGCGTGTCTCCTACGACGTCGCTGCGCTTTGGGTGAAGTCAACTCCCCTTCAGGTGCCGACTTCACACCTTGTTTGAACTGCGCAATCCAAACCTTTGGGTCAAGATGCAGACCGTCACGCGCGGGCGCATTGATGTCAACGTCGATAGCAAGCCGGTCGTAGTCGCCCAGCTCAGACTCGAAATCTGTAAGATCACTCAACTTCAGTCTCTGACCAGCAATCTTGGGCGCAGGCGTCGCAACAGGAAGCGGTTTAGCCGTCTTCCGAAATCTGGAAATCCAGGCAGTGGGGTCAAGGAGCTGAAAGTCAGATTCGTAGCTGTCGTTACTCGTAACTTCATCGGGAATATCACCGTCAAAGTCTTCGCTGAGATCAACCTCAGCAAACGGCGGAAATGGCGTGAATCGACTCGGCATTTCCAGCGCAGCTAGCACCTCGGCCTGTGATTGCGGCGAAACTGAAGCCTGCTCCTGTGCGTCATCCCAACGCAGCGGAAGCTGCGGCTCACTTGGCGATTTGCGCCCTTTACGTTTTTCAGGCATCACACCACCATCCGTTTCCTAGTAGCGAACACCGCAAAACCAAAGATGACGACAGCAAAAGCGACCATAGCCAACAGCGGCTGCCCCATCGCTTCCCATCCCGCACCTTTCACGAACGACCCGCGCATCACAATCAACGCATGCGTCAAAGGCAGCAGATAACTAACCCACGAAATCTGCTCCGGCATCGACTCAATAGGAAAGATGAAACCAGAAAGCACCATCGAAGGAAGCATGATGAACAGCACCGACTGGATAGCCTGCGCTCGAGTTCTTGAAACCAAGGAGATCAGCAGCCCAAGCCCAATCGAGATCAGCATGAAAAGCAAGAGTCCGGTCAAAACCAGCAGCAGACTTCCATTAAACGGAACCCCAAACCACAGCGAACCTCCCAAGGCGATGATGGCCATTTGCACACATGCCAGCGCTGCATACGGCGTCACCTTCCCAATCAAGTATTCACCAGGTCGAATCGGCGTGATGAATAACCGTTCTAGCACTCCAGATTCACGTTCTCGCACCACAGCCATAGACATGATTGCGGTCAACGAAAGCATCATGATTACTGCTATCAACCCCGGAATCATGGTGTTTACCGGTTCCATCTTAGGGTTGAATTGCACCCTAACTCGGGCATCCAAACTCGGAGCCGAAGCTGGTGGTTCAAAACCGTTAAGGGCAGCAACCACTGCGGTAGCGTAAGCTCCCGCCACCTGCGAAACCTGCGAGTTTGAACCATCGACGATGACCCCAATATCTGCGGACTTACCTTGTGCCAAGCGATACGACGTTCTCTCCGGTATTACTACGACAACCCGCACTTCACCACGATCTAGCAATGGCTTTACTTCGGACTCACTCTCGGGAAATGCCACAATGTTGAAATATTCGGAATTAGCGAACCCGTCGGCTACCTGCCTTGAAACACTGGAATGATCTAAATCAACAATCGCAGTACGCAGCGACGAAATATCAGCAGCGATCACATAACCGAAAAAGATCAGTTGTAAAATCGGCATTGCAATCAGCAACCCACCCAACAGTCGGTCGCGGCGTAGCTGCAAAAACTCTTTCCAGATCAACAACCTGGTGCGCCGAATACTCATCGCGCCCTCCTGGAATAACGCATCGCGGCCAACCCAGTCACGACCACTGCGAAAATACAGAGCGCGCCAAGTTCGCGCCAGACCTGTTCAAAACCAGCACCTTTCAAGAACACGTCCCGCGAGATCGTCACCATGTAGCGACCGGGAAAGACTCGTGAAAACCACTCCAGCACAAATGGGATTTGATCTAACGGAAATGCAAAATCTGAAAGCAGGAAAGCGGGGAGGAAGGCCACCAACAACGCTGCAATGCTTGCCACTTCCACTGAAGGCACTACCGCAGAAATCAGAAAACCGATGCCAAGACAAGAAATGATGAATAGTGTCGCCCCAGCAATAAGCGCAAGCGGGTCGCCCCGCATCGGCACCCCAAAGACCCCAACCCCCAATCCGACTATCACGCCGAGATTTACGAAAGCCAGCAACAGTCCGGGCAATAACTTCCCGATGATGAGTTCAACCGAACGCAGCGGTGTGAGCGCAAGCTGATCTGAAGTGTTCAACTCGCGTTCTCGTACCAGTGAAACTGCGGTCTGCTGCACCGTCACGATCATCAAAATGACGACCATCAACCCCGGAATCAAGAAGTCGGACGACTTCAGCTCTGGGTTATACCAAGTCCGTACTTGTGCCGCCAGCATTCCCTGTCCGGACAAATCGATGCCGTTTGCAACTGCCCATCCCTTGGTGAGTTCCAATGAATAATTCGCACTCATAGCGATGACCGCCGCCCTGGACACCCGTGCGCTATTTGGTTCAGAACCGTCTACCAAAATCCCGACTTGACCGGGATTTCCACGCGCAATTTCCGCTCCAAATCCTGAAGGAATCAGCACAGCGACTCGCGCCTGACCAAATTCCAAAGCCGAGTCCCCATCATTAAACGAATCAGAGATTCCGGCCAACTGAAAAGTTCCCGAAGCTGTCAACGAAGCGATGTAGTCACGGCTGGAAACACTGCGGTCGTTGTCAACCACCCAAAGCGGGACGTTTTGAACGTCGAAACTGATAGTGTAGGCAAAAAGCAGCAATTGGATTATCGGCATCAACAACACGATTCCTAGGAGCCGCATATCTCGAAACATCTGGCGGAACTCTTTGCCAGCAATAACTGCGATACGGGTGATCATTTTGTCACCTCTTGAAAGTGTCGGTCATTGTCCACCGTTGCAGCTTTTGCCTGCTGCGCTAGATAGATGAAAGCTGTTTCCAAATCAGTAGGCACCTGCGTAATATCGCTGATCTTGAAGCCGCTAAGTTCTTGCGCCAATTCGGTTCGAGTTCCAGCATTAACTAAGACTCGCAACGCATTTTCTGTCATAGCTGTAGTGACAACTTGCTCCAATGAATCCAGGTGGTATTGGACTTCAAACAGATCTTCAGCACGTATTTCGTAGCTGAAGCCAGGGATATCTGAAACGATTTGATCTGGCGTACCAGTTTTGGTTATTTTCCCAGCCGCAATGAAAGCTATCTCGTCGCAGTTTGCTGCCTCCTCCATATACGGAGTCGCCACCAAAATTGTTTTCCCAACCTCGTGTAGCTGCGCCAGCAACTCCCAGAACTCGTGCCGCGACAGCGGATCAACTCCGGTTGTTGGCTCATCGAGAATCAGCAAATCTGGGTCGTGCATCAACATGGAGATCAGCATCAACTTCTGCTTCATGCCTCCAGATAGATTGCCGGCTAAACGCTCGGAGAACTTTGTCATGCCTACCATGTCCAACAGTAGCTGCTGCCTTTGGGCGCGCTGTGTTTTCGAAACTCCGCGCAGCGCCGCAAATAACCTTAGGTTTTCAGCGACGGTCAAATCCGGATACAAAGAAAACTGCTGCGGCATATATCCAATCGCAGCCCGTTGCTCCCGCTCGAAGTCAGTGACGTTACTTCCGTTAACTTCAGCTACGCCTGCGTCCAGATTTCCAAGTGTGGCAAGAATCCGCAACAACGTAGTCTTGCCAGCTCCGTCTGGACCCAGCAGCCCATACAACGCGCCCACAGGCACGCTCAGGTCAACGCTATCCAAAGCGACTATTTCGCCGAAACTTCGACGCAGTGACCTGGCTTGCAGTGCTATTTCTTCGCGGAGCATCAGAACTTGATTTCGACTGACATTCCTGCATTCAACGAACTATTGCCTTTTAGCTGGTTAATCCGAATCTCATACACCAACTTTGCTTGCTGTTCGATGGTTTGCGCGGTATTTGGGGTGAACTCGGCCGTGGCAGATACGAAGGAAATCCTTCCATACGTCTTTGCTGAATTTTGTGCATATGGCGAAGCGAGCGTCACCTCTTGTCCAACGCTCAACTGTTCAACCATTGTCTGCGGCACGTAAGCCCGTACAAATGTGCTTGAAGGGTCAAGCACGGTAAGCAGCGCCTTACCTGGAGTTGAGACCGCCCCAGGGTTGGTCAATACAGCAGTCACCTTCCCATTCACACTCGAAACAATCGTCATGTTATCGACTTGTAGTTGCGCGTAAGCGGCTGCTGCTTCAGCTTGCTTCAGTTTTGCTGCGGCCATGTCGCGTTCAGCTTTTGAGTTGTTCTTTTCCTTTTCGACGTTGGCCTTCTCAGCGGCAACTTGCTGCTGCGCCTGTTCTAACACGAGTTTCGCGGCCGCGTCGTCAAGTTGAACTAAGGTATCGCCGATCTTTACCTGATCTCCTGCGGCTACAAAAACCTCGGTTACGGTGCCAGTAGCTAGCGCAGAAATTTGATACTCATCAGCCTCGACTGTGCCCCAGGTGGCCTTCGCGGGGCTGGACGCATTGGTCAATGCCGCTAGCAACCACCAGAGGAGACCGAAGGCGGTGATAGCTAAAAATAAGACGACTATAGGAGCTATTGAGTGTTTGGAAGAACGTTCAGCCATTGCAGTTTCTTTCTGCCGGAATTGATATGTCAACAAAGAGCCCTGCCGGAAGGCTCTGTTCGGTTTCGATCTCCACTTGATATGCACGCATCAAATGGATGTCTTTGGAGATTGTGAAAGTTGGCGGATATTTGGCTTCATTGCCGAGCGAAACCACAGTACCGGAAATCGCTTCTCCGGGTAGCCAGGTGGCAGTGATCGTTGCTTTTGACCCCACGCAGAACTGTTCGCGCTGTTCTGGTGTCGCCCAAGCCGTCACATGTTTTGGCGTATCTGGGTCGATCACAGCAAGCTGGGCACCGTTAGGCAAAATCTGGCCTGGGCTGGCGATCTGCACGATGGTGCCTGACACCGGAGCGACAATTTGAGCCTGACCCAATTGGTAGTTTGCCAACTCGACGCCTATTTGAGTAGCCACTACCCCGCTCTCGGCAGCTTTGCGAAGTTGTTGCAGTTCGGCTTTCAATTCCTTCAACTCTGCTGAAGATGAACTTAAATTATCAAGCCCAGAATTAGCTTGCCCCACACCTTGACCCATTTTTGCCCGAGCTGCGTCCAGTTGCTTCAGAGCTGCTTGCGCTTGATTAATCTGGGCGGTAAGCCCATTGATAGCTTTCTGTAGCTGCTTTCGGTAAGAATCATAAAATGGGATCTTCGCCACTTCATTCATGCTCTTTTGATAATGGCTTCGCAACGCGGTGAGCTTTTTGATGTTTTCAACCAGTTGCGCCCGCTGGCGGGCAAGGTTCTTTGAATTTGCGTTGAGATTCTCAATCGATGATTCGATTGTGCGCCTGTTTTTAGTCAGTTTGTCTTGCGATTTTTCCACTTCAGAAATGTTGTGTTCGAGTAAGGCGACAGCAGCAGCAGCCGTGGCAGCATCAGCTTCTGCAATCTGTTTTTGCGCCGTCAGCATCCGGTCGTCAAAACCCGCAATAGTTTTGCCAGCTTCAACTCGTCCCAACTGGCTGGCTTGAACCAGGAGTTGATGGGAGCCTTGGAGTTGCGGAACGCTGATCGTAACGTAGCTACTCTCGACTGAACCGTACAGTTGAATAACTTCAGCAGGTGCAACATTTGCGCATCCAGCCAACGTCAAAGCCAATCCCAGAGAAACTATCGCTACGCGCACATGACTATGTTAAGCCGTTAATTGCCAAAGAATGTACCCTTATTGTGTGAGTGTCCAAGTTTTTTCGCCGCGAAGGGTCAATAATCTGCCCAGCGAACGCAGAAAAGACCAACCTTTGGGCAAAAGAATCCTAACTTCGGGATGGACTTGGACCTTTTTTGCGGCGCTGCTGCTATACACCATGTGCATCTTCACTTTCTTTTCGCTATTGATGGCTGACATTGAAGTGCCCGGCGGAGTTCTTCAAGGCATCAACATGTCAGCGTTGAAGCAGTCGGCTTGGCTGGCGGCACCTACCGTCATTTTCTGGACAGTGATTTTTCTGATCACAGATCGCTTCCGCCCGCAACGCCCCCTGCTTTGGTTTTTAGCGTTGGGATGGGGTGCTAGTGTCGCCGTAGTCGTTTCTGCTGAAATCAACACTTGGGCATCAGAACATCTGAATATTGTGGGCGACGGAAATCCGGCCGCTCAAGCGCGGACGGCAGTGTTTATCGCACCCTTTGTTGAGGAAGCATCGAAAGCTACCGTGCTGTTTCTACTGGCGATATTTGTGCGCTACCGACTGGTTTCCCGCACGACGTTGGTCTGTTTGGGAGGGCTGTCTGCCGTCGGGTTTGCCTTTACTGAAAACATTCTTTACTACTCGCGGGTAATTGTCTTTGCTTCCCAAACTATCGAAGTCGGAGATGCGGCTGAGGCGTTGCACCAGACGGTCTTGCTTCGCGGACTGTGGACTAGTTTCGGTCATCCACTGTTCACCGTCATGACTGCCTTCGGGATTGCTATCGGGATACGTTCGAGAAGCAAGGTCGTGCGTGTATTAGCGCCGCTGGCAGGATTCTTGTTAGCGGCCTTTGGACACATGTTTTTCAACTCGCAGGCGGAACAGATTTCCCAAATGGGTTTTATGTACTGGCTAGTGATAGTTCCACTGCTTCTTTTTGTAATCCTCTACGTGATACGGCATACGCTCGCGCAAGGCAAACTCATTAGTCACCGCTTAGCTGACTATGTGCGGGTGGGATGGCTGTTGGAATCCGATCCGGAAGTATTCTCCCGTTTGCGTACCCGGCTTTATGCAGGATTTTTGGCGCTAACTAAGGGCTGGTCGATTTTCCTGGCGACGATTGAGATACAACGAGCAATGACAGAATTGGCTTATCTGCGCGATGCCGAAACCAATGGCATCGTCGATCAAACCGCGAACCTGCGAGCCGAAGAATTGCTTTTGAAAATCAGGGAGTTGCGCCCAAATGCGATGTCCGACCCCAGGGGGTTGAAGATTTCACTGCCGAAATTGCCAAAATTTAGGTGGAGTAGAAGTAGAGTTCCTCTCGCAAACCAAGCCGCTGGTGGTGAAAAAGACGCGATAGCTGGGTATTCTGCTGTTGACCCGAATTGGAAACCGCCAGGGGAATAGGAGAAGCCGGATGGCTGACCGCCCACTAGATTTCGCGCTGGCTCGCCTGCGTGAAGCACTGGCAAACATCCATGTCCCATTGCAGATGCCATCGGCGACGGCTGCTGCCGATTATGCAAAACGTCAAGTTTCGCAACTCGATGACTACATTCTCCCGCGACTAGCTCAAGAAAACGCCCCGCTGTTAGCAGTGGTAGGCGGTTCTACCGGGGCAGGGAAATCCACGTTGATTAACTCCCTTGCTGGACGCACAGTAAGTCCGGCTTCGGTGCTCCGTCCCACAACTCGCGTCCCAACCCTGGTATACAACCTGGCCGATGCCAGTTGGTTTGAATCTGATCGGGTGCTGCCACATTTGGTTCGTACGAAAACCGAGACTGACGATCCGAACCTACTTCGCTTGTCTCCGGTGCCCACACTTCCAGCCGGAATGGCAATCTTAGACGCTCCGGATGTGGATTCAATCGTCGCCGAAAATCGCCAGTTAGCTACGCAGTTGATGGATGCCGCCGACCTGTGGATATTCCTCACGACTGCCGTCCGCTATGCCGATGCTGTACCTTGGGATCATCTCCAGCAAGCTGCTGAACGCGATGCAACAGTCGTGATCGTGTTGAATCGGGTGCCGAAGTCCGCATTAGCCGAAGTTTCTGCGTACTTGCGCCAGATGCTGACCGAACGCGGTTTGGCTGAAACCAAGTTGTTCTGCATTCCTGAAATCGACCAACTCCATGAAGGGCGACTTCCCGACGAGTACATCCAGGAATTGAAAACCTGGTTGTCCGACCTCGCCGGAAACTTGGCTGCCCGCAGACTGGCATCAGTGCAGACGATGTCTGGTGCCATAAATGCGATGTCGCGCAACATTCCCAAAGTGATTGACGCAATAGAAGAACAGCAGATCAAAGTGACACAGTTGCGTACTATGTCTACTCGCGCCTACTCCGAAGCGTCCTCTCGCATCATGGAAAACACTGCCGACGGGACGCTGCTGCGTGGCGAAGTATTAGCGAAATGGCATGATTTCGTAGGTACCGGCCAGTTTTTCCGCGCAGTTGAGCAAAAGATTGGCGGCCTCCGCGACAGGATGACGGCCTTTTTCTCTGGCGTACCAAAACAAGCGGTTGAATTGGGAACGGCAATCGAATCGGGTCTGGATGTTCTGATACGTCATGAGGCCGATTTGGCGGCACAGCGAGCCAGCGCTGCCTGGGAAGCCGATCCAAGCGGACGCGCAATACTGGCTGGGGTGTCGAGTGAAATCACCCGCGGCTCGCCTGGGTTGTCGGTCGCCGCCAAAGAATTGGTGACGCAATGGCAAGAGGATGTGTTGAAGCTGGTGAGCGAGACCGGCGTAGAAAAGCGTGCCCAAGCTCGTTTCCTAGCCTTGGGCGTGAATGGAGTCGGGGTCGCATTGATGATCTTCGTGTTCTCGCACACCGGAGGATTAGTAGGTGCTGAAGTAGGCATCGCTGGCGGCACGGCAGTGCTGGCTCAGCGTGTTTTGGAGGCAGTTTTCGGCGATAGTGCCGTGCGGAAACTGGCACAGGAAGCGAAGATCAACCTTGACAGCCGCATCGCCAAATTGCTTTCTACGGAGCAATATCGTTTCGACAAGATTCTGGACGAACTGAAAATCAATCCTGACGCCCGCGAACAATTGAGCAGCATCTTGCTGGATGTTTCCAGCACGAGTTTCGTCGATCCGAGATTGTCGCAGGTGTCGTGATGGATGCGCATACCACCGTACTGAACCGAACCAACGCCCATACCCTGAATCTCGCTCGTCGCGTCACAGCATTACAGAAAGCGTTGGACGCCAGTGAAGGCAGAATCGACCATACGACTGCTGAAAAAGCTAGAAGTGTCCTCCAGCGAGCCGGACGACGGGCAGCTTTGAGCGGTGAAAAAACGGTTATCGCACTTGCTGGCCCAACAGGCGTTGGAAAATCAAGTCTTTTTAACGCTCTTATCGGCAAAGACATCGCCGACGTCTCGGTGAAACGACCCACAACTTCGCAGGTAAGAGCGGTTACCTGGGGCAAACAACATCCAAACGAGTTGTTAGATTGGTTGGGTGCGGGATCGCGGCATCTGCTCGAAGCTAACGACCCCCACCTGACCGACCTAATCCTTTTAGATCTTCCTGATTACGACTCGGTTGAGATCAAGCACCGCGAAACCGTAGATCGGCTGATTGAGGTGGTAGATGCCCTCATCTGGGTAGTCGATCCAGAAAAATATGCCGACGCTGCATTACATGAAGGCTATTTACAGCCCTTGAATGAATATGCAGAAGTGATGATGGTCGCTTTCAACAAATCCGACCAGCTCAGCGAAGCAGACATGAATCGTTGCGTCCGCGATCTGCGACAAATCCTCAATGACAACCGGCTGCAAGCGACCCGAATCGTCGTGACCGCAGCGCAATACGGTACCGGAGTAGCGGCGCTGCTTGAGATGATAAAGAAAACTGCTGCGGCAAAGATCGCTATGACGTTGCGGGTGTTGCGAGACATCCGCATAGCGGCCTATTCAATCGAAATCGAATTGGGGAAAGCCAGTCCGGTAGTGAACCGTCAAATGGTTTCTACCTTGGCAGCTTCGGTCAGTGACGTCGTCGGTGTGCGTGAAAAAGCTGCCAGTGTCGAACAGGATTGGCTATCAAAAGGTTGGGCAGTTACTGGTTGGCCATTCGTCTCCAGGAGACATCGCAAGCTCAAAGACCCGTTACAGAAAGTTAAGGCTTCAAAACGGGTGAAAGTCGATCTTTCAAACGAAACTGGTTCAGCCAGCTTCCAAGGCGCTGTAGGTCGAGCCAAACTGTCCGATGCGCTGCAATCTTTCGCAGATAACGTCAGTGCAGATTTACCGGCTGGATGGAAACGCGCAATCTGGACTGCTGCAAATCGTGAAGTGAATCCGCTGCTGTCACAGCTATCCGACATTGCCTCTCAGAACTTGGTTACCACCCCGAAGGTTTCGTGGTGGAGCGTATTTAGAGTATTGAAGATCATGGGCATCCTGACAGTCGTGACTGGAATCGGATGGTTGGTGTCTGCACCGATCCTTTCAGCTTTCAACTATGAGCCGTTCCCTGCTACCTACTGGTTTGGGCTACCTGCACCAGTGGTCTTGCTAATTGCTGGCATCGTATTCGGGGTGCTGCTAGGACTGCTGGGACGCCTGCTAGTACGACCAGGTGCGAGACGACGGGCAAAGACGGTAACTCTCCAGTTATTAGATCAAATCGAGGCTGTGATGCAGGCCAGAGTCGCCGACCCAGTGGTCGCAGAGTTGACGCGCCTCTCCCAAGCCCAAGCGTTTTGCAGGACAGCCATCAACTGAGGGCTAGGAGTCCTGCTGGTTGCCGCAAACCGTAGGTTTGTGTACTCCGTCCTGAGTCCTGGCGGTTGAGTGTCGACCGAAGGTCGGTGTATCGACCAAGGGCGACTACGCTGGCCTGTCCAGTTACCAGTTATAAGAGATACCCTAGCTCCCTTGCGCAAGCAAGCAGTCCGTCGCGGAATTGCGGGTGCGCAATGCTGGTGAGTAGTCGGACACGTTCTGCAATCGATGTCCCGCGCAGATTCACCGCACCGTACTCGCTGACAACCCAGTCCACATCATTGCGCGACAAAGTAACGGCCGCACCTGGGCGTAACGTCGGAACTATCTTCGAGATCACCTCGGTCTCTCCAGTTAGGTTGTTGACTTTCTCAAGCGTGGAATACAGCGCAATGATTGAACGCCCGTTCTTGGAGTTCTGAGCACCGACAGCGGTGTCTACCTGGCCACCCGAACCCGAAATCTGTGAACTACCGATACTTTCTGAACAACACTGGCCGCAGAGATCGACTTCAACAGTGGTGTTGATTGAGACCTGATTATCATTGCGAGCAATGACATATGGGTCATTGACGTTCTCGCCACGCCCAGTGAACAGCGTCGGATTTTCATTGATAAAGTCATACATCTGCGCCGAACCCAGCGCGAAAGTAAATACCGTTAGCCCAACGTCAACCTGTTTACGCGCATTCGTCACCACACCGGCCTTGATGAGATCCATCAGACCGGTAGTCATCATCTCGGTATGAACACCCAAATCCCGCTTTTCAAAAAGGGATTGGCACACAGCATTGGGGATACCACCAACACCAACTTGGATGCAGTCGCCATCGTTGACCAGCCCAGCGATGATCTGGCCAATCTTCATATCCCGCTCATTTGGTTCAAGTGCGGGAATGGTGCAAGGGCACGCCTCAGACTCGATTACGTAATCGATTTCATCCCACTCAAGATAGTTCTGCCCATAGCACTTGGGCGCGTTCGGGCTAACCTCAAGGATTCGGTATTGAGCCTGCGCACCAATCCGATCTTCGTAGGCGTTGCCGGTTGCGAAGCTGGTACGTCCATTTTCTCCAGGGGTTGATGCCAACGAGATCATGATTTTCGAGCGGCGATGGGCGTTGCGTTTACTGCCAACAAAGTGCAGGTTATTTGGAACAAATGAAACCCGACCCGTATGGGCTAGTTTGCGCATCAGCTGGTTGGAGAACAGGGTTTCGATTCGGAACGCCTTGGTGAAAATCTCCTCTTTCAGGTAGTCCCCCGCTACCATCGGTAAGCAATTCGAGATAGTTACATCGCTAACCCGATCGGCGATGTGATGCAGGTTCGACAAGAAGGCGGGGGGTTCATTCGCTCCAAGACCGACAGTGATTAGGTCGCCATCGGCAACGAGATCGAGTGCTTGTTCAACACTGATCAGCTTCGATTTGTAGTCAAACATAGTGCGCTTTCTTAATCAATTCCCGAAGTTACCCGGGATGAAAATAATCTACTCAATCCGAGGTCGGCACCGCTGGCCAACGTTTCAATCCCAACCTCATATCCTCTGGTAATGGAATTGGGCGAGCGTTCCGGTCGCCGCATACTAATACGGTGGTGCAACGGGCGTAAACTTTCCCAACATCACCGGCAGGAATGTTCTCGATTTTGTCCTCAAGTACTGCAACCAGCGTCAGTGATGTTCTTCCCAGTTTGGCGAATCCGACCCGCACTTGGTACGGCTTCAGTTGGTGTGGCACCGGAGCTAGATAATCGACATCTTGGCGGGCAACCATCCAGACATATCCAAGATCAGCGGCGTGCTGCATCCGGTGAATTGTCGAATCGGCTGGGTTCATGGCGACCCGAGTCTCTGACATCGCGTCGAGAATCCGAATGTCGCTCACATGCGAATGGGTGTCCAGATCAGACCAACGGAAAACAAAGTCTGCGGCAAAAGCTGCGGTTCCCACTTCCCAGCCTCCTACTTCCCGAAA
>Ga0082212_10006325_pt1 | contig 15945 bp, 20 predicted proteins | sample TergutNt197P3_FD_71548 | JGI IMG/M metagenome (GOLD analysis project Ga0082212, IMG submission 71548) | Neocapritermes taracua P3 segment gut microbial communities from Petit-Saut dam, French Guiana - Nt197 P3 | ecosystem: Host-associated > Arthropoda: Insects > Digestive system > Gut ... | reverse complement strand
CAAACGATTTGCATCACATATCAAGAAAACTTAGTGGTTCTTGTGTTCTTGTTTTCAAAAATAGTTACAACATTGATTTTATTAATATGAGACCACGCAAGGTAGAATTAAATGGTTTTAGCCAATTAGAAGATACCGAAAAGTATATAAAGAGCAGAATAATGAGAGATTTAATATTCAACGAAAAAGCAATAAAACGCATACACGAATCCACAAATGGACATCCAATAAGAATAAATGAGTTAATAGAAAATATATTAACAAGAGCGGAAAAAATAAAACTTGGTACAACAATTTATATTTCGTATGATGATAGTGGTGATACCTATATCGATGTATATGGAACCACATATAACGATGGAGAAGGACGGTATGTTTTAAGTGAGTTCATTGAACCCCTTAACTACGAACCGCCAAAGGTTTCAACTGCACGCATATTTCCGAATACAACTGTATTAGAACGTGTTATTAACGAGGGTACATTAGGCGATGAACTATCTACACCATACGACATTGAAACCGATGTGTCTAATTCACCACCTAAAATAAAGAAACGTCCGCCTTTTGCAAATCGTTAAAAATATCACCTCAATTAAAATATGAGGTGATATTTTTAATTTGCTTAATTGCCTTTGTTACTCTTTTTCTTATATCCCCTTTCGTATGCCTTTCTGACGAGGGCATAAGCGGAAAGAATATCGTTGACCGCCCCGCAATAAATCGCCTTATTGACGATATAAAAAGCGGAAAAGTCAATAATATTTTGGTGTTCAAGGTTGACAGGCTAACACGGAACACAAAAAATCTACTTGAATTGGTGGAGCTGTTTAATCAATACGACTGTACATTCAGCAGTTTAACGGAATCTATAGATACGCAGACAGCAAGCGGAAGAATGTTTTTGAAAATTATAGGAATTTTCGCAGAATTTGAGCGCGAGAACATTATCGAGCGTATCAAGGTAGGGTGTGAACGTAAAGTTCGTGAGGGGTACACGTTAGCAAATAATAACATAAGCTATGGGTATCGTAAAGCAACTGGGGAAAGGGTACAAACTCCGCACCCCGATGAATCAATCATTGTTAGGGAAATCTATTCAATGTTTGTTGAACAAAACATATCAATGACCCAAATAGCAAGACGGCTGAACGAACGCAAGATTTTGACGAAATCAAAATCCGCTCCGTGGGTATCTGCTACCATTAAGGCGATTTTAACTAACCCTAATAATATAGGGAAAGTGCGTTATTCTACCGAGGACAAAGAGCGATATTTTGAAGTGGACGGACAACATGAGCCGATTATATCTGTTGAGATGTTTAACCTCGCCACCGAAAAAATAAAGAATTTCCCTAATATTTCGAGAACCAAGCGACCAAGAGAGGAAAGCTATTATTGCAGTGTTTTATATTGCAGTATGTGTCAAAGCAGACTTTCTACACATAATAATTGGTCTAACTTCCCCAAGAAAGGTGAAACTAAAAAACAGTACAAATCTTCATACAGATGTGTCAAAAAATTAAGTTTAGATGATGATAGATTTTGTAAATGCCCCGATATTAGTCATGACAAAGTTGAACGTGCCTTTTGTGAGTATATTGAGCAAATAAACGACTTCACGGAAACCACCGTCGATTTAGAGGAAACCGCCGAAAAAGCACAACGGGAAATATTACAAGCTATCGTTGAATATGAAAAGCAGTTGTCAGCTTTATACGACAGAAAAAAACAGACTATGGAGCGTTACGCAAGCGGTGAAATTGAGTTTGATGAATACAAAGCAGTAGTGAGTGTAATAAATGAGCGTGGCGGTACATTAGAAAATGAATTGCAACGCAAAAAATCCGAATTACCGACTGCTACAGAAACGCCCGACATATCGACAGAAGACATTATCACAAACATTCGGCAAAACTGGGAGCATTTAAGTAATAATGAAAGAATGATGTTTTTGCATAGGTTTGTAAAAAAAATTGTAGTTACTATTAAAAAACAGAGCAAAACATGGAACACCGTCAAAATTGATTCAATCGAATTTCACACAGGCGAATTACAAAAAGCAACCGACACGCTCAATATAGCATAATAAAATAAATCTCCGCTCGTCCTCTATGTCAGGGGTAGGGTGGAGATTTTTTGCCCCGATTTTCCGAGCAAAAAATACTACCCGACCTTGACACGGTAAACAAAAAATATAATGGTACAGAGGACTTGCCTATGTCGCAATATTGGCAAGTCCTTAATTCCCGAAAAAAGGGATTTGTTGCTTGTTGTAGAATAATATACCATAAAAAATATAAAGGAGTGTCATATTATGAATTACGGTTATTTTTGCGGTGTTCTCTATTGCGGAATGTGTGGGGGTAAATACACAACCTTTAACATTTTGAACGTATCGGCGAATGGGGTTGAAGTTCCCAATATTTCATACAGATGTAATCAAAAAGCACGTTTCGGTGAGGTAAGCTGTAACAGCCCCGACATTAACCATGCAGAGATGGAGCGTGTTTTTTATAAGTATGTTCAGAATATTAACGACATTAGCACAGATTATACTGTTGACTTTGCCGAAAGCGAAAAGAAACTTGATACGCTTAAAAACAGAAAAAGTCAAATCATGGAGCAGTATGTAAAGGGGATTATTGATTTTGACGAATACAAAAATATGATTGAATTATTTAACAAAAATTTCGGCGTTGCAAAAAATGAATTGCAAATCAAAAATGAAAGATTTTTACATAAAGATATAATCCAAAGTTTAAAGCGGAATTGGAAATATTTAGGCAACACAGATAAATCAATATTTATTCAAAGGTTTATAAAATCAATCACTATAACGGCAAGTTCAAGCATGGTTAAAGTAAACAGCGTGGAATTTCTTACAGGCGAACGATCGAAAAATGAATTACAAAAATGCGAACCTCCGAGGCGCGGAAGTGTCCGCAAGATTTTACGAGAGAGATAATCAACGCTCATTCTTTTTAAATGTGGGTGGGGGTTCTCATGTGCATTTTGCTTGTCGCTTTGCTCCATGCAAAAGCGTTGCCCCTTGTTTCACTTCGGGTCAATGTGTGGTAAGCGAGTAGCGACCAGAGCGAGCCAACGGCTAACGCCTTATGACTTCGCTCAACCGCTACCCACAAACCACACAAGAAAGGCGCACTTATACATTGCTCCGCAATGTGTGCAACAGACAAGCCCTGCTTGCATATTATATATCAAAGGCGAAAGGGGGTGCGGTTGTGTCAATTTATCATTTACACGTTGCAATAGTCGGCAGAAAAACACGGCGGTCTGCTGTGGCTACTTCTGCATATCATTCAGCAGAAAAACTTCATAGCGACCATGACGGCGTAACTCACGATTACGAAAGGTCAAGCGTTGTGAACACTTCGGCGTACAACTCGGGGGGAAGTTTAGAGCATAAGGGAATGGATTTTGACTACACACGCAAGCGTGGAGTTGTGCATACTGAAATTATTTTACCGCATAACGCACCGTCAGAATTTAAGGACAGGCAAACTTTATGGAACGCTGTTGAATGTGCCGAGAAACGCAAAGACGCACAAACGGCGAGGGATATTGATGTAGCTTTACCAGTTGAATTAAATCGTGATGAACAAATAAATTTAGTGCGTGATTATGTTCAAGAAAATTTTGTTGATAAAGGAATGTGTGCAGATTTCGCAATCCACGACACAGGAAAAGGAAATCCACACGCACATATTTTATTAACCACTCGTGATGTGGACGAGGACGGTTTTCATAAAAAAAACAGGGCTTGGAATGATAGGTGCTGTTTGCATGAGTGGCGTGAGAATTGGGCTAATTCCTGTAATGAGCAGTTAGAGGGTTACGGAGTTGATAGAATCGACCACCGCACATTGAAAGCACAGGGCATTGACCGAGAACCAACAATACATATCGGCGTTACTGACAAGGCTTTAGAGAAAAAAGGAATTATCACAAAACGAGTGCAGAAAAATAGGGATATTATAGCACGGAATGAACGCAAAAAACACGTCCAAAATTCAGAGCGTATTGCAGAGCATATACACCAACTCAAAGAAAGGCATTATTTTCTCGACAAGGAAATCACGGAATTACAGGAAATCGGAAATGTTGCAAAACGTGATATGAATATCGCAAGAATTACCGCAGAGGAAATAGGCGAACGTAAGGCAGAAATCCTCAGTATGGGAAGTCGGGTTGATGAATTAAAAGCGGAACGCCAACGCAACGTGGAATTAAGGTCACTAATCACAAATGCGTCTACGGGGTCGGTCTTCGGTAACTCGGAATATGAGGCTTTGAACTTTTCTACTTGCTTGGGATTAAGCACAAAAAGATTGCGCTCAAATTGTCCGAGAGAGCCGTCAGCACGCAAGAAGTGCATCAAATTTTCACCGTAGACTCCGGTTGATTCTATGCCGATGGTAACGGCAGAGAGGGATTTTTTCTCAAGTGCGGCAATGACTCTTTTTGAGAGCATCTTCGCACCGCCGAGAGAATTTTGCATTGAAAATGAACTATGTTTGTCGCCGTCGGGGAGCATGATGTACACCGCGTTGTCGCGGCTGCCGACATCAATGCCAACGAATAATTTGTCCATTTTCAATCACCACCTTTCTTAGTAAGATTTTTGGTCAATCGGCTTGGCAATACCCACGATACCGGAGCATTAACACCCTCGCATATCAGAATCTAAGCCGGAGCGAACCATTGCGAACCCGCACTGCTAAACGGGCAATCCGACTTCCGGCAAACAGCCGGCGGTTTGAAACTAACTTCCGGTTCAGGGGAACAGACTTTCCTTGAAGCAACCTTTCGGTTCAACAGGAATCAAAAAGAACTTTACCTGATTGACACACATCAATTATATCATGGGTACTGGCAAACCGACAAGACCTTTGATTTTTGACCGAAAATTTGTAAAACTCCATTCCGCTACGCTCCATTCCGTTTTTCAAATTTTCGCTGAACCTTTCAAACTATACGGGGATTTGAAGGTTGATAAATTTAGGCGTAAAAAACACCCCGTAAATATATTATACGAGTCCGGCGGTGAAAATTGATTTGATGCTTGATGTGACGTGGAGGTTTTAGGGATTTAATTATGATGAAGTGGGTCTTTTGTATACTAATCTTATCCTCGATTGTTTTTGCGATAATCGGTGGTGATATTTCTTCCGTTTCAGATGCGGCTCTGCGTGAAAGCAATAATGCGGTCACACTTGCGATTTCATTGGCAGGTGTAATTTGTTTGTGGTCAGGAATCATGAGAGTGGCTCAGAAAGCGGGTTTGACAGAGTTGCTTGCGGCGGCATTCAGACCAATATTAAGTCGGCTTTTCAAAGGAATAAATGCGAAAGGAAAAGCCATGCAGTTTATCGTTTTGAACTTGACTGCGAATTTACTCGGTCTCGGAAATGCCTCAACTCCCTTTGGAATTGCCGCCATGAAAGAGTTAGCCGAAGAGGAAAACGTCAATGAAACTGCGAGTAATAACATGATTTTATTCGTTGTCATGAACACAGCGAGTTTGCAACTTATACCGACTACCGTGGCAGCATTACGGCTCAAAAACGGCTCTGCGAACCCGATGGAAATTCTGCCTGCGGTTTGGATTACGTCAGCAACCACACTAATAATCGTGATTATCGTGACAAAACTTTTATCTAATTTTTCACGGCAAAAGAAAGGCGAAATATGAATATTTCCGACTTTGCTGTTCCGTTTATTTTCGCCTTTGTACTAATCTTTGCACTCATCAAAAAAGTTGATATTTTCACCGAATTTATCGAGGGCGTAAAAGACGGAGTTAAGACGATTAGCGAGGTTTTCCCAGCGTTGTTCACATTGGTATTGTCTGTTGGTCTTTTCCGTGCAAGCGGCGGTGCGGAATTCATATCAACGCTTATTTCGCCACTCACCAATTTAATCGGATTTCCGCAAGAGGCTGTTCCGCTGATGCTCCTCCGCCCGTTCTCGGGGAGCGGTGCGACTGCCGTTTATGAGGGGATTCTCACCGATGTGGGAGCAGACAGTTTCGCAGGGCGAGTGGCGAGTGTAATGCTTGGCAGTTCAGAAACGACTTTTTATGTGATTGCAGTTTATTTCGCCGCAACTAAGGTCAAGAAAACTCGCCACACTCTCCCTTCTGCTTTGACAGGCGATGTTCTGATTTGCTTAATTAGTGCGTTGGTTGTCGGGATAATGTTTTATGGTTGATTTAACGTCTTGACAGGACTCGTTTGGCGTATTTTCTCGTACCATCATAAGAATCAAACAAACATTCTTCAAGCATTTCATCGGACAAAACACCGCAATGATTCATCGCTCTGACAATCCACTCTCTACAAAATGAACACTCGCCGCCCTTGTACACACGAAGCAATGTCGGAAACGCATTTGTTGACCGATGCTTATTGTATATATCACGAATGTCCTGTTGCACATGATGCGGTATACTTGCCGATTTCGCTACCGCTTTTGCGATTATAACATCATCTGATTTTTGGTAATTGTTTGTAAGTAAAGCCAGTGCAAAAGAATGAACGCCTTTTGTTTCTAACAAACGAATCGCCAAATCATGGATTCGTTTGTCTTTGAATTCCTTCAATCGGTCAATAGCCGTTTCGGTGAGCAGTTCATTGTTCGACTGTGCGTATTCTATCAGCGGAGATATTTCTAACGGGAATAAATATTTGCCTTGAAATACAAGCAACAATAACGATTTAACGGTATCGTTTTCGTGGTTGACAATCGTCTTTGCTAATTCAATGAAATCTGCTTCTGTTGCGTTTTTTCTGAATTGCATTCTTAACCGATGTTTCATATTCCAACGTGGATTGTCGCAAGCAGAGGCATGGAGTGCCGCCTCTACTAAATCGGGAATCGTTACATTTTCCTGTTCTCTGTTTTCGTTATATTGTTTTCGGGAAAGCTCGTCAGCCTTATTCGCCTCAACGATTGCTCGAACTGCCTTGGATTTATCATGCATCTCAGTAAAATAATCGCTGATACGTTTTTCACCGAATTTCTCTTTCGCTCTGTATGAAAACCAATCGTCATAATACGTCCTTTTATTATTAGGATTTTTATGAAGGATTTCACCCACATCCGTTACATATCGCTTAAACGCCGAAAATCCGTCAATATAAAACAACTGATTCGCCACTTCATCCCATTGAAAACCCTCATCAATGTTAGAATGTTTGGCAAGCCTTCCTTTTTTAGATACAAAATAATTGTATTTTTCGTGAACGGCATTCTTCGCCATGACGCTGCCGTCCCATATATAACAATCCAAAATACTTAATAATTGACAGAGTAACCTGTCGTTACATCTTGACAAAAAGCGTTCCATTATGACTTTCTCGAAATCGTAATAATCTCTCTCGTCTAACGCACAAATAGCGTTGTAAAGGTAGACTCCCTTTGTTCCCACGCTTTGCCAATCATAAGAAATGTCACGCAAGCAACAGCGTAACACAAACTCGCGATACGCTGATTTATCCTCGCTATTCTGCAATTCGATAATTGCACTGCCGATTCCATGCCGCAGTGCTTGAGAGAATTCTTTTTTATTCATGAACTTATTATAACACGAGTGCAAGAAAAAGGCAAGTGTTTTTAGGACAAACTGTCGAAAATACGTGAATATCGGACAATCATTAGAGCATATCCTTTAATATAGCTATACAAGCATATTTGGGGGTGTTCTGCATGAATGAATTAACTTTAGTAAAACATGAGTTTTTCGAGGATTTGAAGTGCGATATTTATCAAGACGATAACGAGTATTACATGACCCGTGAACAAATCGGGAGAGCGTTGGGATATGCGAATTCTCGTGTATCTATTTCGAATATTCATAACCGAAATAAGGAGCGTTTTGACGGAATGTCAACCGTAATCAATTTGATTTCGGCTGATGGAAAGTCTCATGATACGGTTGTTTACACACGAAAAGGCATTATGGAAATATGTCGTTGGAGTAAACAACCTCGTGCGGATATGTTCATTGATTGGGTTTGGGAAGTCATGGATTCGCTAATCGAAGGGCGAAATATCCGCATTCAACAACACGCAGAAATCAAACGCATGATTGCCGAAAGTCGTTTTATAAATTCCCATGTCAAAGAGGCTCGGGAACTTATGGCATTGTCAAATAAACACAGCGGAACGGTATACTCGCAAATTCTCGATAGTTATGCCTCAAAAGCACTTGTCGGCGACCATGTTCTGCCATTGCCCGAACTCCCCGAGCGTACATATACGGCAACCGAAATTGGCAAGAAGTTGGGCATTTCTGCGAACAGAGTCGGGCGATTGGCGAATGAACACAACTTAAAAACCACGGAATACGGAAAGTGGTTTCGTGATGTTGCAACACACCGCCCCGATATGGAAGTCCCTGTTTTTCGATATTACGAGCGTGTTATTCCTGTGTTGCGTGGAATATTGTTGGAGTCAAATGGATTTATACAGGATAGTCTTGAGATGTAAAAATGAATACAAATAATTGCTTAAAAGGAATCAGCAAATTAAGTCGTTGCGAAATATTAGCCTTTATAAATTCAGTTTCGATGATTTTATCAGATGGACTTGATACAGAGGATTTGAGTATGTTAGGCACTCTGTTTAATGCAGTAGGCGATACTATTTCGGCTTTTTCGGCGATTCAAGCAGACGAATAATGATTTTCGTAAAACAAGGGCATTCACTTTTTGGGGAGTGAATGCCTTTGTTGCGGTATTAAGCCTTTTCATGCCGATTTTATCTTGTTTTTGTACTTCGCTATAAATATATCGCCCCGTGGACGTTGATTCCATCCTTGGTATATGCCTCTGCCGAGCAGACTTGGTAAAAGCTGTCGAGCGGCTTGAAGGTCATACGTTTCTGTGACAAATGCAGTTTCATTACTGATTTCAAATACGGAAATTGCTCCACCATATGCACCGCAACATCGAAAACAATACTCGCTTGTTGGCGGTCGGTTGCACAACCGTAGACTTCTGCACGTTTTTCCATATTACAGAAGGCAAAAAATCAACCTTCGGAAAGGAAGTTTTCTGCATGAAACACACACTTAAAATCGGCTTGGGAAAAAGCCGCCCGCCCGATGGAGGCATTGTCCGTTGCCGCCGAGTAGCTGTTCGCGAACGCATACTGCGGTTCTTGCTCGGCGAAAAGCGGCGATTGACAATCCTCGTGCCGGGGGACAGTGTACAATCGCTGTCAATCACGGAATTACAGGAAGGAGGCGTTCTCAATGGCGAAAATGTCTGAACTCGACATGATTGTGAAAGAACTGCGAGCGGCAGCACAGGCAATTATCACTGCAGCTGACAACTTTGCGGCATTCTTCAGCGGCAAGCTGCCGGAAGTTTCGGAAGCCCAAGAATCTCAAGAATCACAAACCTCCGAAAACGAAGTCGGCATGAACGAGCCGGAAGTCGCTCCCATCACCAATGATGAGTTGTTGGAAGTGTGCAGGGCGAAAACCGCCGCCAATAAAGCACACACGAAAACAATCAAGACTATTCTCGGCAAATACGACAGCCCTAATGTCACGGCACTTCCGCAAGAAAAGCGTGCGGCGTTCAAAGCCGAAGTGGAGGCATTGAAGTAATGGAAAAACTACACGCATTTTTGTCGGCATCGGGAGCGGAACGGTGGATGAACTGCACTCCGTCTGCACGGCTGACCGAGAACATGGAAGAGTCGGAATCGGAATATGCCACCGAAGGGACAGAGGCACACGCACTCGCTGAATACAAACTGCGGGTTGCGTTAGGCGAAACTCCCGAATGTCCGCGCAAAAATCTCACCTATCTTGACAGCGAAATGGAAATGCTCACCGATGATTATGTCGCCTACATCATGGAAATTATCGGGCAAGCGGAAAATCCTGTGGTTTTGGTTGAACAGCGGCTTGACTTCTCACGGTGGGTGACGGAGGGTTTCGGCACTTCCGACTGCATCATCATTGACGGAAACACGCTCCATGTCGTGGATTTCAAATACGGCAACTCGCACGGTTTGCATTTGCCGACCCTGCTCTGCTTAACGATAGCGATATTTCCGAAATTCTCGGCAAGGTTGACAGCTTGGTTTCGTGGGCAGAGAGTGTCAAGAAATATGCGTATACAGAGGCAATCAACGGTAAAACATGGTCGGGGTATAAACTCGTTCACGGCAAGTCGCGGAGAGCGTTTACTGACGAAATCAAAGCCGCAGAGATTCTGCGAAAAAATGGGTACACCGAAATTCACAAAAGCGAACTTCTCGGATTTACCGCCCTCGATAAATTAGTCGGCGGTAAGAAAAAGTTGGAAGCAATGCTCGGCAAGTTAATTCATACCCCGCCCGGCAAACCCGCTCTCGTTTCCGAAAGCGACAAACGAGAGCCTATTACCAAAATGACAGCGGAAGAGGTATTCTCACCGCTGCAAGATGAATCTGAATCTAAACAGGAAAAGGAGTAAGAACATGGCAAAAAGAGAATTGAAACCCAACGAGGTGATTACGGGAAAAGTGCGGCTGTCTTATGCCCACATTTGGGAGCCTCGTGCAGACAAAAAAGGCAGACTGAGATACGGTGCGTCGTTGATTATCCCGAAAAGCGACACCAAGACCATCGCCGACATTAAGGCGGCTGTGGAAGTTGCCTACAAAGACGGTGGCGATATTTTGAAAACTAAAGGTGCGGCGAATCCTCCGAAACTCAGCGTATTGAAAACCCCGCTCCGTGACGGTGATGCCGGACTACAAATACACGCCAACCCCGCTCATGCTCCCGACATCGTACTATGACAAACGCCGTGCCGATTACGCGGTCGACTTCATACAGAACAACCTATACCACACAGCCGGAAAATGGCTCGGTCAGCCGTTTAAGCTGCTCAACTGGCAAGAGACGATTATTCGTGACATTTTCGGAATTATCAACGAGGACGGTTTTCGGCAGTTCCGCACTGCGTATGTGGAAATCGGCAAGAAGAACGGCAAATCCGAGTTGGCATCGGCGATTGCTCTCTACCTTTTATTTGCCGACAAAGAACCCGCCGCCGAGGTGTATTCGTGTGCTGCCGACACCAATCAAGCCTCGATTGTTTTCCGAGGTGCGATGCGAATGTTGGAACTGTGTCCGAATTTGCACAAACTCTCGAAATTAGTGCCGTCACAGAAAACCATACATTTCCCGCTGTTCAACAGCTTTTACAAAGTCCTGTCGAGCGAGACTAAAGCCAAGCAGGGATTCAACGTGTCGGGACTTATTTTCGATGAGTTATTTGCGCAAAAAGACCGCGAACTCTACGACACAATGACAAAATACACAGGCGATGCACGACAACAACCTCTCTACTTTCTCATAACGACTGCCGGACGTGACAGGAACTCGCTCTGTTACGAGGTTCATCAAAAGGCGAAAGCCGTCCTCGAAGGCACGAAAATTGACCCTGCTTTCTACCCGGCGGTGTACGGCATGGAGGATGGTGACGACTGGCGGGACGAGAAAGTGTGGTGGAGAGTCAACCCATCTTTGGGCGTTACTGTCGAGTACAAGGACGTTCATGCCGCATATTTACAGGCTTTGGAGAGTCATGCCGAAGAGATGCACTTTCGGCAGTTTCGTCTCAACGAGTGGACTAATGCCGATGTTCGTTGGATGCCGATGGATAAATGGGATAATTGTGCTGAAGACTTCGACTTTTCCGACTTCGAGGGACGTGACTGCTATGCAGGGCTTGACCTATCGAAAACACAGGACTTGACGGCTCTTGTGCTTGTGTTCCCGCCGACTGACGATGACCCGAAGTACACAATCATTCAGAACGGTTTTATGTGTCCCAACGATGTGCGGAAATTGGAGGACTTAAACCCGATTGAGAATCCCGCCGGGGACAAATTCTACTTCAACGGCAATATGCTCCCGATTGAATTAGCGGGGCGGCAATATGTGGATGAAGAAGAATTTAAACAAGAAATGGAAGGAGATGCGAATGAAAAATAAATTTTGGAATTTCGCTCGAAACGAAACCACCGGGGAGCGTGAACTTCACATTAACGGAGCGATTTCCGATGAAGTGTGGTGGGGCGATGAATGCACTCCGTCAAACTTCAGAGCGGAGTTATTTTCCGGCAGTGGTGACATCACAGTTTGGATTAATTCTCACGGTGGCAGCGTATTCGCGGCAAGTGAAATCTATACCATGTTGAGTGCCGAGTATAAGGGAAAAGTCACGGCGAAAATCCCCGCAATTTGTGCATCGGCAGCGAGTGTGATTGCGATGTCGGCTGACACGGTGCTGATGTCACCGACTGCATATATGCTGATTCACAATCCGTCAACTATTGCAATCGGTGACAGCGAGGAGCTTCGCAAAGTTGCGGTGGACTTAGACAAAGTCAAAGAGGGGATAATTAACGCTTACGAAAAGCGGACGGGTTTGCCGCGTGAACAGCTTAATCTGCTGATGAATAAGGCAGAGTTGATTCCGTCAAACGAGGCGATTCAGCACGGATTGGCAGATGGGTATATCGAAAAAGAAACAGTCACAGAGACGATTGCAGACAAATTTGTACTGCCTGTAATCGAAAACAAAGTCACAATTCGCTCGTGCGATGAGCGATTGAATTTAATTATGGGGGTAAAATCGAAATGAAAATCAATGAACTTTACGACAAGAGAAACAAGGCGATTACGGCGGCGAGGGCTTTTCTCGATTCCAAGCGGGGCGAGAGTGACACGCTGTCAGCCGAGGATTCGGCGACTTATGACAAAGTGGAGGCGGACATTTCTGCATTAACTGCGGAAATCGAACGCGAGGGGAAGCTGTCGGCGATTGAAAACGAACTCAAGAAACCGACTTCTGCTCCGATTGTTGACTCCCCGCAAAAGCCGGAAGTTCCGACTAAAACAGGCAGAGCGAGTGTCGAATACAAAGATGCTCTTCTCAAGGCTATGCGTTCAAACTTCCGTCAAATCAGCAACGTCCTCGAAGTCGGGACTGATGAAACGGGGGGTTACCTCGTTCCTGAAGAGTACGACAAGCGGCTCATCGACACGCTTTCGGAAGAGTGCATTATGCGGAAACTCGGCACTACTCTCAAGACTTCCGGCGCGCATAAAATCAACATCGCAGGGACTAAGCCTGCCGCTCTGTGGATTGCCGAGGGCGGTGCATTGCAATTCGGCGATGCGACTTTCTCGCAAATGACGCTCGATGCACATAAGTTGCACGTTGCCGTGAAAGTCACCGAGGAGCTTCTTTATGATAATGCGTTCAATCTTGAAAGCTACATTTTACGGCAATTCGGAATGGCTCTTGCCAACGCAGAAGAGGACGCTTTCTTGAACGGCAACGGCACGACTCAGCCGCTCGGAATGTTGGCAGCGACTGGCGGCGGTGAAATCGGCGTGACTACGGCGGGTGCGGCGGCGATTACTTCCGATGAGGTTCTGAACCTCGTGTATTCGCTCAAACGTCCCTACCGCAAAAATGCCTCGTTTGCGAGCCATTGGTATGAGAGTCGTGATGGTGGCACGGGCGGGTTCTTTGCGAATACCGCCTCCGCCGCCAAAAACGTCATCGACACGGTTCACATTCTGCTCGGAGTAAACAAAGAATGGTGGCATTTATGAAAACTAACACAAAAATTAACATTATTTCTACCGCTCCGACTAAGGATTCAGAGGGGTTTGTCACAAAAGGCGACACGGTCTTGGCGAGCGTTCGTGCGTATAAAGAAATCAAGTCAGCCACGGAAAAATCGGTGAATATGTCTGCTTTTTCTACCGAAACCGTATCATTTAAGTTTCGGCGGATTCCGAAGTTGCAAGTCGGCACAACAAATATCATTGTCGAATCAGAAAACCGTTATAATATTCTGTCGGTCGATACTCTGAGCAGTCGGGGAATGTATGTTTCTGTGGTTGCAGAGGCGGTGAGTAGTAGTGGCTAAATTAACAGTAACAATCCCCACCGATTTCGAGGAGCGGCTCTCCCAACTCGGTGACAGGACTGACGAAATCGCCGAGCGGGTTCTTAAGGCGGGCGGCGAGGTTGTGCTTAATCAAGTGAAGTCTAATTTAAACAATGTTCTGTCGGGGAAATCCACAGGCGAGTTGGCAGGTTCACTCGGGATGTCGCCTGTGAAAGTCAATCGCAAGGGCGACTATGACTTGAAAATAGGGTTTGCAGAGCCTCGAAAAGGTACAGGGGATTCCAACGCGAAAATAGCAAATATTCTCGAATACGGAAGCTCACGGCAAAAACCACGTCCGTTCATGAAACCCGCGAAGTCGCAGAGTAAGAACGCCGCGATTAGTGCTATGGAGCGGAAATTTACTGACGAGGTCAATAAGCTATGAATCTGCTTTCAGAAATAAATGCGATTATTGACAGTCTTGATATTCCTGTGGAAACTGGAGTGTTCAGCGGTGTGCCTCCCGATGAATATGTCGTAATAACTCCGCTCGCTGATATATTCGAGGTTCACGCCGATAACCGTCCGCAAGCAGAGACACAGGAGGCGCGGCTGTCGCTGTTCTCGAAATGCAATTATATCAAGCGAAAAAATCAGATTGTAAAAGCGTTATTGAATGCGGATTTTACGATTACAGGCAGACGATTTATCGGCTTTGAAGCTGATACAAATTATTATCATTTCTGCATTGATTGCAGTAAAAATTACGAATTTAAGGGGGATTAAATCATGGCTTTAATCGGGTTAGACAAGCTACATTATTCTAAAATCACCGAGGCGGCGGACGGTACGGAAACCTACGCAACACCGAAAATGCTCGCAAAAGCAATCAAGGCGGATTTGTCAATTGAGTTAGCCGAGGCTACTCTTTATGCCGACAACGCCGCCGCCGAAGTGGTGAAAGAATTCAAAAGCGGGAAACTGACGCTCGGTGTAGATGACATCGGTCGTGCCGCCGCGCAGGACTTGACGGGGGCTTCCACCGATGACAACGGCGTTCTTGTATCCTCGGTGGAGGATATCGGTTCGCCTGTTGCGATTGGTTTTCGCGCTATGAAATCAAACGGCAAGTTCCGTTATATATGGCTTTATCGTGTAAAATTCGGTATTCCCGCTACGAACTTGCAAACCAAAGGCGATTCTATAACATTCCAAACGCCGACCATTGAGGGGACGTTATTGCGACGAAATAAACCCGATTCCCGCAATCACCATCCTTGGAAAAGTGAAGTCACAGAGGGCGATGAGGGGGTTACTTCGGAGACCATTTCAAAGTGGTACACGAATGTTTATGAGCCGCAATATTCAGAAATCGGGGGTGAAGAAGATGAATGATGACAGAACCGCAACTATAAAAATTGGTGATTCGGATTACGATTTAATCCTCACCACGAAGGCGACAAAACTCATCGCCTCGCGTTACGGCGGCATTGAGAACTTAGGTGAAAAGCTGTTGAAATCTGATAATTTCGAGGACTCGCTTTCGGAAATAGTCTGGCTGATTACGGTGCTGGCGAATCAATCTATTTTGATTCACAATATCAAAAACAAAGCTAATCAGCGGGATTTACTCACCGAAGATGAAGTGGAACTTCTCACTTCACCGATGGAATTGGCGGGGTATAAGTCAGCGATTATGGAGGCGATGCACAAAGGCACGGCTCGCAATGTGCTGAGTGAAGGCGACGACTCAAAAAACGTGAACGCCGAGTAAATGACAATGAAACTTTTACTCGGCTTTATTACTTCGGGACAGTCCAAATGCGGATGAGTGCTGATGATTTTTGGCTTTGTCCGCTTGGGTTGTTCCTTGATTTGTGGGCTTGCCATAAACAGTTTCTTGGGATTGAGAAGGCGTATAGAGAGTTGACGGTGGATGATATTATTCCGTTTTAGCTATTTAAGAGTTTCTAAATCGGCGACAATTTTGTCGAAAATTTCAAAGCA